>VOFC01006566.1_pt1 | contig 49948 bp, 68 predicted proteins | sample 5384161 | NCBI WGS metagenome assembly VOFC01 (sample SAMN12384722, study PRJNA508395) | human gut metagenome | isolation source: healthy gut B | host: Homo sapiens | reverse complement strand
GATTTTGTTTATTCGTGGGGAACGTCCGATCATGGACGATAAATATGATTTAAAAAAGCATGTGAATTTCAGATACACAGAGGACGGTGGTGCATCGCCTTATGACTATGCGAAAACACCACTGGCTCACGACGATTTAAACATTGACATTAACAGATTAGACGATTATGAACTGCTCTCTACCGAGGACATTCTTGGTGAATAGCAGTTTTTCATGGATTGGAGTGATGTGTATTGAAGAATCTTCTCGCAGGAGAAAAAAATAGAACAAAAAAGAATACAACTGAAAAAATGACAACCCCGATGCCGATGGGGGAGAAAACAGAAAAGATGGATGAGTCTTTATATGGCACTGGTACTGACCGTAACGGTCGGAGCAACGACCGCATTCGCAGCCGGAGATCCGCTGTCGGTAATCAATAACCTGTCTACATTCATCTTCTCGCTGATTCGTGCCATCGGCTTGATTCTACTTGGGTTTGGAGTGGTGCAGGTAGGACTGTCCTTAAAAAGCCATGATCCAAGCCAGAGGGCAAATGGATTTCTGACACTGGCCGGAGGCGTGATCATTACGTTCGCCAAAGAGATCCTGGACCTGATCATGGCGTAAGTCTCTTTGAAAAAAGATAGAAGGAAACCGCAGGAGTACCGAAAGGCGCTCCTGTATTCAAAAAAGTATGTTCAGGGAGGTGAGAATTTTTGAGTGATAACTGGATTGTACAGAATCTGAACTCGGCACTATCCACATGGAGTGAAAAGATGGCAGAACTGTGGACGCTGCTTACCGAAAATCCGGCAACTTTTAAGGGCGGCGGCATCTGGCGCATTATGGTAAATATTAATGATGCACTGACAGCCATCGCTTATGGACTGCTGGTACTATTTTTCGCAGCCGGGATCATCAAAACCTGTGGGAGTTTTTACGGACCTTAAGAAGCCGGAACACGTATTAAAAAGCATTTATCCGGTTTGCACTTGCTCAGGGAGCAATCACGTATGGAATGGAACTTATGCAGGCACTGTTTTCCATTGTGCAGGGAATTGTGACCACGGTAATGAGTGGTTCAGGCATGGCAGGAAGCGTGACCGAACTGCCAACAGAGATTATAGATAAGATCGAAAGTGTGGGAATGCTGGAATCCATTCCGTTGTGGATTGTCACACTGCTTGGCAGTCTGCTGATCACTGTATTGTCATTTGTGATGATTCTGACAGTGTATGGCAGAATGTTCAAGATCTATATGTATACGGCAATCGCCCCGATTCCGATTTCCTCATTTGCAGGAGAACCCACGCAGTCCATTGGAAAGAACTTTATCCGTTCTTATATAGGCGTATGTCTGGAAGGGGCAATCATTGCACTGGCATGTATCATCTATTCTGCCTATGCCGCAAGCCCTCCGGCAGTGGGGGATACAGGGCTGAGTGCAGTTACAATCGTGTGGAACTATGTAGGAGAACTGGTATTCAATTTATTGGTACTTGTTGGAGCAATTAAGGCATCTGATCGAATCGTAAGAGAAATGATGGGACTTGGAGGTTAAAAAATATGGATACAAAGAAAACATTAAGATATAACTGGGAATTCGGACGTGAGACAGTAGCGATACGAGTGAGCTCTTATCGGAACAATGGGAATTTATATGTAGGACTCTGCCATAAGGAAGGGGGAGAATGGGAAGATTTTGGAGATGTAACCATTAATCTGCCCTTTCAGTTCTTAGAGCCAAATGAAGCATATATAACCGGAGATTTTACCAAAGATATGATTCGTTTTATCAAGGAACATAAACTTGGAAAAGTGTTGAATGAAACAGGAAGATCAGGATATGGAACCTATCAGAAAGTGGCATTTGACCTTGCAAGGCTTGCAGAATTTGATCCGGAGGGCGTTGCAGAACACTTGTAAATTGATGGGATAGAAGTACCGAAAAGAAAAACCAAAGAAAACGAAGAAACAAAACAGGGGAAAGGAACGATAATTTATGGAAGTAAAGATGAACAAAGAAATCAGGGACTATCAAGAATCCATGTTTATGGGACTGGACCTGAGACAATGTGTGTTTCTGTTCTTGCGATTCTTACAGCAATCGGAATTTACTTTGGAATGCGTGATATTACCGGACAGGAAATAACCGGATGGCTGTGTGTGCTTGGTGCTGCTCCATTTGCTGCCTGTGGCTTTTTCAAATATCATGGTATGACAGCCGAACAGTTTTTATGGGCAGTGATCAAATCCGAATTGCTGTATCCGAAGAAACTGGTGTTTCAGTCGGAAGATATCTACTACTCCTGCATGCAGGAGACCATCTCGCTGGGAGAAAAGAATCAAAAGGATGGAGCGGAAATCATAAAAAGAGCGGGAGCAAAAAGCAGAAGCAAAACAGAGAAAGAAACGCAAGGGAAGGAGTGATGCCTTTGATTAAAACCTTAAGTCAGGCACTTCGGATGGATAAGGAACGCTTCAAAGTTCCGAAATCCGTCCAACAGGCAATTCCCATCCAGCGAATCTGGCCGGATGGAATTTTTCAACAGGGAACGAAATTCTCAAAAACATATCGTTTTACAGATATCAACTATTATATTGCGAGTAAGGACAATAAGACAGAAATGTTTCTGGATTATTCTGAACTCTTAAATTCACTGGATTCCGGCATTTCTGCCCAAATTACCATCAATAATCGGAGAATCAATAAAGAAGAATTCGAAAAGTCTATTCTGCTTCCAATGAAGGAAGATGGACTGGACCACTATCGGGAAGAATACAACGAAATGCTCCTGTCTAAGATTACAGGAACAAACAACAGCATCTATCAGGAACGGTATCTGACCGTCAGTGTACATAAAAAGATCGATTGATGATGCAAGAACCTATTTTGCACGTATCGGAACAGACATCGTAACACATCTGGCAAAGTTATCGTCCACAGCAGAAGGACTGGACGCAGAGAGCCGGCTCCAGATTTTCAGGGATTTCTTCAAGGGAGATGTCCCACAGGCATTTCCGTTTGATCTGAAACAATTTGCCAAGAAGGGAACAAGTTTCAAGGACTGGATGTGTCCGGATTCTATGGAATTTGAACGTGACCATTTTAAAATCGGTGACAGATACGGAAGAGTCCTGTATATGCAGGATTATGCAAGTTATGTCAAAGATGACATGATTTCAGAATTGTGTGACTTTTAGCCGGAATCTGATGTTGTCGATTGACATCCTGCCAGTCCCTACGGATGAAGCGGTAAGGGAAATCCAGAACCGACTGCTTGGTGTGGAAACTAACGTGACCAACTGGCAGAGAAGGCAGAACGCTAATAATAACTTCTCGGCAATCGTACCATACGATATGGAACTTCAGAGAAAAGAAACCAAGGAAATGCTCGATGATCTGACAACCAGAGACCAGCGTATGATGTTCGGGATTTTGACAATGGTACATCTGGCAGACAGCAAAAAAGCAACTGATTCCGATACGGAACTGATTCTGTCAATCGCAAGAAAGCATCTGTGTCAGATGGCAACATTAAAGTGGCAGCAAGTGGACGGACTCAATACAGTGCTTCCTTACGGACTGCGAAAGATCAATGCCCTGCGTACACTGACAACGGAATCTACGGCTGTTTTAATTCCGTTCCATACACAGGAAATCCTGCAGCCGGGAGGTATCTATTATGGGCAGAATGCAGTCAGCAAGAACCTTCTGGTAGCCGACCGGAAGAAACTGATGAATGGAAACAGTTTCCGGTTGGGCGTCAGTGGATCAGGAAAGAGCTTTTCGGCAAAAAGAAGAGATTGTGCATCTGGCATTGAGTACCGATGACGATATCCTGATTCTTGATCCGGAGTCCGAATTTACAAAATTAGTAGAGGCTCTGGGCGGACAGGTTGTAAAAGTATCTGCGACAGCAGACAATCATCTGAATGCAATGGATATGGACGCAGCCTACGGCAATGAAAAAGAATCCACTGATTGAAAAATCGGAGTTTATCCTGTCTGTGTTCGAGCAGTTGGTTGGAGCAGGAAATCTGTCGGCAAAAAGAAAAGTCGATTCTGGACCGCTGTGCTGCAGATGTGTACCGGGATTATATCCGAAGTGGTTATACCGGAGAAGTTCCGACATTGAAAGATATGTACCGACAGTTGATGTTACAGCCGGAAGAAGAGGCAAGGGGACTTGCACTGTCATCCGAACTTTTTATCAATGGAAGCCTGAACACCTTTGCACAGCCGACCAATGTGAATAAGAAGAACAGGATCATGGATTATGATATCCGGGAACTGGGGAACAGCTTATGCCACTGGGAATGCTGGTTACCTTAGACAGTATTTTTTAACAGGGTAATTCAGAACTGGAAAGAAGGAAAAACGACATGGATATTTGCCGATGAGTTCTATCTGTTATTCCGCTATGAATACAGTGCAAATTTCTTCTACCGACTGTACAAGAGAATCAGAAAATACAATGGATTCGTGACAGGTTTAACCCAAAATGTTGAGGAACTTCTGAAATCGGACACTGCAAGACTGATGTTGGCAAACAGCGAGTTTTTGATCCTTTTGAATCAGGCCAGTACAGACAGGGAAGAACTGGCAGCCCTTTTGAATATTTCTGAGAATCAATTGTCGTATATTACAAATGTATCGGTTGGCAGTGGCCTAATCCGTTGCTCTGGGAATATCGTACCATTTGAGAATACGTTCCCAAAGAATACAGACCTTTATAAACTAATGACAACAAAACCGGGAGAATCATAATGAAGAAAAAAAGAAGAAGTAACGATAACTTTTTATGCTGCAGAGTGCGGTGAGTTCCATGATTTAGGAGAATATACAAAATGCAGAACGCTGGAAGAGGCATATAAAAAGTACCAGAAATATTGTAGAACATCTGCCAATATGTGTCCGGCTATTGAGTTTTCTATTCATGATCCAGAATCAATTTATTCAGACATGGAATATCCATTACCGTTGTCATCAAAAAGACAGGGGAGACTTGGAACTTGTGCCATATTACAACGAACATCCACTGGTCAATGAGGCAATCAGACAGGTGGAGCAGTTGCAGAAACAGCAGGAAAAAAAACATCAGGATGTTGCCCGATGAGATAAGAGATACGGAAAGAGGGTGACCGGATGAGAGATATCAAGGAACGGGTAAGGGATAAGAATCCGAAGATTCGAAATCCGGCTGCCCGGCTTCCGAAAGAGCTGGTTCGCTCAGCGGTACTGGAGGCAAAAGAAAAGCCAAAGGGAACTACATGAAAAAAGCAGTGGGCAGTCAGAATCCCTGACACAGTATGGTGCTGAAAAAATAGAATCTGTACAGTACAGGGCGGCGAGTGTGGCAGGAAAAACGGTAGGAAAAGAACATATCAAGGTGGAAAAAAGCTTGCCGGGGTAACCTACCGAAAGATAAAGGAAAGAAAAAGCAGACGGGAAGAAGCAAAAGCTGCCGAAGAAGCAATGGAGCAGGGGGCAGAAAGCGGAAAGAAATTAATCAAGTTGAAACCGGAGCAGGCAGCACTTGCCAAGGAGAATGGTAAACGGCAGGTGAAAGCAGCACCGAGAGTGGTAAAAGTATCCGGTCTGTCTCAAGAAAAAATAAAGACACAGGCATCCATGCAGAAACAGCAGATGGAAAAAAAGTCTTCAGGCGATGCAGAAAGCAAGAGCAGCCCAGATGGCAAGAAAGTCAGCACAGGCATCGGCAGAAAGTGGAAAAAGCAGTCCTTCAGGTAACTGGAAAGGGTTCAAAGTTATCCGTACAGGGAATTACAGCAGCGATTCAAAAAGGGGTAGTAGCTCTTGAAAAAATGGGAAAATGGATTGCTGCCGGAGGTAGTGCATTTCTTCTGGTATTTATTCTGATTGTGGGAATCATTGCAGGAGCAGCTTTCAGCAGTAATTCGGAAAGCTCCGAATCCCTAAGTGAAGAAGTGCTTGCGTATACTTCTGTGATACAGCAGTATGCATCCCAATACGGCATTCGGAATATGTGTCTGCGATACAGGCCATCATGATGCAGGAATCTGGAGGCAGGGGAACAACCCGATGCAGTGTTCGGAAAGTCCATATAATACAAGATTCCCACACAGTCCTGGTTCTATTACTGATCCGGATTATTCGATAGAGGTTGGAGTACAGACCTTTGCAGACTGTATCAGACAGGCAGGATGCAGCAGTCCACAGGATCTGGACAAGCTGAAACTTGCATGGCAGGGATATAACTATGGAAATGGCTACATAGGATGGGCATTGCAAAGAGGCGGTTATACAGAAGCCAATGCATTGCAGTTTTCACAGGAACAGGCAGCTTCGCATGGATGGAGCAGTTACGGAGATCCCCAATACGTTCCCCATGTGATGCGGTATTATTCCGGTGGCAGCCTGTTTGCTGGTTTGTTTGGTAATCAGCAGATTGTGTCGGTTGCAATGGGGCAGCTTGGAAACAGTGGCGGTCAGAAGTTCTGGAGCTGGTACGGATTTGACAGTCGGGTAGAATGGTGTGCCTGTTTTGTAAGCTGGTGTGCGGATCAGAGCGGTCTGATTGCAAGTGGGAATGTTCCTAAATTCTCATTGTGCAGTGATGGAGTGTCCTGGTTTCAGGGAAAGAATAAGTGGCAGAGTGGCGGAACAACTCCGACAGCTGGAATGATCATCTTTTTTTTGACTGGGATCATGATGGAACATCGGATCATGTAGGAATAGTAGAAAAGTGTGAAGGTGGAAGAGTTTACACGATTGAGGGAAATTCCAGTGATCAGGTACGGCAGAGAAATTATGCAGTAGATTACAGTTCTATAATGGGATATGGGGTGATAAATTGATGGTTTCTTTCATAATTTGTTAAGGATTTTATAAGGGAGTTAATGAATTCTTTGGAAAATAGTCACAAAATAGGCACAGTTGATTGATAAATTGTTATTGTAACTTTTAGTGATAGACATATAAAGAGTTAGAAATCTTTATAATTGACTTGAATTAGGAGGTAGTGAATATGAGTGATCAGAATGTAAAAGCAGCACAAAAATATTTAAATGCGATGTTTGGTGGACATAAGGATTGGGTAAAACTGGATGAAGATGGAAAGACCGGAACAGCCGTGATGCAGGGAATCATTCGTGCATTTCAGATTCAGAATGGAATCTCAACGATTACAGGAACGGTTGAATACTTACTATTAATACCATGAAGAAGTTAGCCATTATTACAAAAATGGATCCGAATGATACTCCGCAGGTTAATGTATGCTTGATTCAGTGTGCTCTGTTTTGCAAAGGATATGCTGCTGGAGGAATTACTGGAATTTATTATACATCAGGAGTAAATGCAGTTAAAAAGATGCAGGAAAATGCAGGACTGGAAGTTACGGGCAAAATTGATTGGAAAGTTTGGTCTGGATTGTTATCCCTAAACTGGTTTACAAAGGTTTCTGGTGGGGATTCCAATATTGTTCTTATTCAACAGCAATTAAATAGTGACTGGTCAGATGTTATTGGTGTTGGACCTTGTGATGGAATTGCCTCAAGACAGACAATTTTGTCTTTAGTTGGTGCATTGCAGGCGGCTGAAGGAGTTACAACTGAATTAATTACATTTGAATTCAGTTAATTTTGGCGATGCAACAACAAATGCGTTTCCGGGTACATTACAGAACGGACAGAACTCGACGAAATATGTTCCATTTAATAAGATTGCTCAATACGGACTATATTTTAACGGATATAATCCGGGAAGATTCGATGGCGTGTTTGATTCGACTACAGAGTCAAAGGTGTCAGAATTTCAGGAGTTTTATGGTCTGACAGGAATTGGACTTGTAACAAAAGGAAAAGTAAATGTTTCTACTATGAAATCATTGCTTACGAGTAAAGGCGATACAAACAGGGCAGCAAAAGCGTGTGACTGTGCAACAGTATTAAATAAACAACAGGCATTAGATATAAAAAATGCAGGGTATACTCATGTAGGACGTTATCTGACAGGTTCTGTTGGAAAAGAACATACACCGAAATATTTGACATCAACAGAAGTGAAAAACATTGAAAATGCAGGATTATCGGTATTCCCGATATATCAGGATGGAGGATATGAATTAAACTATTTTAAGGATCCGTCCCAGGGAAGTGTTGATGCACAGACAGCAATTTTAGCAGCCGAGAGAATCGGTATACCAAGTGGAACGACTATATACTTTGCAGTGGATTTTGATTGTTATTCATATCAGATTGATACATTTATTATACCTTATTTTGAACAGATTCACATGATCTTTTTCAGTTCGACAAATGATAAAAATTATAAAGTCGGCATTTATGCACCAAGATATGTATGTACTAAAGTTTATGAAGCAGGATTGGCAAGTAAATCATTTGTGGCAGATATGTCAACTGGATTTAGCTGTAATTTGGGATATTCGATGCCGAAGAACTGGGCATTTGATCAATTTTGTGAGTTGAACTCATTTTCTTCATCACCTTCGTTCCCACTGGATAAAGATGCATATTCAGGGAGAGATACTGGATTTAAAAAGTTCGATGCCGTATCGACAAAAACAGATGAGGAAATAGCGCAAGAAAATCTTCGGGCAAAGGTAAAAATAGCACGAAATCAATATGTCTATAATGTAATGGAGCCGCTTGGTTATCTGAATAAAATTATGGATGTGGGTGTGGAGTATGATAAGGAAATTTCACTGGGAACAATGATGAGTCCTCAAGGAGCAATTGATATTTCTACTAAAATATCCACATCGCTTGAAAGTTCAACTGGTAAAATTTATAATATAAAAGTGGATATAGGAAATGATGGAGAATTGACACAAACTTGCAAAAATCAAATTATGGAGATTTCATCAAATTTATCAGATACAGGTATAGAGGGAGCAGATAACTTTGGAAATACGATAGAAAAAATTGCTTTATCGGTTAAATCTGGTAATATTGCTTTTGAAATAAATAATGTTTTTTGCCAATAGTGTAGAGTTTTTCATTGTATTTAGTACATCAGATTTGCTGCCAGAAGAGGAAAAAAGAGTGGACAATATCGGTTGCTTTGATTTTTACAATGACATTAAATTCTAATAGTGGTCTTGAATTTAATGTTGTAGAATTCACAAAAGAGCATAGTAATATACTGGCAGGAGCCGTAATATTAGTTCTTGCGGGTGCATTAGTTGTAAATGCAATTCCGTCAATTATTGCTTTATTTTCAGCTGGAGCAGGTACTGTTTTTGGTTTGTTGATTCAAGCGCTGTAAATTGTAAAAGAATAAAAGAGACAATGGCCAGAGGTTCGATTTTATAAAGAGGACCTCTTGCAAAAGGGGGATTAAGAAGAATGCATATTAAATCAATTGTGTCAGATGAGGATAGGGAAGAATTAGAAAGAATGCTTTCGCTTGGGTTTATAATTCTAATCAATTATTTAAAACAAGACAGAAAAGTAGAATGATTATCTATATTTTTACACCTGTAGAATTTTTACTGTCGATTAATTGTTATCTGTCGGAAAGTTATTTGATGTTTGGAATAGGGATTGGAACTTGTGTGGCTTGTGTGGCTTGGATTATTTGGTATCAAATGATTGGTAAAAATTTTGAAAAAAAATGTTCATGAATTTGTCTGGGGTAGATCAGGATATGAAACGGTGGATATCGATGAAAACGCAATTAAAATAGATGAAGATCAAATTTATGAATTTAAAAATATTGATAGAATGTTCTTATATAAAAACTTCTTTTTTTTTCATAACAAATGAAAAGAAAATATTTATATTTAAAACGACAGATATGGAGTCGGATGAACTTATAAAAATTATTAAAACAACAGGGATTTTATTTGAAAAAAAAGAAAAAAACCATTTAATATTTATAAGTATTGTAAAAAAGGAAAAAGTTTTTAAAAATAAGCAGAGGATGGTGGATTTATCATCCTTTTAGAGAAGAGCATGTATTTTAAAGGGAATCTGGTTTTGCAGGTTCCCTTTTGCCATCAAAAACGTTGATGTTTTATCAAATGACGCTAAAAATAAAAAAGAATAATGCAGGGGGTGACATTATTAGTTATCGCTGTAATATTTGGATAAAATATAAATAAAACATAAAAAATATAAATAAATTATAAAATGGCGACAGTTTTTTCTTGTTCAAGTGTTTATTATATAGAGGACAAAATAAGACAGCAAAGGAAGTGGTGCTGTTGCATCGGAAAAATGACACAAAATTAGTGATGTCCATTCGGGAAAAGAATTGAAGGGGATTCTTTTCCCCATTTGTCGTGTTACGAAAGACTGAGGGTAAGAAAATATGCTAGAACTTGCAATCTGTGATGATGACATCATCCTATGTAATTGGTTAGAACAGAAGCTGCTCCATTATGGGAAAGCGAATGACTGTCAGATATCTATAGAAATATACTATTCTGCGGAGCAGCTTCTTAACAGGCTGGAAGAAGAATCCTACGATATGTTATTCCTTGATATTTGTCTGGAACATGAGAATGGAATTGATATCGGAACGGAGATACGAAAGAAAAATTATGGAAAAGAACTTCGGATTACCTATATTTCAACATATCAGGAATATGCTATGAAATTATTCCGTATTCATCCATTTGATTTTCTTGTAAAGCCAATCCGAGAGGAAGAACTCTTCCGGGTGATAGGTGAATTACGGGAACTGTTAAAAGAACGGAAGAAAATATTTGAATATACGGATACAAAAGGAATCGACAAGATTTCTTATGACAAGATCCTGTATTTTTATAGTCTGGGAAAAAGAGTACATATCGTGACATCGGAAAAAGAATATGAATATCGAGGAAAATTAAAGGATGTAGCGGATGTAACAGAAGAATATTTCTTACTGATTCACAAGTCCTATCTCATCAATATGGAACACGTGGAGCATTACGAATATGACAACGTGGTTATGAAAGACAAGACACGTCTCAGTATCAGTAAAGCAAATCGCAAGAAGGTCAGGGAAAGACTATTACAAACGGAGAAGAAAAGATTATGAATATCCATTTGATCACTTATCTGACAAGTAAATTATTCTGGATTTATACTGTGTTCCGTTACAATACCATCCTGTATCCAAAAATGAGGATACACAAAAGCTATTTGCATATTTTTGTGCATATCTGCTTTCATGCTGGGGAAGCATGCAGTGGGGGAACGATGTACGGAGATCTGATCTTTGAGCTGATAGCTCTGTTAATTATAACAGTGGCATATCAGGCAGACTGGCAACATCATGTCTGGAATACACTTATGGTATATATTATGGGAATTTTATGTGATGGGATTCCAATCGTGTTCTTTCAACGGTATGCGGTAGCAAGAAATCCGGTGCATCATCACATGGGACCGGGAACTATTGTAATGGGAAATTTTATATTCTTTTTTACTGGAAGTCATTATTGAAAGAAAAGTAGGTGTAAAGAGAAGTTATTATATAAAGAACCGTCATTGGCTTGCTATGCTTTCTGTCCCGGTGATCAGCATTATAGTCTGTATCAGGATATTGCTGCCAGACAGAAGAGGTGTGCGGTCTACGATTGTATTATTCTTACTGTTTATCAATGTGTTTATTTTCTATCTGCACGATGAGGTTCAGAAAAGTTATATTGAAACAGCAAAACAGGAAGAGATGAAAATTCAGATGAGCCAGTATGCAAAAAGAACTGGAGATGATGATGAAATCACAGGACAGGCTGAATAAGATACATCATGATTACAAGCACCATCTTACAACAATAGGGGCAATGGCAAAAACGGGAGGAAATGAAGAGATTCTATCGTATCTGAAACAAATGGAGAATATAGCCGGAACAGCCTTATGTCATCATTTATATACAGAAAACCGTAATATGAATAATCTGCTGAATTATATTTTGGAAGATTCGAAATCAGTAATTGAAAATCCGGAGATTCCTGTAGAAATACCGAATCATATAGGGGAAGAATTATTTGATATAAGTATAATAGTGGGAAATCTTATGGATAATGCTATTCGTGGGACAGCAGCTTCAGATGAAAGGAGATTATCGTTTCAGATGTATTATGGAAAAGGAATCATGAATATCCAGATTGAGAATAGCATAAAAGATACACCAAAAGTGCGGAATGGAATTTATCTGACAACGAAAAGCAGGAAAGAAGGACATGGAATAGGATTACAAAATGTGAAACTCGTAGTAGAAAAATATCATGGTCAGATGGAGATCTGCCATACGGAGAAATCCTTTCAAGTGAAAATATTATTATATATGAAATTAGATGAAAAATAGTAAGGCGATGGTGTCTTACTATTTTTTTCGACCGATTTCGTCTATTTTTGCCACCTCAAGGGGCATTTTTACCATTTATGAAAATTTTGTGATTTTTTAGATTATAGTAGTGCCAAAGTCAGAAAAAAAGGAGGGTAGCGGTTATTTTGTAAAGGAATTATAGAAAAAAGATTACAAGAGGGAGAAAGAGACTATGAAGAGATTTCGAAAGTCGGCTATAGCCTTAGTACTTGCACTCCTGATGGCACTACAGGGAACAGAGCCTATTTTTGTACAGGCAAAAGAGGCCATTGAGGATGTACAGAAGAATGCAGATTTCTCCAGACCAGAGGCTTTGACGGAAGAGGAAGCAGGGATTACAGATTCCACATCTGGAGAACAAGATAAGAGTCAGCAGTCTGATGCGGACGTACAAAATGAAACGATGCCATCAGAAGATACAGAGACGCAGGAAGAACAGACAACTCCAGCGGAAGAAACAGAAGAAAATCCGCAGGAAAAAGAAGTGGAGTTGAAAGAACCACAGGATTACTATCCGATTCCAGAAGAACCGGAAGGTGAACTGATTGATTATGATGCCATTTCCAAGACTTATAAGACAGGGGACAAGCAGTATACAACCGTTTATGGAGGTTATGTCGGAACTTATAAGAATGAGGATGGAGATACCGAGCTGGTTGATAATACACTTGTAAAACCAGAAGAAGCAGATACTCCGGCATACGAAGAAGCACAGGAAGCCAGCAGTGTAGTGGCAACTGAAGAAAAGGAAGAGAAAACAGAAGTTTATCAGAACAAGGCAAACGATTATGCTATCCTTCTTCCGGAACAGATGTCAGAAGAGAATGGTGTAACGATTGAAAATGGAAAGACCAGAATCGGGATCATTCCGGTAGATGGAGATTATACACATTCCGTTATTAAAGACAATGCGATCCTTTATAATGAAGTTTACGAGGGCGCAGATGTTCAGTATACAGTACTGGATTCCAGCATTAAGGAAGATATCGTACTTCAGCAGCCAACAGACAGGGAAGTCTATGAATACGAGCTGCAGATTCCGGGGTATCAGGCAGAAGTAAAAGACAATCAGGTCTATATCTATCCGGAAGGGAAGACAATCAAAGATGCGAAGTATCTTCTGGAGACGCCATCAATGGAAGACGCTGCCGGGGAAATCAGTTTCCTGATCACATTGGAACTTCGGGAAGAAGAGGGAAAAACAATCCTGACCGTAAAACCAGATAGGGATTGGCTTTCGGCAGAAGAACGTCAGTATCCGGTCAGGATCGATCCGACACCAGTAGAGATTCAGAAGAGTTCCTTTAACATGATCGGTGTGGAAGAGGGAAGTCCTACCAGTCAGATTGGTGACAACAATTATCCGTATGTCGGATTTGATGATGGTATTAAGTCTGGGAACCTTGCAGGATTTGGTACTGCACACCAGAACTGCCGGACTTATATCAAAGTAAATTCAAATTTTAGTCAGATTCCGAAAGATTCCAAAATTGACAGTGCAACATTTGCAGTCAGTCAGAAAACTGCATACAGTGGTGGTGCATCCCAGTTTGGACTTTATCGTGTAGATCAGTCGTGGAACACCTCCATCACATGGAAAACAAAACCAGTAAATCTTACGTTTCAGGATGTACAGAATGCAAGTACCAGCAGGAACAGCTATATCAATTATGACGTCAAAGATCTGGTCAATGACTGGGTGCAGGGAACTCATGCGAATAACGGATTTGCACTGGTAGCCATTGCCGAGGCAAATAACCTTGGAGCTTCTATGCAGTGTGAGGTACTGAATAACAGGGCATCCGTTTATGGACCGAAACTCAGCATCCAGTGGTCACCGGCTGAAGATCCATATCTGCGAGATATGTCACTGGATGAAACAACGATCCTGCTTCGCCCGATGACAGAAAAGAATACAAATGGAAAGCTGAAGTTTGATGCCGTATTTGCAGACGGAATTGCAAAGAGCAAATCTACAGTAGAATATTATCTGCTTCCAGATGAGGAAAATGAAGAACATCACGAAACAGATGCAAAACCATTGTATTCCTATCCAGACAGTACTGAATACAATAAGCAGTTCCCGGAGGCGAATAAGTATTACAGCAAAGATTCCAACTGGCAGAGTGCACTGTATTCAGGGCTGACGAAGGACAAGCTTTATAAGATCAAAGCAAAAGCATCGAAAGAGATTGATGGAAAGCTGGAAACAGGAAAAGAAGTGACCAGTGACAGCTTTGTGATCTATGAAGTGAAGCAGTTTGATACATTCCCGAAGATTGCAAAATATTATGGTGTTCCGCTTAAGAACATTATGAAAGACAATCAGGTTATGGACGCACTGGTAGTCGCAAATAACACGATCTTTATCCGTAACCCACAGACAAATGTTCCATATAGTCCTGCACCGCTTACCGATCAGGATAAGATGCGGATTGACGGAGCATTGATGGGAAGAGGCCTGCACTGTGAATTTGGATTTGAACCAGTCAACTTAAATACTGGTAACTTCTACATGGATCAGTCCGATGCGACGATGAATGAGCTGAATGGGGAATTCTCCATTACAAGAAGCTACAATTCCAAAGGAACAGACCAGCATTCCATGTTCGGACGTGGATGGAGCTTTAACTATGACCAGTCACTTTCTCAAATGGAGGACGGAAGTCTTCTGTATATGAGAGGGGACGGAAGTTATCTGATCTTTGATAAGAATGAAGATGGAAGCTACACTGCTCCGGATGGTTATGTATATGATTTAAAAGCAGTCAGCTATAAAGATACAGACCATGACTACATCGGATGGGAACTGACAGATGCGAATCAGAGCATTTGGTCATTTGATAAATACGGAATTTTACGTTATGTAACGGATGTGAATGGATTTAAGACAGTATTAGATTATGACGATGATTATAATCTGAGTAAGATTACAACACCATCCGGAAAAACATTCGGGGTAAAACAGGATAAATTCGGGCATATCAAGGAACTGTCTCTTCCAGATGGTGGAAAAGTTTCTTACAAATATGATGAGCAGGGAAATCTGATTTCTGTAACAGATCCGAATGGAACAACAAAAGAGTACAAATATGATGATGACAGCCGTATGACAAGCTGGAAAGATGAGAATGGCAATACGGTTGTAAAGAATACTTACGATAAAGAAGGAAGAGTTGTAGAGCAGACTGATGCAGAAAAAGGAACGGCAACTTTCAAGTACGGAAAGAGTTCTACTACAACAACGGATAACGAAGGAAATAAGACCGTTTATCATTATGATGATCAGTACCGCACAACATCCATTGAATATCCGGATGGAACAACCTGTGAAAAGACTTATAATGCAGAGAATCAGCTTGCTTCCGAAACGACAGCAGCCGGAACAAAAACTTACACTTATGATACATTTGGCAATGTAGCAACGGAGACAAGAGAGGATGGAAAGACAGCCTCTTATACTTATAATGAGCAGAATAAGCTGACCAGTGCAACTGGATATAACGGAGCAACGGTTACTTACAGTTATGACGGTAATGGAAATATGGTCACATCTACAAAACCGGATGGAACAGCCATTACCTATACTTACGATGACAAACATCGTATGGTATCCCAGACAGACGGCAGAGGTGTCACAACAACGTATTCGTATGACGGACCGAACATGACCGGATATGTGGATGGAAATGGAGCAGCATGGGGATTCACGTATGACGCGATGAATCGTGCAGTTACCATGACAGATCCACTTGGAAATGTAACCTCGAACAGTTACGATGCGAATGGCAATCTGACTTCCAAGACAGCAGCCGATGGCGGTGTGACCGCTTATACGCTGGATGGTGTGGGAAATATTACAGCAAGTACTGACGCACTGGGGAATACCACCACTTATACTTATGATAAGATGTACAACATGACCAGTGGTACAGATCCGAAAGGAAATCAGATCAGCTACGTTTATGATAAGAATTATCAGCAGGTCAAAGCAACCGATGCAAAAAGGAAATACAATTACTTATAAGTATGACAGCATGGGACGTGTCATAGAAGAGAGTAATAAAGATTTTGGAACAAAGCTCTATGAATATGACAAAGCAGGAAATCTGAAAAAATATACCGATGGAAATGGAAATGCAACCGTATCCAAGTTTGATTCTCTTGGACAGGTGCTTCAGTCCAAAGATGCAGTTGGTAATATAACCAAATATGAATATGACGCATTAGGAAACGAAACCAAGATTACCTATGGGGATGGAAGCAGCCATTCCAAAGAATATGATAACTGCGGAAGACTCGCTAAAGAGACAGATGAATTAGGTGCAGTTACCACTTACGCTTATGATGCGGCAGACAATCTGGTATCAAAATCAGATGACAGTGGAAGAACCTGGACTTATACCTACGATAATACAGGAAACCGCTTAAGTGAAACCAACCCGGAAGGTGGAACTACCACATATACTTATGATAAAGCAGGTAATCTGGTATCTTCTACCGATGAAGAGGGAAGAACAGATACTTATGCTTACGACAAGGCAGGAAATCTGACTACATCCAAAGATGCCCTTGGATATACCGTATCCATGAAGTATGACTTAAATGGAAATCTGGTATCCTCTACCGATGAAAATGGAAATACCAGTAGCATGACTTACGATGGTAATGGAAACATGACATCGGTAAGCGATGCAAAGGGCAACATTACAGCAATGAAATATGATTCCACTGACAATCTGGAACAGACGGTGGACGCCCTGAAAGGAAAGACCACTTACGAATACGATTCACAGGGCAACAGCACAAAGATGACAGATGCCCTCGGCAATGCGTATAGTTATGTGTATGATAAAGAGGGAAATAACACATCCATAATACTGCCGACAGGGGACAAGGTGCTGATGGAGTACGATGCCATCGGACAGCTTGTAAAATGTACGGATGCACAGGGACTCGTAATTACCTATCAGTATGACGGAGCAGGCAACCTGATCCATTCCTCCGACAATGGTGGAAACAGCATGGATTATACTTATGATGGTGCCGGAAATGTACTGACACAGACCGATGAACTCGGCAGGACAGCAACATACAAGTACGATCAGTACGGCAGACTCCTGAAACTTACTGAAGCAGACGGAAGTATCACATCTTATGAATATGATGTTATGGACCGCATTACAGCGGTAACGGATGCGGAAGGTCATAAAACAACCTTTACCTACGATAAAGTCGGCAACCAGTTATCCATGACAGAAGAAGAGGAAGCCACATATAAATACGCTTACGATAAGAAAGACCGGGTTATTTCTCAGACAAATCCACTGGGAGCATCCAGCACCTTTAAGTATGACGGAAATGATAATGTGACGGAATCTGTCGATGAAAACGGTACGGTTACCAAGTATGCTTACGATAAAAATGACAACCTCGTATCCCAGACAGACGGAAATGGAAATACGACAACCTACCAGTATGATGAACTGGACCGCAAGATCGGTGAGACTTCTCCGTTAAAAGAAACAAATGAATACCGTTATGATGCCATTGGAAATCTTACCAAATCAAAAGATCCGATGGGACTTATTACGGAATACAAATATGACAGCTTAAGTAATCTGACAGAACAGATCTCTCCAAAGGGAGCAGTCACCAAATATGATTATGACAAGCATGGTAATGTCATTTCTGTAACGGATGCAAAGGGAAATGAGACACAGTACAGTGTTGACCTGAATGACAATGTCACAAAGATGACACAGGCGAATGGTGGAGAGTATACCTATAGTTATGATAAAGCCGGACGTCTGAAGAGTATGACCAGTCCACTGGGTTATACTAAAAATTTCTCTTATGATAAAGTGGACAACGTGGTAAAAAGAAAGCGACAGCTTAAAGAGTACCACTACTTATACTTATGATAAGCTCCATAACATGAAATCTTCTACCAATGCGCTGGATGGAACGACCAGCTTTACATACGATAAGTATGGCAATCTGGTGAAGGAGACAGATCCACTTGGACGGAGCAATACCTACAGTTATGACCTGGCAGGTCAGATGACTTCTGCAGCTGATCCGCTTGGTAAGATAACTGCTTATACTTACGACCCGGCAGGAAATATTACTGAGATCACCAAACCGGGTGGAAGAAAGACCAGCTATGGATATGATAAGAATTATAATGTTACATCTGTAACAGATCCGATGGGATATGTTGCAAAGACCGTTTATGATAAGGATAGTCGTGTAACAGAAGAGACGGATGCATTGGGACAGAAGGAATCCTACACGTATGATAAGGACAGCAGGGTAACTTCTATCACAGATAAGCGTGGATTCACAACAGGATTTGATTACGATGCACATGGTAATATTCAGATTGTTACAGATAAGACCGGATTAAAGAGCCATCTGGAATATGACAAGAATGACAATCTGACAAAAGTAACCGATGCCCTTGGCGGTGTAACAACTTATGGTTACGACAATATGGATAATCTGGTGACTTTCACCAATGCAGCAAATAAGACAACGAATTATACTTATGACTTAGAAGGCAACCTGACATCCATCAAAGATCCGGCAGGAAGAACGGAGAAATTCGACTATGATGAAAAAGGCAGACTGACCGGACATACACAGGCAAGCGGCAAGAAAACCACGTATGATTACGACAAACTGAATGACCTGTTGGAGAAATCTTATCAGGACGCAAAAGGCGAGACATCCGAAAAGGACGTAACCTACGCATATAACAGTGCCGGGGAACGGGTATCCATGAAGGATCAGACAGGCCAAGAGCAGTTACGAATACGATGCGCTCGGAAGAATCACCAAAGTGACAAGCGGTTCGAAAAAGGATGTCAGTTACGTTTATGATGACGCAGATAATCTGCAGGCAATCGTATACCCGGATGGGACAAAGGTCAGCTATGAATACGATTTAAATGACAATCTGGTAAAATTGACAGACCGTAATGGAAAAGTAACCACTTACAAGCATGATGCGCTGAACCGTGTGACAGAAGTCGTTAGAAGCAACGGAACAAAGACGGAAGTGTCTTACGATGCAGAAGATCATATTACAAAGATTGTCAACACCTGTGGTTCATGTGGAAAAGTAATCAGTACTTATGAGTACAAGTACAATGATCAGGGATATGTAGTCAGAGAAACAGCTACAGAACTGGAAGCAGGAACAAGAAAGATGCCAAGCTGGGAAGACTGGTACAACTGGGGCGATACACAGAAAGAGACAGACAAAGCAGACTGTGAGCATCAGGAAAAAGAGATCCAGACAACACGTACTTATGAGTATGATGACAACTGGGAACTGACACGCTGTACAGAAAAAGCAGAGGGCGGTAAAAAGACAGTCCATAATTATACGTATGACAAGATCGGAAACCGGACTTCTTATGAGAAGATCGAAGATGGTGTCAGCAAAGCAAAAATATAACTACAAGTACAACGATTCCAACCAGCTCATCAAGCGGACTAACGCAAAGATCTGGAACGATCCGGGAACGACCTACAGCTATGATGAAGATGGCAATCTGATTCAGGAATGCGATAAGACAAACAGTGCAGATCCGGTTACTTATGAATACACAGCAGAGAATCGTCTGGCAGTCGTAAAACAGGGTGGAACAGTCCTGATGGCAGCTATGTACGATGGAGATAACAACCGGGTATTCGAACTGGATAACACCTATAAATGGGAAGACTGTTATGGCGATGAAGTCCTGATTCCGGAGAACCAGCGTACCGAAGATGGGAACAGTCCGAAAGAGCAGCTTGCATCTCTGGTAAAAGGTGGTTCAAATGCTAAAGGTTATACACTGACAGAGTATATCAACGATATCAATCGTGAGAATACAGAAGTCCTCGCAGAGTATGGGGCAGACGAGAAAGTCCGTCAGGCTTATACTTATGGAGAAAGTGGAATCGGAGAACGTATAAGCGTTGATAAATCCACAGAAAGCAGTTATTATTTATATGACGGAAGAAACAGTGTGACCGGAATCCTGACCGAAACAGCTAATCTGACGAACAGTTATCAGTATGATCCGTATGGAAACCTTACATCAGGAACAGCAGATGGTGTCAATTACTACGGTTACAATGGGGAGTCCACAAATGTAAAAAGGACTTCAGTATCTGCGGGCAAGATACTATAACGCAGAGAACGGAATCTTTACAACTGAAGATAGTGATCTTGGAACGACAGAAAATCCATTAACCAGAAACCGCTACGATTATACTACTAATAATCCGTTGAATTACAGTGATCCAACAGGACATTCATTATGGAGCAGGATTAAGGGTGCAGCTAAGAAGGTGGCAAAAACGGTTGTAAAAGCAGCAAAAACAGTTATAAAAACTGTAAAAATGTTGTTAAGACAGTAAAAAGTGCAATCAGCCGTCCAAATCAGAGAATAAAGAATGCATTGGTAAGTAATTCATCAAAGAAAAAATTCAGTAAAATTTACTGGAAATGGTTATAGTAATTCTTATCAAGGTAATAAGAGTAGGTATAGTGGAAATAAAATTTCCAACGGTACTAAATTTGTAAAAACTAATAGTAATGGGAAAAGCCAATGGAATTTATACTTCATTTCATGCGTATGCAGAGGCTCGAACAAGCGAAATCCGTCAGGAAATTAAAAGAAAGCTATGTAGTAAAGATAGTGAACGAATACAAAAACAAATAAAGACTGGAGCTATAGTTGCAGGACTAAGCATTATTTTTACGAGCAATATGGAATTGCAACGATTAATAGAAAAATTCCCGAATATACGTATTGAGTATACTGGAACATTAAAAGACAGTTTAAAATTAAGCACCGGTATAGCAATGATAATCGGCGGAGCGGGCTTAACAATATTAGGTGGAGGCGGAACAGTAATGAGTGGCGGATTGGCCGCTGAAGTTAGTGTCCCAGCAGCGGTTGCAGGAGTTGGTGTAGCAGGAACAGGTGTAGCTATTGCTGGAAGTGCATTATCTAATATGTTTGATGTACGAATTCAGAAATCAAGTAAAAAAAAAACAAGGGAAGTACAGATTCAAACAAGAAACCAACTAGCCGAAATCAAATGCAAAAAATAGTACAAGTAGAAAAGGGGCAAGAAATCCAAAAAAAAAGAGGTGGATCGAGTTGATGGTGCTCATACTGAAGGAACATAGTAAGCAACCACATGTTCATTTTAAAGATGGAACATCATTAAATCAAGATGGAAATGCTTGTACATGATGCAACATAAATGGCAAAACGTCCAAATTTAACAATCATGGAGAATATAAGGACTATGCGAATCTGTTAGAAATCTCGGAAAAAGATGCCAAGAAAGAAATCGAAGAGGATTTTAATGAGAGTATCCAACAGCAATTTGATGATTCCGATAACATTACGGATAAAGGAATTGCTGATTATACGAAAAAACTGACAGAAGTAAAGAAACTGGCAAAATACAAAGTACAGGATGTGAAAGAAGAGGATGGAGTTTATACAGTAAGTGTACAAGTTGAACCATCCAATGTATTTCAGACATTGCAACAAAGCTCTACAGAGGTAAGCAATGAAAAAATAAAGCAGGGATTGGATGGAAATGATCCGGAAGTCTTTGCAGCCGTATTAACAGAAAGTATCCAGAAGAGTCTTGAAAAGAACAGTTATGGAAAAACTGTTACTGTAAAAGTATCCGTGGAAAAAGATAATTCAGGAAAATATGGTCTTTCGGATACACATCAATTATCCGATTCTGTATTCAGGTGACAATCAGAAATATCTGAGAACCGACCTGCATGGCAACAGCCACATCGCGGGGGTGTATCTTTTGGAAGGTCTTAACAAATCTGATTTTTTCGGATTATTACAACATTATTTACGGTCACAATATGAATGACGGAAGCATGTTCGGGAGCCTGAAAAAATATAAGGATGACGGATTCTGGAAAAAGAATCAATACTTCACTGTATATTCTGAGACAACCGCCTACCGTTATCGAATCTTCTCTTATGAAGATGCGGTCAATGGCGGTGATGTGTATAAAGTAGGATACCAGCCTGGCGAAGAGTATCAGAAATTTATCGATCAGATGATAAAAGATTCCGATGTCGATACAGGAGTAAAGCCGCAGACCAGTAACAAGATACTGACACTTTCTACCTGTACAGGGAACGGATACAGCAAGCGGCTTGCCATCCATGCAGTCTGCGTTGACGCACAGACTACGGATGAGTCAAAATTAAAGGAAACAGGAAATTAAGAGTGAAAATATCCAAAAAGTATGTGAAAAAGAAATAAAAACATATTTTTGGATATTTTTATATGGAATTATAATGTTGTAGCGGAAAATGCATTGACAAACCTGAAAAAAGGACAATATAATTAAAAATACATGGTTTGAACCAACTAACCAAAGCGTAATCGGGAAACAAGAAACAGAGGAAAAAAAAAGTAATGGAAACAAAGAAAGTGGCAAAAGAATACATGCAAAAAGATATTCTGCGGACGATTTTCCAGATGCGGAAAAGGCAGGAGGATGATAAGCAGATCAAAAGAATCATCGTATTAGACTATGACCTGACCGAGTATCACTGGAAAACGAACATTAAGAAACTGCAAGAAGAAGGTTTTCTGAAAACGGACAGTGATGCGAAGATTCCAGCACTGACAGAAAGCGGAATGGAGTATGCGAGACAACTGCAAGTAGGGCAGCCGAAGGCTGGAATCAGTTCTTGCAAATGAGCGGGGTCGATGAAAAGACAGCAGACAGGGACGGCAGACTCATGGCGTGTGAGGTATCCAATCCGGACAAAATCGACAATTTATGGAAATTTATCAATGACGGTGGAAGAAGTTCCATTCCGAAAAGTGTAGACTGCCACACGCTTTGGAAGAAGTTGAAACCGGGAAAGTATCAGATGTGGTATTCCTTTTACACCACAGAGATCGGAAAAGAGAGAAAAGCAGCTATTGAAGATATGCGGTTTGAAAGGGATGGCTGGCTGCACATAGAACCTTGGGAAATTTGGTTGGAACTAACGGAGCATCCAGAAAATGAGGATGACAGGACAATCTGGTATCAGAACATGCATGGAATCTGGAAGAAGGCAGAAGAAAACGATCACAGCATCAAAATTCCTGCCACAGCATTTCACATAGAGTACGAACAGCAGTGGTTGGGTGAAATACACTTCACCTGTAATCTGCGGTTTGTCGCAGAGAAAAAGAAAGGTTCTAAGAAAAAAAACGATATGCTTACTGGATGGAAGGCTTTTTTGCAGAAAATACCGGATATCGTGTAGCGGATGAATATTAAAAAAGACAGGTAGGAAAGGTAACATGGGAAGAAAGATTGAAAACAGAAATATTGATGTGACAAAAGCCAGAGGCGAACTGGAAGAAGATCTTCTGGAATATGTCTACCGGACATGGAGGCAGGGCAGACAGATCACATCGAAAGAGTATGCCAGAGAAGTGAACATAACCGGATATGAAGCGGCAGGCCTGGTGCGGAGTCTGGTGAAAAAAGGATTTTTGTGTGAGCCGGAAAACGGACATCTGGAACTGAGCGATAAGGGAAAACTGGAAGGTATGGAGTGCCTTGCACGCCATGAGAAACTGACACAGTTCTTTCAGATGGTAAGTGGAATGGATCAGCAGAGGGCGCAGGAAGATGCCTGTAGAGTGGAACATTATATCAGTCCGGAAGGGTTAAAAGGAATTGAAAACTTTCTGCAGTACGGTGACGTATACGACAGAGTTTATGACGATATGGACTTGTATACCTTTTATGAGGATGGTGAGTTCCCGATGGCATTCGGACTGTATGAACCGGAACGACGCAATCCAAGGTTCCTTGCACCAGAGTACGGGAAACTGGAACACTCTGTCATATTAAGAGTGAAAAAGTCACAGAACTGCTTCCTGCTCAAGACAAAAAAAAAGACGAATCCATCGGCTATGTATGGTACAGAAGAGATGATGAATGGATACAGGCGAAAGAAGAAAAAAAGGTGTTTATCAGTTACCGACAGACATCTGTACTTATACTGCGAATACAGGAATCCCGATTACAGAAGCAGTGGCAATCATTGCGATTACACGCTTTGAACAGAAGCCATTGCCAATCGATTATCGGGAATTGAATATTCATGTATGGTGACGAAGAGAGGAACAGGAAAATGGAAAAAAGGTGAACATCTAAAGAGACAGAACAGACCCACGATGCTGCAACTGCAATATTTACAAGGTCTGTCAAGAGTAGAAAAGAAACGTGGAGCTCAGGGAAGTATCGCAGAATCTTATGGCGTGAATCGATCAACGGTAAACCGTTATTTTAAGAACTGCATAGAAAGAGGAATCCTGACAGAATCACTGGAATTTACCGCAGCAGGTGAAGAATGGCTGGAAAGATATACCAAGCTGTATGAGAATCTTGAAAATATCTGGAAGAAATCGGTGCAAAACCGGAAGAAATCGAGGAATCACTGGATGTTATGGTGGAGAATATCGACATCCACATGCTGGAACTGATGATTAACGCCTATACAGAGAAAAAAATCAGTATACAAGAAAAAGAGAATGAACTGGATCAGGAGATACAGCACAATCTGCAGAAATGTGAAAGGCATCCGGTAGTGTTCCGGCTTTACCGGATGAATAAAAAGCAGGGGCAGGGAAGAGACTCTATGGCGATGAGAGGATTTGAAGAAATAGCCGAAATCGTTCAGGAGAATGGAGAAAAGCTATCTGGAATTAAAGCTGAAAGAGATGGCAGCACACTCCAGAGTGAGTGGTGAAATGATGGCTGGAAAACTGAAAACATTGAAGTATGAGCATAATGAAGTTTTGGAAGAAGCAAGAATAGAGAATAATATAGTGAAAATCCCGATGGAAGCGTGCAGAATCCACCGATGGACGGGGATTGGCACGATGGGAATTGTACCAGTTACCGTTACCTGCAGCGTAGGATAATGCACATGCCGGAAAGCACTGCACTATTATATTTCTGGGTATAAATAAGAAGTGAGAAAAATTCTCATTTACGCATATCATGTAACAAAATAAGAAAAAAATTCAATAAAGTGCCGTTGTTGATAAAACACTATCAATAACGGCACTTTTACGCCTATTGTTGTCTGAATAGCAACAAAATCAAAGGAAATAGCGGCTTATTTGTTGCTATTCAGGCAACAAACTTGTAAAAAAAATAGTGTTGACATTGAATGGCAAATTATGGTATCTTTCAGACAAGGAGTTAGATACGGGTAACCGGAAATATTCTCGTAGAACTCTAAACATCATAACTAAAAAATTTATTAGCAAAAAGCTAATACCAAGATGAGAAAAGGAGGATTACAGTTATGAGAAAGATCAAGAAATTAGTTGCTACACTGTTAGCAGCAACAATGGTAATGGCAATGGGAGTTACAGCGTTTGCTGCAGATTCATTAGCAGATGGTAAGTACACAGCAAAGCAGAATCTTTATAAGAACTCAGCTTGTACAACAACATCTATGGGAGATGCTGCACTCAATGATATGCGTGCAGAAATTACGATTGCAGATGATGAGGCAACACTTGTTGTTCATACTCATGAGATTACATATTTAGGTCTGACTGGACATTTAGGAAAAATGGTAGTTAATGGAAAAACAGTTACTCCGAAACAGACTACAACTAATGGCGTAACAGATTACTACTTCACATTCACAGGTTTAGATGCATCTACAATTTATGAAGGCTGTGTAATTACTGGTAAATTCACAACATACGTTGGAAGTATGCCGATGAACGCAACAGGATATTTGAAACTTACAGACATCACAGCAAAATAAAATAAGTAAATATGTATGTAAAAACAAGCTGCTGTACCCAAAAGTGCAGCAGCTTGTTTTAATTGATACGGAGGAAAAATGAAAAAATAAAAAAGATATTAGCCTTTGTATTGAGTACAAGTATGTTACTTGGCGGTATGAATATACAAGCGTTTGCTGGTGAACAGAAAGAAACAAATACCGCAAATACAGAGTTAGATAACCAAAATGAATATGTTGTTCCACTGACTTTTTATGGACTCTTCTGGAAAACTGCTTACGGAGGAGCCTTATTCGGGTACAGTTCAGGATTACATGGATAATGTTGCACTAGTAAAAAAGAATGATAATGGAACATATCATGTAACCTTACAGATTGAAAATTATGAAAAATTGATATTTTGCAGTTCTCAAAACCGGGTGTAATTTCAGATGATATAGCACCTTCGAATGCACCTATGGGAACTTTTAATATTCCAGAAAAATATATTGCTAATAATGAGGAAAATCCATCAGAGGCAACGGAATATTTGAAGGAACAAGGACAAATTAATGAAGAGTGGAATGATAAATACATTCAAAATTATTCTGTTGAAAAAGCAACAACGGGTGTGTCGTGGTATTCTTTTTTGATGTGGATACACTGGAAGGAACGATGTATACTAAAGCTTTCTATAGTTATGGAAGAACAGATGATGACTTGGAAAGCTATATGTACGGAATTGTAAACGGAAAATTTACATTTGATGTAAATAATGCAGTAGTTGCTAAAGAGATTAACGAAGAAAATTATAAAAATATTGGATTGAGCTTTCTAAAGTTGTAACCAGTGTTGGAGATTCACCGGATTTCACAGGATTTGTAGCAGAAGAAAAAACTGCAAATGATTTGTTTAGTGGTACTTGTGAAGCAAAAATTGAGAATGGAAAAGTTACTGTTACAGCAGAGACAAGTAGCATTGATTCAATAAGAGTACTTGAAGAAATTAAGGATTTAGGCGAGTGTACTTATCCTTCAACTTCTTCATATCGTCAATATATGTATGCGTATTCGAGAGAAGTAAAAAAGAATAAGTATATTTCTGTTTATTCAGACAATATTTTGGAAGATGGAAAAATTTTCCATTGAATACGAAAACTTAGAAGAAGCTATTTTTTGGAAAACAGGTTGAGATACAAACAGAAGATGGTACCTACTATGGAGAATTGCGAGTAAGAACAACACCGAAAGAAAAAACTCGAATTGACAGATGGTGATGTTACACTTGTAACAGATAACTATACAGTTAATAGTAAAAGCAAAATTTGGAGCAGAACTTTTACAGGAAACCTCAGATGAAGATAGTGAATATAACAAATATTATTCTTTTATTAGCAGGAAACGCTTCAAAAGCATTGATCTATAATTTGTCATTAAAATGAATGACTCGCAGGTTATTCCATCGAGAGCAGTAGAATTAAGAGTAAAAATTCCGAAAGACTGGGATACGAGCAAAATAGAAGTTCAATGGTATTATCCAGTAAATGAAATGTTTAATCCGATAGAGTATTTTGATTCATCTTCCTATAAAAATGATGATGGAAGTATTCACATGGAGGGCGATGAACTGGTTATAACAGGCACTACTCGTGTTTATAATACAATCGCCATTACACAAAAAAAGCGGATAAAGTAGATATTTCAGAAATCCAGGACGGAACATATAATGTTAATGTTACTATGTGGCAGCAGGATCAGCCGGATAGATTGTCTATGAGCAATTCTGCGGTTGTAAATGATTCAGCTCGTTTGGTAGTAGAGAATGGAAAGAAACATATCTATTTTGATAAACAAGGAATTGTGATTACGGGCAGATATGGTTATACAAATGGAATATTCTGGGCAAATAATGAGCAGACAGAAGAAAACGGACTTCCGATATTAAGTGAATATACACCGCTTGATTATTATAGTTACTACCTAAATGATTCGGGAAGCACAGATATGGATTCCTATGCGGAAGAATATGACTTATATTATCCGAAGAGCGTAGGTTTTGAATTTCCAGAATCAGCAGACAGAGATGATGGGGTATATTTGAACTTCTTTGTTCCTATCATGGATGAACTTCAGCATAAAGTTCCTGGATCTGGTGAAGGATGCAGAACTGCATTTATGACTTTATCTGGTTTAACACCTGTGGCAGAAATTAACGAGCCAACCCACGATAAATCTGTTTTAGTTGTAGCAGTTGATAAAGCATCTAAATATACAGCCGACAATTATACAGAGGAATCTTACAAAGTATTATCTGACGCAGTAGCAAAAGCTCAGAAGGTAATCGACGGAACAACTTTCGCAAACGATTCTGAAATCGTAGCATTAGATAAAGAAATTTCTGATGCAATCAGCGGATTAAAAAGAGGCAACTGGACTTGACAAATACAATAAAGTCCTGAAAAATGCCAAAGCATTAAATGAAGCAGATTATACAGCAGAAAGCTGGGCAGACCTTCAGGCAGTGATTACTGCTCAGGAAGGAAAGGTAACAGAAGAAAATGCAGATCAGGCATCCGCAGACCTTCAGTCAGCAGTAGATGCACTTGTACCGATGTCAACAGCCGTTTCCATGGAAAAAAGGTGTTTACGAAGTACAGGCAACACTTACCAATCAGGATGGAACAGCAAGTGATTTGAATGCAGGATTAAAATCTGCTCGTTTATATACAGATAAAGACGGCAATGTAACTGCTTATCTGTACGTGGACGGAATTACCGGTATGCAGTATCGCAAGGGTGCCGGATATGGGATGCAGATACAGACGCAGGCAGACTTGTAGTGAAACTTCCTGCAAATGTAGAAAACCATAAAGTAAAAGTAACAACAGAAAGCGGAGAAGCAGAACTCCTGTTAAATCTTTTGATTTAAAATCTGCAGTAAAACAGGAAATTAAAAAAAAATCCGATCTGGAATCAAAACTGAATGATGCAAAAGTATTAGAAGAGAAAAAATTATACAAGCGATTCTTTTGCAGCATTAACAGATGCGATTGCTACAGCAGAAAGCGTTCAGGCAGATAAGGTGGCATTCCAGTCAGAAATCACAGCAGCAGAGACAGCTCTGGATACAGCAACAGCAGGTCTTGTAATGAAAGAAGACGTAAAAAGCAAGAGCAGAACTGGATCAGGCAGTTTCCGATGCGAAAAATAATTTATGCAGAAGCAAATTATACAAAAGACAGCTATGAGAATTTGAAGTCTGCAATCAAGGAAGCTGAAGAAGTATTGGCAAAATCTGATGCGACAGCAGATGAAATGAAAGAACAGGTTGACAAGCTGGATAAAGCAGTAAAAAAGCACTTGTTCGTCTGGATGATGCAGTAGATAAGTCAGAATTAAATGGCTATATCGAAAATGCACTGACCAAGAAAAATGACGGTACTTATACAGACAACAGTTGAATAGTTTCCAGGCAGCAATCAAATCTGCTCAGAAAGTATCCGCTGATGTCAATGCAACAAAAGCAGAAGTAGAAAAGCAGACAAAACTGCTGACCTCTTCTTATGAAGCACTTGTTGTTAAGAACAAACAGAGTGATCTTTTCAAAGATTATCCGCAGATTTTTGAAGGTACTTATTCCGTACCAATCCGTCTTGTGAATGCAACTTCCGATGAAGATTCCATGGGAAATGCTTCTATGGTTCAGATGGGAACCGTAAGAGTGACGGATAAAGGCGAAGTAACCTTAGAGATGGACTTCCAGTCCATGAAATTTGCCGGAATGACAGGTTATCTGTACAAAATGAAAAAAAGTAGATATGGATACTGTTGAATACAACAAATATAATTATCCGGTAAAAATATGAAGCTTCCGATGCAACAATTCTGGAAGAGTACACAGATGTTTACGATTTATTTAATGACAAGAACTCTGAGTATTACGACAAGAATACAGAAGGAAACTGGTATCCGAAGAAATTATCAATCCCGATTAAATTGAACGACAACCTGTTCTATGTAGAGGTTTATGTTCCGGTTATGGAAAGTATCGGTGAAGGACAGGGTACAAAGGTTGCCAGAGTTTCTATCGACTGGGCAAACATCAAACAGGAGACAGGAGTAGAAAGAGACAACAGTGTAATCGAAGCACTTCTGAATCAGGTATCCGGTATGCAGCAGGGTGATGTTGCTGACGAATACTGGAACGCTTTTTAAATGCGGCTTACATGACAGCTCAGGATGTTTACAATGATATGAATTCTACACAGAAGGAAATTGATCTGCAGGTGACAGCTTTACAGGCAGCCGTAGATGCAGTAGAAACTCAGATCGTAGACAAGACAGAACTGAATGCTTTGATTGAAAAAAACAACAGCAGAAGCAAATCGTACCGATGTTGTTTATACTTCTGCAACATTAGAAGCATTAAAGACAGCAATCACAAATGCACAGGCAGTAGCAGCAAAAGAAGATGCTACCAAGGCAGAAGTTCAGGCACAGGTTACAGCACTTCAGACAGCACTTGACAGTTTAAGAGTTGTTGATAAGACAAACTTAAATGCCCTGATTGAAAAAGCAAAAGCTGAGGCAGCAAAACAGATGTTTATGAAAGCAGCAGTTTGACGGTCCTGAATACAGCAATTACACTGGCTGAGAATGTTGCAGCAAATCCAAAAGCAACAGAGTCAGAAGTTGCAGCAGCAGAGAAATCTCTGACAACTGCATTAAACGGACTGGTAGAAAAAGCAGTTGTAGATAAGAGCAAACTGGAAAGCAAGATTGCAGAAGCAAAGACATATTTAAGCCAGACAGACATTTATACAGAAAGTTCTCTTGCAACATTACAGAGTGCAGTAGGTCGTGCTCAGAATGTAATGGATAATGATTCTGCATCACAGAAACTGGTAGATGATCAGGTGACAAAACTGACAGAAGCAATCCAGCAGTTAGCAAAGAAGAGTGATGGAAAACTGGATATCAAGAACCTTGCTGATGGGGTTTACTCTATCTATGGAACAATGGTGAAAGTAGACAAGAATACTTATTCTATGTCAAATGAAGCAATCAACCATACAATTAAACTGACAGTGAAGAATGGCAAATATTACATTACTCTGAACTTCAACGGATTGACAGTAGGACAGAAACTTGGATATTTAAGCAAGCTCAAATACTTTACAACAGGTTATACACTTGATAAGTATGGTAATCCGCAGGAACACTTGCTGATGTTACAGTTGACAGCTATCAGAAGAACAGCGATGGCTCACTGGTTTCTGACCAGTACGGAACAAACTATCCAGATGAAGTAACATTCGAGCTTATTCCGGAAGCTCTGAATGATGGATATGTTCCGTTACAGGTATTCGTTCCGATTATGGACGCAATCAGCTCTGGTACAGGAACACAGCCAGTATACCTGAAACTGGATTGGAGCTCATTAAAAGCAACAACATCCGATAATCCAGACTTTGATAAGAACGACAACAATAATAGTAATTCCAACGGAAATAACAACAGTAATTCTTCTATTGGAAACAGCTCACTTGGAAATAATACCCTTGGAAGCAGTTCTCTTGGAAGCAGCAAACTTGGTTCTTCCTCACTTGGAAGTGGTTCTTCAAGTCTGAAGAGTGGAACATCCAGCCTTGGATCAGGTTCCAGCCTGAAATCAGCATCCAACGTTAAGACTGGTGATGTTGTACAGAACAATACCCTGTGGGCAGCTATCCTTCTTCTCGGAGGAGTCGCTTTACTGGCAGGAATCATGGAGTACAACAGAAAGAAAAAAGCAAACATAAAATAATTAAGTAGAGATTTGGCAGACGACCCTCCCATTCCTTCGGGACTGGGAGTCTGCCAAACTCATTTAACAGGAGATAAGGAATGAAATTAGCAGCGAAAAAAAAAAAAAATATTGTCTGCCATTATGACTTGTGTGCTTGCTATTTACTTTAATGGCAGGCTTTCCCTGCTGTTAAGGCTTATGCCGCAAGCGACAGTGTATAGCTGTACAATTAACAGATGTTACGCACACCTGGTTACCGGAGTAATCGAAGATTCCGGTGGAGAGAGTTCTTATGCAACAGGACAGGGCATGGTAGAAGGTTGTGTATACAGCAATGGTATCTTGAAGTATCAGACGATGGAGCTTTATTATCTGACAATCCGCATGAGTCTGATGGACTACACCAGTGGACATAGTTTTCAGGTACAGAATGTAGGAGATTCCGGCTGGTCTACACCATCAGAAATCGGTATTACAGGAAATGGTTCAGACAGCAACGGTACAACAGCCGATGTGTGTATGCGTGTGCCAAGCGAAAACTGTGTAGTCAGAGGTTCCATGTATGTAGAACCGATGGGAAGAGATGTTATTTTCTATCTGTATCCGAGCAACTACAGTGAAGGAAACAATACAGACATGAACGCAACTATGGTAACAGAAAGTTCTGATGGAACAGCAGTAGAATCCAGTGGTTCTGGTTCAGTAGATAATTCAGGTTCTACTTCCAGTGGAAGTTTAAGTTCTGGAAGTTCTTCTCTTCAGAGTTCCGGCTCATCCGATAAAAGCAGTTCTTCCAGCAGCTCATCAAAGAAACTGGAGAGCAGTATTACAGAAGCTGCAAAACCGAGCAGTGATTCTTCTTCACTGGATACAGAAAATCCAGTAAATTCTTCAGAAGGATTAAGTCTTTCTACTGCGAAAGATGGAACAAGTGACAGCGATTCCGATAGCGGAAATACTTCTTCCGGCAACCGGATTTTTCAGATTGCATTGGCAGTTGTAGTAACAGGTCTGATTCTGCTTGGAGCAGTATCCGGAGTGATTTGTTTCTTCCGTAAGAACTGGAAACGTTGGGGAGGTGCAGAGGACGATGATGAATAGGCGTTTGAAAAAAAAGCATCGGCTGTTCTCCTTGCAATGACCATGATTTTTTCTCTGGCAGGTTGTGTAGACCAGAGTCAGGGGAAGAAAAAGCAGTGATTCTGCTACACAGGCAGAGAGCAGTACAGATGAGAAAGACAGCAGTCAGACGGCAGATAAAAAGACTTCTGACAGCAAATCGGACAAGGATTCTTCCGATGAAGATGCAAAGTCTCTCTTAGAGATTGATGATCCGGAAGAAAAAGGCAGCCGTAGAAGCAGCCAGGAAAAAAAGTACAGGCAATGAAAGAAAGCCCAAGAATCATAGCGACTTCTCCGGCAACCGCTGATATTTGTGATAAGCTGGAACTGGATCTGGTAGGTGTTTGCAGTAGTACCGTATCCACAATTCCGGACAGATACAAAGATGTAGAGACAGTCGGAACAGCCATGAGTCCGGATATGGAGATTGTATCTTCTTTAAATCCAGACTGGATATTAAGTCCGGTGTCATTGCAGAGTGACCTGCAGCCGAAATATGAAGCAATCGATACAGACTGGGCGTTTTTTGAATCTTAGAAGTGTGCCTGGTATGTACCGTTCCATTCAGGAGTTGGGTGAGATTTTCGACAGAGAAGATCAGGCACAGAAACTGGTGGACGAATTTACTGAATTTTACGATGACTATAAGAAAAAGAATGAAGGAAAAGACCATCCGAAGGTTATGATTCTGATGGGACTTCCTGGCTCTTATATTATCGCAACACCGAATTCCTATGTGGGAAGTCTGGTGGAACTGGCAGGCGGCGAGAATGTATACTCTGACACCGATCAGGAATTTTTGACCGTAAATACTGAGGACATGAAAACCAAAGAGCCGGATATTATTTTACGTGCCGCACATGCACTGCCGGATCAGGTGGTAGAAATGTTCAATAAAGATTTTGCGGAGAATGACATTTGGCAACATTTTGATGCGGTGAAAAACGGCAGAGTTTATGACCTTACTTATGAATATTTCGGTATGAGTGCTACGTTTAAATATCCAGAGGCACTGGAAGAATTACAGCCAATTCTTTATCCGGAAAGTGATGAAGATACAGCAAAAAGCAAAAGAAGCCAGTGACAATGCACAGAAGAAAGCAAAGGATTCTGACGCAACTGAGAAATACAACGAACAGCAGAGCAAGTAGAAAGGAGAGGACAGATGAAAGAGACAGAATTAAACAATACTTGAGACTTCCGAAATGGAAGTCCAGAACCTCCGGTCAGGATAAAGCAAGAAAGCATCGGAAAACAGCAAAAGCAGCAATTTCCTTTGTTGTAATGATCGTATTACTGGTTGCATTATTCTTTTGCGGCAGTGAATATCGGAAGCCTGAAAGTCAGCTTCCCGGAACTACTGAAAAGGATTATTTGTAAAGTACAATGAAGACGTGGCAACAATCTATGACTTACGATTCCCACGAATTGTAATCTCCATGTTAGCCGGAGCTGCGATAGCGGTATCGGGTGTGTTATTTCAGGCGGTATTAAAAATCCACTTGCCGATCCGGGAATCATCGGTATTTCCAGTGGAGCAAGTTTTGCGGCGGTACTCATTACCGCATTTGCACCGACTTTATTTTTCTTCACCCATTATTTGCATTTCTTGGTGGTGTGATTGCATTTGTCTTAGTTTACAGCCTGTCATGGAAAGGGGGATTAAGTCCTCTGAGAATTATCCTTGTCGGTGTGGCAGTCGATGCAATGTTCACCGGATTATCCAGTGCGTTGAATTCAATGAATGGCGGAAACATGTCTGGCGTGGCAGCCATCGTCAATGGTAATATCACAATGAAAACTTGGGATGATGTGAAACCTTAGTACCGTATGTAATTGTCGGACTGGTTCTGGCACTGATTATGACGAAGATGTGTAATCTGTTAGCACTGGAAGATAAGACAGCACGAAGCCTTGGAATCAATGTCAATGCAATGCGTATCGTGATTTCACTGATAGCAGTATTGCTTGCAAGTATTTCCACAGCAGTAGCCGGAGTGATTAGTTTCTTAGGACTGATTGTTCCGCATATCGGAAGAATTTTAGTAGGAAGCGACCACAAGGCATTAGTTCCATTTAGTGCTTTGTTCGGAGCGTTTACGTTCCTACTGGCAGATACCATCGGAAGAACGATAGCTGCTCCGTATGAGGTATCCGCATCCATCATTATGAGTGTGGTCGGAGGCCATTCTTCATCATTCTGTTAAGGAGGTCTAAGAAGTATGCGAAGTAAAGAAAAAGAATATGGATTTGACTTCTACAGAGAATGAAGCAGCAAAGAAAGTGAAAAAAAGGGATAAGTGGGCAGACAAGCCTGCGATGGAAGTTAGAGATCTGCACTTTTCCTATGGAAAAAATAAAGTCTTAAAGGGCGTATCCCTGAAGATTGAAGAAGGTAAAATCACAACGATTATGGGAGCAAACGGATGTGGAAAATCTACATTGTTTTCCCTGATGACGAAAAAACTTATATCCGAGAAAGGGAAATATTTTCCTCAAAGGAAAGAATATCCAGAACCTGAATTTAAAAAAGAATTTGCCAGAAAGGTTGCGATTGTTCAGCAGTATAACAGTGCATCAGACGATATCACCGTTGAGAATCTGGTGGCATTCGGAAGAACCCCACATAAGAAAAATGATGCAGGGAGACAGTGCCGAAGATGAGCGTATGATTCAGTGGGCATTGAAGTAACCAATCTGACAGAATATCGTGACAGAGAAGTGTCAAGACTTTCCGGTGAACAGCGTCAGCGTGTATGGATTGCAATGGCACTTTGTCAGGGAACAAAGACGCTGTTCCTCGATGAGCCGACTACCTATTTGGATATCCGGTATCAGATTGAGATCCTGCAACTGGTGAAAAAAACTCAATCAGGAATTTGGAATAACCATCATCATGGTACTGCACGACATCAATCAGGCAATCGCATATTCAGATAATGTCATCGGCATGAAAGATGGAAAAGTGCTGGTGGAAGGTGATCCGGAAGAAGTGATTACGGAAGAGAGCATCCGGGAACTGTATGGCATTGAGCTTGGTGTGACAAGGGTTGATGGACGGAAGTTTGTGCTGGCGGTGTAAGAAGAAAATAGTAGTAGAACGACAAGAAATAAAGGGGAGGAAAAACTCCCACAGGAGAACAACAAAAGAAGATGAAAAAATCCTTTAAAAGTAGTATGGATCGTGCTTGGATTTCTTTGCCTGGGACTTGGTACGATAGGAATTGTACTTCCTATCCTGCCAACCGTTCCGTTTTATATGGCAACACTGTTTTGCTTTTGCAAAGAGTTCTAAGAAACTGCACGACTGGTTCGTAGGAACGAATCTTTATAAGAAACATCTGGACAGTTTTGTTCAGAAAAGAGCCATGACAATAGGAACAAAATGCAAGATTATCGGAATGGTAACGGTAGTCATGGCAATCGGCTTTATCTGCATGAAGAATGTACCAATCGGAAGAATCTGTATCGCAGTGGTTTGGGTATGCCACCTGTTATACTTCTTCCTTCGAGTGAAAAAGACTTTAAAAAGAGAAGAATTACCGGAAGGTGCAGAAAGTGGAATAATATGATGGACAAAGTAGAAAAGAAACGGCAGAAAGAACAGTATGTCGTGGAAGAGATGATCCGGCTGTATTGCCGAAAAAAACATCCGAAAGAAAAAAGACAGGAAGGGCAGATGTGTCCTGACTGTCAGGAAACTTTTGGATTATGCAAAACAAAGAAGTGAAAAGTGTCCATTTATGGAAGAAAAGACGTTTTGTGCGAATTGTAAGGTACATTGTTATAAGCCGGAAATGAGAGAACAGATTCGACAGGTCATGCGTTTTTCAGGACCAAGGATGCTATTGTATCATCCGTTGCTTGCTATCTGGCATTTGGTATGCAGTAAAAAAGAATCGAAGAAAAAAAACAAAAGGGTAAGATTTTTATGATTAAAACAAGATTGATGGGGCTGTTGTCCCACGCAAAAAAAGTATATTGCGTATACGATTTTGTGGCAGTGGGCAGCCCTTCTGTCGCAGGTATTGGCAGTCTTTTCTATCGCAGATTTACTGGAACGGGTAGTATACCGGGCAGTAACCGTACCGATCATTGAGCGGACAATACTGATTTTAGTTCTGGTTGTGGTGATCCGATTTATCTGTGAACGGATGGGAGCAAGGTCTTCCTATCTGGCGTGTGTGGATGTAAAGCGGATTCTGCGTGAAAAGATTTATGAGAAAAATGTTAAAGCTGGGAGCTTCCTACAGTGAGCAGGTATCCTCTTCGGAGGTCGTACAGGTGTCAACTGAGGGTGTGGAGCAGTTGGAAACATACTTTGGAAAATATCTTCCACAATTATTTTACAGCCTGATTGCACCACTGACATTATTTATCATTCTTTGCAGAGTGAGCCTGAAAGCGAGTGTGATCCTGCTGATCTGTGTACCACTGATCCCGATTTCTATCGTGGTGGTACAGAAAGTGGCGAAGAGATTATTAAATAACTATTGGAGCATCTATACTGGACTGGGAGATTCGTTCCTTGAAAATTTACAGGGACTTACCACATTGAAGATTTATCAGGCAGACCAGCAGAAAGCAGACGAGATGGATGTGGAATCCCAGAACTTCCGTAAGATTACGATGAAGGTGCTGACCATGCAGCTCAATTCAACCAGCGTGATGGATATTGTGGCGTATGGTGGAGCAGCGATCGGTATGGCAGTCGCGGTGTCCGAATTCTTAAAGGGAAATATCAGCGTGGCAGGAACGTTATGTATCGTCCTGCTTGCCAGCGAGTTTTTCCTGCCGCTCAGACTGCTTGGTTCATTCTTCCATATCGCAATGAATGGTATGGCAGCGAGTGATAAGATTTTCAAAATTTTAGATTTGCCGGAACCACAGGCTGGAGAAAAAACACTGCCGGATGGAGCGTTAGATGTTACATTAAAAGATGTGCACTTTTCTTATGAAGAGGACAGAGATTTTAAAAGGAGTAGGTCTGGATCTTCCGGCAGGAAGTTTTGTATCCCTTGTGGGAGAATCAGGATGCGGTAAGAGTACGATTGCCGGAATTCTTGCAGCGAAGAACCGGGGGATATAACGGAGAAATCATCATCGGTGGCGTACCGCCTAATGAAGTGAATGAAACCAATCTGATGCAGAGGGTTGTTCTGGTTCGCCATAACAGCTACCTGTTCAAAGGTACAGTAGAAGAAAATCTGAAGATGACAAAACCGGACGCAACGAAAGAAGAGATGGAAGCTGTCCTTCAGAAAGTGAATCTCTTAGGGTTCTTACAAACACAGGATGGCTTGCAGACACAGTTGTTGGAAAAAGCAAGCAACCTGTCCGGCGGTCAGTGTCAGAGACTGGTAATTGCCAGAGCATTGCTTCGGACAGACAGTGCGGTTTATATTTTTGATGAAGCTGCATCCAATATCGATGTAGAAAGTGAAGAACTAATCATGAATGTGATTCACGAACTGGCAAAGACAAAGACGGTACTTCTGATCTCCCACAGACTGGCAAATGTCGTGAAGTCTGACAAGATCTATTTCTTAAAAAGACGGAGAAATCAAAGAAAGCGGAAAGCATGACGAACTGATGAGCCAGAATGGTGCGTACAGACATCTGTATGAAAGCCAGATGGCACTGGAAAACTATGGAAAAGGAGGAATGGCATAATGAGTGAAAATACGAATACAACAAAACGCAGAAGTGCCATCCAGATCATGGGAAGTCTGATTGGTCTGGTAAAACCCTTGCTCCATATCATGCTGGCAGCAATCATCCTTGGAACATTGGGTTACTTGTGTGCAATCTTCCTGACGATATTGGCAGGACAGGTCATCGTGCATGGACTTCTGACAGGAGTAGCCGGAATGATCGTTCCGGTGGACAATATGTGGCGGGTATTTACTCCAGTAAAAACGATTATTACAGTCATGATCGTAATTGCAGTGCTTCGTGGAATCCTGCATTATGTGGAACAGTATTGTAATCATTTTATCGCATTTAAGTTGTTGGCAATCATCCGTCACAAAGTGTTTGCGGCACTGAGAAAGCTCTGCCCTGCAAAATTGGAAGGACGGGATAAGGGAAATCTGATCTCGATTATTACAACCGATATCGAATTACTGGAAGTGTTCTATGCACATACCATTTCCCCGATTGCGATTGCAACACTGACCTCAATTATTATGGTGATTTTTATCGGAAGATATCACTGGTTAGCAGGCGTGCTTGCACTGGTAGCTTATCTGATTGTCGGTGTTGTCATCCCGATGTGGAATGGAAAACGTGGAAGCCAGAAGGGAATGGAATTTCGGACAAACTTCGGAGAACTGAACAGTTTTGTTCTGGATTCTTTACGTGGACTGGACGAGACCATCCAGTACGGACAGGGTGAAAAGAGAAAAGAGCAGATGTCTGAGCATTCCAAAAATCTTGCAGGAATGCAGGAGTCATTAAGCAAAATGGAAGGCTCACAGCGTTCATTTACGAACATGGTTATCCTGCTTGCATCTTTTGGAATGCTTGCACTGACGATCTGGCTGTACGACAAAGGTGCGATGGGATTCGAGGGAATCTTAACCTGCACCATCGCAATGATGGGTTCTTTCGGACCGGTAGTAGCATTATCAAGCCTTTCCAATAACCTGAACCAGACACTGGCAAGTGGTGAGCGTGTTCTTTCTCTTCTGGAAGAGACACCGCTTGTGGAAGAAATTCCGGGTGACGTGGAAACTTCCGGTGCAGAGAGCATGGAACATGAATTTACAGGAGCAGAGGCAGAGCATGTAACATTTGCTTATGATAATGAGGTTATTTTAGATAACTATTCACTGAAATTACAGCCGGGTAAAATCACAGGGATTCATGGTGCGAGCGGCTCCGGAAAATCTACGCTCTTAAAACTGCTGATGCGGTTCTGGGATGTGCAGGATGGAAGTGTATCGGTAGACGGTACAGATGTCCGCAAGATTCCGACCAAGCATTTGAGAGATATGGAAAGTTATGTCACACAGGAAACGCACCTGTTCCATGATTCGATTGCAAACAATATCGCAATCGCAAAGCCGGGAGCATCCAGAGAAGAGATTATGGAAGCTGCAAAGAAAGCGTCTATCCACGATTTCATAATGACACTTCCGAAAGGATATGATACAGAAGTCGGAGAACTGGGTGATACGCTGTCCGGTGGTGAAAAACAGAGAATCGGAATTGCAAGAGCATTTCTCCATGAATGCCCTCTGATCCTGCTCGATGAGCCTACATCGAACCTCGACTCTTTAAACAGAGGGAATCATTTTAAAATCATTGAAAGAATCGGCCAAGAAGAAAACGGTCTTGGTATCCTGAATGTGGCAGATGTGGTATATGAAATGGAGAATGGCAGAATTTCTTAACAGCAGAATGCAGAAGAAATACTTTCCAAAAGGGGATAAAGTAGTATATGAAAATTGGAGAATCAAAGAAGATTATCTGAAGCGGCGTATGTATTGAAACGTCAGAAAGGATATGTTCGTAATTCTATGCTTAGTGATTATCTGAACTATTCCAAAGCGAGTGTTTCAGTTGCAGTACGTGGACTGCTGGCAGATGGATATGTAATAAAAGACCGATATGGCAGCATTGAACTGACAGAAGAAGGAAGAAAGATTGCAAAAAAAAATCTATGCAAGGCATGTGCTTTTAGAAGAATTTTTACGACGAATAGGAGTATCTTCGGAAACTGCAAATCATGATGCGTGTCGGATGGAACATACAATCAGCGAAGAATCTTATAAAAAGATTCAAGAATTGGTACGGAAGATGAAGGAAGAGAATACGTTAAACGAAGAAATGAAATTAACGAATTAAATCAAAAACAGGAAAGGCGGTGGAGAGATTTCACTGCCTTTTCTGCTTTAAAAATGAAGTAACATAAGAAAAGGGATACAAATGAAAAAGTATTGATTGCTGCGGATGAGGTAGATAAGTGGAGTCAACTTTGTGAAGGGTTAAAAATGAGTGGGAATGTACGACCGTTAATCTGGATGTGTTTGAAAAATTCCATACCATAGCGGTCTATGACGCAGTATTGATGCTTGTGAGAAATGATAACGGAAAGCTGGGCAGGCTGATTTGGGAAGTCCGGCAGTACAGCAGGGCCTGATTATTGTAGTGATACCGGGGATTCAGGCGGTAAAAAAGTATATCGAATGGGGTGCAGACCTGGTATTTCCACATCCTTCGGTCAGCTTGATCAACACGTACCTGTATGCATTACTCAGACGTTCCGATATCACATGGAACACTGGAAGAAAAAGAGAAAAGCAGGAGATCATAAGGAAAGGAAAACTTCTAATTGACTGCCGTTATCATACTGTTTACTGGGGAAAGCATGAGCTTGCAACCCTAAATGAGCGAGAAAAGGCATTCCTGTATCTGTTGGCAGATGCCTCCAGACAGGTAGTTACCCATGAGATTATCTTTGAACAGTTATGGAAAGAACCATATGGAGATGACTCTGCCAACATGATCTGGTGTTTTGTACGCAGACTCCGCAAAAAAATGGAAAAGACAGAACCGGAGGCTGCAAAGATAATTCAGAGTATACGAAAGGTGGGATATTATTTAGATATAGACAGACATTGAGCAAAATGTAGAAAAATGTCGAATTATGCGAAAAGTGACTGGCAGATGACTGTTACATTACACAGTTCTGACAGTCTTTTTTCTATATACTTCTTTTTGTGGTGTTTTAGTAAGGCATGACAAGGAGAAGAGTTATATTTGCATCAATGGAAGTCCTTAAAAAAACAAAAGAGTAAGGGAAAAAGAAGTGCTGTAATCGAAGAGGTTGCAGCATTTTTTTATTCGACATTTTTCGAACATTATAACGTACATATCCGGTCACCGCCATGCTCCGATTTGATTTCTATACCAAAAATCAGATCGGAGGAAAGCTAAATGGCTTATAACAAGACAAGTGAAGAACGAAAGTGGAATTATTGGAAAGAACAGGAAGAAAAGAAACTGCGTGAACTGGGAATGGAAGAAGAGAAGATCCAAAAGTTGCGCCAGATGGACAGGGAAGATTTTCTGGAAGAGCGCAGATACCGGGAACATTTGGATGAAATGATGCAGGATATGGATTCCATAAAACAAAGGGACAGAGGACGGTTTGCACAGGATATCCGAGAACTTTTAGACAACATTGGAGACCGACGGATCTATGAATTATTAAAGGGCACAGAACATCAGACATTAGAGATACTTTTTGCTTAGTACATGGGGATATTCAGGAAGAGAAATTGCCAAAATTATGGAATGGCAGAACAGACCGTTTATACCAAAAGAAACCGTTTAAGAAAAAAATTAAATAATTTGTCGAAAATTGAATAATAACAGCATTTTTCATCGGCTATTTAATAGGCAGGTAAATTTTGCCAGTGTACTTTGACAATTCTATACCAGCATTACAGGCACGTTCCCGTAAGTAGAAGCGTATCAGGAAGGCGCGAGGACAAATGAAAATGACAGGAAAGAATATAAAAAATTCTTTGCTGGTGTTTTTGTTTCGAGCGAATCACCTTTAACTGAAACAGGACCGTGGCGGTCTTTTTGCGAGGATCACTTACGAGGGGATAATGATACATAGGAACTGCCAGTGAGCAGAGGATGGACTTTGGGTTGTAATCAGCAAGACCTTTAGAAAATCCATGAGCGGTGCGATGCCAAGCATCCGCCTGTAATGTTCCCGTAAGGCAAAGGGGGAGTCGAGGACAAATACAACGCCAAAAATCAAAAGTATAAGAAATCAAGGAAGAATGTGTCGTTGATATCAGATACATGCGGCTGTAGGGAGTTATCCTTTACAGCCGTATTGATGTGGTATCAGCGGACATATTAGGTAACAAACTATGTATTACAGAAAAGAGTATTTAAAAAGGGCGCATCGTGAAATTGATACAATCTTTCCGTGTGCTGTTTCCAGAACATGGAATGGCAGTAAGGGAAGAACAGATTATGTTATGCCACGAAATGCTGGATAACCTGCTGGGAAGAAACATAGCACTGTGTGATGCGGGTGTCGGTATCGGCAAGACGTATGCCTATCTGGTGGCCTGTGTTCTGATGAGAAAATATTCCTCCTTGCAGAAGGATGTTCCCCTTATGAGCAGCGTCCGGTCGTGATATCCACTTCCAGCATTGCACTCCAGAAAGCAATTCTTACAGAATATATCCCTTTTCTCTCCCGGATTCTTCAGGAGAACGGGACGATTCAGGCCCCTATTAAAGCTGTGATACGAAAAGGGAAAGAGCATTTTGTCTGCGATGAGAGGTTGGAGCAACGAATCGTTGCAATCAAAGAAAAAAACAAAAATGCGTTGCAGAAAGAAGCTCTGCTGTCGTTGAAAGAACATTATGATATGGACGAAGTGTCCAACTTAAGTGGGTTTGACAGAAGGATGGTGAGTGTACCGAAGTTCTGTTCAAAGAGAATGCCCGAAAAAGGCTCATGCAGGTATCAGCAGTATCTGGAGCGTTCCAGAGATCATGAAATGTTCATTCAGATCTGTAATCACAATTATCTGCTGGCTGATGGTTATCACAGGCTGCAGGATTACCGCCCGTTATTAAAAGACTACCGAGCATTGATTGTCGATGAAGCACATAAGCTGCCGGATGCGGCAAAGCAGATGTTCGGGAAGAGCCTCTGTTATGACGATATCCGAGAAATCTGCTTTTATCTTGGGAAAGAGTACCAAGGCCCGGAGATAAGAAAACTGTCCGGGACGATCCGGATGGTGCTGGACATCATAGGAGAAAACCACAGAACCAGATATGGGATAAAAGAAGAATTCCACATGACAGAAGAGTGTGCAATGTATTTATATGAGGGGATACAGACCATGAATAAGATCATAGAAAAATTAGAAAAGAAGATTCCAAAGTGGATCAGAAACAAGCTGGAAGAAACCAAAAGTGTGCTGGAATGCTTTTTTCCATCAGGATAAGAAGTATGTGCTGCATCTGAAGCAGGACCATGACCACCGGATTATATTGTGTGCATCCAGCAGACGGATTCCACAGTATCTGGACCAGATGTTATGGAGCAGAGGAATGGGAGCGATTCTGACAAGCGGAACTTTAAAAACCGGACAGGGATTTTCCCACATTCGGAAAATGACAGGATTACAGAGAGTGCGGAGAGTCCGGGAATATGTGGCAGACTCCCCGTTTGAATATCAGAAGAACTGTCTGTTATATCTGCCTAAGAATTTGAAAAAATGCAGAAGAGGAAGTCAGGAAGAGGCAGAGATGATAGCAGGCCATATCCATTCACTGATCTGTTCGACTTACGGGCATACGCTGGTGCTGTTCACATCTTATCATTTGATGGGAAACGTTTACCAGATGTTAAGGGATGAAATTCCGTTCCCGATGATAGAGGTGGAGACATTCACCGGAAGAGATCACAAGATTTAAACAGATGGACAATGCTGTCCTTTTTGCAGCCGGCTCCTGTTGGGAAGGAGTAGACTTCCCTGGAGATATGGTATCTTCGCTGATTATAGTAAAACTGCCCTTTGCTGTTCCTGATCCCATCAGCGAAGCACAGAAGAAGGAATATGCCAGCCTGAAAGATTATATTCAGGCAGTGATTGTTCCAGACATGCAGAAAAAACTAAGGCAGGGGTTCGGACGTGCGCTCCGCACAGAGACAGACACCTGTGTCGTGTCCATCTTAGATGAGCGTGCAGGAGAGGACGGAAGATATCATGAGGAAGTGATGTGTGCGCTTCCGAAGTTGCAAGATGGCAAAAGACATCAAGGATGTCCAGCGTTTTATCAGAAACCGGAAAGGCGTGGAATACTACCTGTAACCGTTCGTGGTTCTGCTACAGAAAACAGCAGATTTTACGCACGAAATGTTTGGTGGTATTTCTGGGGTGTTTTCGGTGGAATTGGTGGTATTGCTGAATAGCTATTTGAACATGAAGTGGGTATACTGTGTATAGCGTTAGAGGAAAGGCGGTGAGTAACATGAAACGATACAAAGTGGAAACGCAGAAAGAAGGATCAATAAGATATTTCTTCATCCGGGATATGGAATCGTTAGAAATCGTGTTGCTCCCAAGCAAATATCTAATGCATCAGGTCAGGGCGAATCGTTCTCCGAATACAATACGGAGAAATGCATTCGCTCTTTGCCTATTATTGGGAATATCTGCTGGAAAACGAAAAGAAAGCAGAAGATATCTATGAGATGGATTACGAGACACAATATGATTATTTCGCAGAATATCTAAAATGGCTGAAAGCCGGAAAACATACTGACAATTTAGAAAATGGACCACAGAATAAAACCTGTAACGCTTACTTAAAAGAAGTGTTCAGGTTTTATTGTTTTTTAGAAGCGGTCAGAAATAACGGTTCTTACTTATCCGTTCTTTCTTATAACCAGCCGATTACAAAAGCAAATGCCATTGGAGTCAGAAGAACGCTGCGTTCCAGCTCTTTTAAAGGGTATCTGAAAGAAGAGGAACGGGATGTGAGGGCAGCCGAAAAGAATGAAATCATTACGATTCTGGAAGCCTGCACAAACTGCCGGGATCAGGTATTGATTTTGCTGACATCAGAACTTGGATTTCGTATCGGTGAAATCTTAGGAATTGATTATACGAAAGATATCGACTACGAAACCCATGAAATCAGGGTGAATTTCCGAGAGGATAATGAGAACAATGCAAGAGCGAAGAATGCAGAAGAAAGACGAGGGCGTGTCAGCGATGATACTTTTGAATTCCTGCTTTATTACATCGGAGAATACTGGGACATCCTGCAAAAACAGGAATATCTGTTTATCAACATCAAAGGGGATACGACAGGAAAACCAATGAAGGTAGACAGTGTTTACGATATGTTTGAGAGGATGGAGAAAAAGACCGGAATCAAGATTACCCCACACATGCTTCGGAGATATTATGCAAATACCAGATGGGAATCGGACTGGCCACTGGAAATGATCAGTCAGGCATTAGGACATAAACATCTGGACACAACCATACGATATCTGAATGTTTTAGATGACAAGCTAAGGACAGCAAGTCAGGAATTTTACCGTCGATATTCCAATCTTTATAATGTCAATCAATTTTTGGAAAGCAGGAGGTGAAAATAAATGCCGGCAAGATTGTATGCCTTTGTGCCGGAAGAGCAGAACCTATCCAATGCAGAGCAGGAACAACTGATTGAAGGACTGGAACGGGAATTAGATGAATATTATGAACAAAAATGTGGAAAAGGCAGTCTGGAAACATATTTGATTCAGAATGAGATCTGGCACTTGTCAGAGATCAATTATCAGGTGAGAGCCGGATATCAAAAATATCTGAGAGAATATTATGTGGATTCGACGGTGCGTAATTATCTGCTCGGAATAGATCGTGTAAAGTTGCGGCTGATCATAGAAAATGCGCAGACCTTAAAAGGAAAGTGGAATGCCCGAATCATCCGGAGCTGCTCCATGACATTCTGTTCCTGCGGTATCATCCCAATCCGGCGATTGCAAAACGATATGAATATACGACAGATATTAGTAAGCTGGTCTGGGATTTCAGGGCAAAAGGTTCAGATATATGCAAACAGCAGATTTTAACGGTTCTGGAAGATATCGTGCAACAGAAAATAACAATGAAAGAATGCACCAGACATCTAAACGGATTGAAAAGTGTATATGAATTTTGCATGCAGGAACAGATTGAAGATCTCAGATATCTTACACAGAAGCAGTTCGACAAAATTGAAAAACTATGGGGACACGGACTATAAAAAAGAAATGCGCAAAACAGGAGCTTAGAGCGTGTCAGGAATATATTTTCTGCCATGCAAAAAATATTGCATGGGATTCCACGGTCTGGTTTATGGAAAGACTGTATCTGGAAGAATACCGTGAATCCGTCTAATCCTGTAAAAACGATTTCTTTTATGAGCATAGAAAGGACAGATAACAGAGAACTTGTTCAAGAATATATAAAATACTGTTTGGGAGTCACACACTTAGCATTAAGTGTAATACATACTGAATTTTATCGAATTCAAAAATTTTTGTTATCTGGCTGGAAGACACAACCGAAATCAGCTTGAAACAGGTGTCAGAAAATGAAATAAAAGAATATTTTCAAATAATTGACTACAAGGAAGCAAGCTATTTCAATGATATTATCATAGCAATCTATCAGTTTTATGAATATCTGCAGACGAAAAATATCATAAAAGAAGTTCCTTTTAATTACCAGTATTATCTGAAAAAGGAAATCCTGCATCATAATGACCGGAGTGTAGAACAGGAAACCTATGAAAGTATTTTAAAACATTTAAAAGATTTTCCGGAAAAGCCGAGATTGATTTTACTGCACTCTATGCTGTTAGGACTGAGAATCAGTGAAGTATGCTGCCTGAAAGGGAATGCTTATTACTGGCAGGGGAGAGACGCCTGGATACAGGTATATCAAATAAAAATGCGGACATATAAGCGAATCCCCATCCCGGAAGTTCTATATAAAATCATGAAAGTATATATAAAAAAAATACGGGATTGGTGCTGAGGATTATATTTTCCAGAATCAAAAGGGAAAAAGCATATCATTACTCCAGTTTTCGATGGAGTATGAAGAAAATATTTAATGAAAATCATGAGCTGTTTCAGGAATATAATTTCAAATCCCATGATTTCAGGCATACGGTAGCAACCATGTTTTATGAAGATGGAGTGCCACTTCAAAGTGTCAGAGATTATCTGGGACATGATTATGAAGAAATGACACAGCAATATGTGGACTATATGCCGAAGAGAATTTCCAAAGCAAATCAGGAACTTTTCGCAAAAGAAGGAAGCAGTCTTGCTTCCGGAATAAAGAGGTGCAAGCGTGGAAAATAGATTTTATATCAAGGAACTGGATTCTTATCAGAAAGCAAGTGATCTCAGCAAAGAACGTATGGGAACAAACCCCAATTATGATCTGGAACTTCTGCCGACAAAGCAGATGCAGGAAGAAATGTGGGAGTTCCTGCAATACAGAGGTAAAAACCTCGTAGCAGAAAAAATTTTATACAGAACGAAGATTTTACCATCATTTATGCAGGATGTTGAAAGAAAAAAAAACAACCGGCCGGAGAGTTTTCTGGACTGGGATAAAGAAAAAATGGATGCAGCAGATGAAAATCTGGCTCCTGCAGCAAGGATTGTCCCTGACAGCACCATTTAAAAATAAGTGTGGTGGAAGAGGAACACAACGTGCCAGAACACTGGGGTATATAGAATGCCTGATTGATTATTTAACCGACTTAAGAGATGTGGATGTAAACGAAATAACAAAAGATGTCTGGAAAATTGAAAAACTTGACATACAGGTGAAGCAGGATTTGATACGTCCAAGGAAAACGATATCTTTTACAGGAATCAGTCAGCCAGAGTTGAAGGAAGAAATTAAAAAAGCAGTATATTTTCAACTGAGAATAGAAAGCCTGGAGACTGTAAAAAGGAACTGACAGCCATCCGGAGATTTTCCAGATATCTGAATGAGCATAAAAAAAATGTACAATCCTGCGCTGATCTGGACAGAACGATCATAGAAGAATATCTGGTATATATGAAAACAGAAGATACAGGAACAAAAAGGTATCGATCAGAGATAACAAGGCTTCGATCAATCCTCAATATAGTAGCAGATATCTACCAATATCCACAGGCAAAAGATCTGATATTGAACAGGGACATCCCACCCAATATCAGATCAGAATTTAAAGTCTACTCAGATGCAGAATTAAAGCGTTTTAATGAATTCCTTGCAAAAGTAGATATACAGACAGCCAGAGTCATGACGATTCATCAGATGCTGGGAACAAGAATCTCAGATACACTGACATTGCGGACTGACTGCCTGATGGAACAAAACGGTGAGATATTGATCAGAATCTACCAGATGAAAACACATTACTATGAAAAACCGATCAGTCAGGAACTGGCAGCTTTGATCAGAGAAGCCATCCGTTATACGGAAGAAAGGTATGGAAAAATGCAAATATATTTTTACAAATGAAAATGACCATACAAAACCGATGACCTACTCACTGATCCAAGGGAGAATTACAACAGCAATTTATCGGGAAAATCTCAGGGACGATAATGGAAATTATTTTACATTCGGAACGCACATGTACCGGCATGTCTACGGAGTAAAGCTTGTAGAAATGCATCTGGATGACTGGACGATAGCAAGGCTGCTCGGACACAAAAAGCCTGAAAGAACGTAAAATATTACAGAAAAATGAGTAACCAGATACTGGCGAATGACACCAGAAAAGCAAGAAACAGGTTATCGCAGATGGTTCTGGAATGTCTGGACGGATGGGAGGAAGAGTATGAACAAATACTCTTTTATTGGATCGTGACCACGCAGCAGCCCTCCACCGGACCACCCAAAAATTGCACCGGACGCCTCGGCTGATACTGGCTCGCCGTACTTCAGCTGGCTGCGCCATCATCGACACCCAGTTCGAGCCAATCCCACAGAGCAGGTAAAAGATCAGATACTTCACTGCCCAAGTGCCCGTTCCAGATTATCTCCAAGAACAAACAGGACCAGCATATTATTCATGATGTGCCGGATCCCGAAATGCATGAAACATTGCCGTCAAAAAGCCGGTAGTACTTCACCGTCCTCCAGAACTCGCCGGAGCGTACATTGCAGCCTTTTGTATACATGAAATACGCAGTCTCCTCCGACGAACCTGTGATCTCCAAGATACAGGAAAAACAGCACATTCAGAGCGATCAGGAGTCCATTTCACATAAGCCTCCATATTGGCTTCCCATGGGTTCCATCCTTTCCATGCTGTTATTTCATGACGCCAAGTCCTTTTGCGATAATCG
>VOFC01001952.1_pt1 | contig 50000 bp, 64 predicted proteins | sample 5384161 | NCBI WGS metagenome assembly VOFC01 (sample SAMN12384722, study PRJNA508395) | human gut metagenome | isolation source: healthy gut B | host: Homo sapiens | reverse complement strand
ATGCTCGTGCTCTTCAACCTCACAAATCTGAAGCTGCTCATCGGCACGACGGTCGTCACCTTCGCCATCTACGCGGTCTTCTATACCCTCGTCTACCGCATCACATCCAATTCGTATTATTCCATCGTCGCAGGCGCAAAGGAGGATGCAGCATGATCCGTCTGCTTGTGCGTCTGGTGTTGGTATTGGTGCTGATCGCGGCGCTGCTCATCGGCATGACAGGAGGCGCTCTGCCGCTGATTCTCTGGACATCCCAGGGCTGCGGCGCATATTCTCTGAATCCAGGGCGGCGGGCGCTGCGAAAAGCAGCGTCCGCCGTTTTATGACCGGAAGGAAGAAATCATGGAGGAGTAGAGAGAAGAAACCGGTCAGAAGCGGGTGATATTAGCCGCCGAAGCCAAAGCCGAAGGGCCATGAGCCGCCGAACTGATTATCGGACTGGCCGGACTGGCCGCCGTCATAATAGCCCTGCTGGGACTGCTGGGTCTGGTCGGTGGTCTGGGCGGGCAGCGCGTCGGTCTTCTGCTCGCCGACGGTCAGCGTGAGCGTCAAGGTCTGACCCTGACGGTAGACCGTGAGTTCCAGCGTATCGCCTGCGGACGCGGCCTTGACAAGCTTGACCAGATCGTTGCTGCTGGTGATTGTCTCACCGTTCGCGGCGGTGATGATATCGTTCTCCTGCAGGCCAGCCTCAGCAGCCGGGCCGTTCTCCGTAACGGAGCGGACAGCTGCGCCCTGCGGCAGACCGTAACTCTGGCTCTCGGCGGACACGTCGGAGACCGTCACACCGATATAGGGCTTTACGATATAGCCGTTCGTGATGATCGACTCAAAAATCGAGCGGACCTGATCGAGCGGGATGGCAAAGCCGATGTTATCGATGGACGCCTCAGAGGACGAACTCGAGGAGGAGTATTTTGCGTTTGTGATGCCGATGACCTCGCCGTAGAGATTGAACAGCGCGCCGCCGGAGTTACCGGAGTTGATGGCGCAGTCGGTCTGGATGAGGTTCATGGTCGTGCCGGTGGAGAAGGTGACGGGGCGGTCAAGTGCGCTGACAACGCCGGTCGTGAGCGAGAACGTCAGTTCGCCGAGCGGGTTGCCGATGGCGACGACGGTATCGCCAACGTTCAGTGTATCGGAGTCGCCCAGAACGACCGGGGTCAGATCCGTCGCGTCGATCTTCAGGACGGCAATGTCGTTGCTCTCGTCGTAGCCGATCAGCTGCGCATCGTAGCTCGTGCCGTCATAGGTCGTGACCTTGATGGAGTTGGAACCCTCGACGACATGATAGTTTGTCAGGATATAACCATCCTGTGTCAGGATGAAGCCGGAACCGGCTGCGGCAGATGTGGTCTGGTAGCCAAAGTAGTTGGTGGTGATGGAGGTGGTGATGCCGACGGTGGAGTTCACGTTCTGCGCATAGACCTCGCTCGGCGTGAGTACCTTGCCGGTGTCAACGGATGCGACCTGCAGAGCCGCTGCCTGCCGCTTGGCCTCGAGCATGACGGACGCATCGGAGGATGCCTGCGTTGTGCTCTGCGGCTGGGCCGCTGCGTTTTTTTGCATCAGCGCGGCCGCTCCGAAGCCGGAGCCGCCGCCCACAAGTGCGCAGGCCAGAAGCAGCGCAACGATCTTTCCGGCCTTGCCGCCCTTTTTCTTCTGATCGGGTGCCGGAGCGGACGGCTGCGGCTGTGCGGCAGCTGGCTGCTCAAAGCTGTACGGATAGGAATTGGATGGCTGCTGATTGGATTCTGATGTAAAGTCATTGTTGAATACTTCGGACATATTGATAATCTCCTTTCCGCGCATCCTTGCGGTGCGTGTGGGTTCTTTGTTTTTGTGCTTTCAGCATACCGCACGAATCTGAAATAACGCTGAAAAAAGTGAGAACGAATTGTAAAGAAAGCATGAAAAAACTGTGCGGAGTTCCGAAAAAAAACACAGCACGGCTTATGCTCGCCATGCGCAAAAATGATGGTGGAAAATTTCCCATTGCGAACAAAATTGAATTGACAATTTGAAAAAATATGATATAACGGGTATCCGCAACAAAAGGAGGTGCGCAGCTATGACACAGGATCTGTCAGTTGGAAAGCCGATTTCGCGGATCTGGCAGTTTGCCGTTCCGGTGCTGTTTGGGCTTCTTTTGCAGCAGGTATATTCTCTGGTCGATACGGCCATCGTCGGCCACGCGCTGGGCGTAATGGCGCTGGGCGGCGTCGGGGCGACAGGGTCGGTCAACTTCCTTGTGCTCGGCTTTTTGCGGCGGCCTGTGTACCGGCATGGCGATCCCGCTGGCGCAGTCATTCGGTGCGGGTGAATACCACCAGCTGCGCCGGTATGTGGCGGGCTGCGTTTGGCTGGGGCTTATCATGTCGGCACTGCTGCTGGCCGTGACGCTTCCTGCTACGCGCGGGCTTCTGCGCCTCATGGGAACGCCGGCGGAGCAGATGGACTATGCGTTCGACTACATCTTTATCATCTTCGTCGGTATTCCTACGACGATCCTTTATAATATGGGCGCGTGTGTCCTGCGCGCGCTGGGCGACAGCAAATCGCCGGTGTGGTTTCTGGCGGCCGCATCGGCCATCAATATTGTGCTTGATCTGCTGACGGTGTGCGTGCTCGGCATGGGCGTAGCGGGCGCGGCGATCGCTACGGTTGTCTCGCAGCTTGGCTCGGGACTTCTGTGTGTCGCATATCTCAAAAAGCGATTTCCGATTCTGCACATGGAAAAGGACGATTGGAAAACCAGCCGGCCGGAGGCGATGCGCCTGCTCGGCATGGGCGTCCCGGTCGGACTGCAGTTTTCCATCACGGCCATCGGCTCCGTCATCCTGCAAAGCGCTGTCAATTCCCTTGGTGCAGTGTGTGTGTCGGGCGTTGCAGTGGCGGGGAAAATTTATACGCTGCTGGCCTGTCCGTTCGACGCACTGGCCATGGCGGCCACAAACTTCACAGGGCAGAATCTCGGCGCGGGCAAGTATGACCGCATCAAGCAGGGAACGTATGCCTGTATGTTCATCGGAATTTTGTACTGCGTTCTGTTCGTGTTGATCGCACAGTTTGGAACGCGGTATCTGGCGCTTTTGTTCATGAACGCGGACGAGGCGGCGAGCGTCATGGACTACACGCAGCAGCTGAGCGTCGCGTTTGCCTATGCAACGCCCCTTTTGCTGGCCGTCAACGTACTGCGCCTGTCCATTCAGGGCATGGGCTACAGCCGGTTGTCGCTGATTTCCGGCCTTCTGGAGATGCTTGCACGCACGGTCGTGAGCCTTTGGGCCGTGCCCGCGTTCGGTTTTGACGCAGCCTGTCTGGCAAGCCCGTTTGCGTGGCTGCTGGCCGACTGCTTCCTGATTCCTGCCTTCTACGGCTGTCTGAACGCCAGACGGCGTCAGGCTGCCCGCGTGCGGCAGGAGTTGCCGTCAGAATAAAATAAACATAAGCCCGGATGCTGCGCATCCGGGCTTTGTTTAATCCATCATGGAGCGGGTCTGCTCCTCACGGTACTGGTGGGTGTAAAGCTGATAATAGGCGCCCTTCGCGTTCATCAAAGAGCGGTGCGTACCGCTTTCGATAATCTTGCCGTCGTGCACGACCAGAATCACGTCCGCGCGGCGGATGGTCGATAGGCGGTGGGCGATGATAAACGAGGTACGGCCTGCCATGACCTTTTCGATGGCGTCCTGAATAAGCCGCTCGGTCACGGTATCAACGGAACTGGTCGCCTCGTCGAGCACGAAAATGCGCGGGTCGGCCAGAAGTGCGCGGGCAAAGGACAGCAGCTGCTTTTCGCCCGTGGAGAGCGTGTTGCCGCCCTCGCCGATGTCGGTATTATAGCCGTCCGGCAGGCGGGCGATGATCTGGTCGGCGGAGACAGTCTTTACGGCCGCTTCGATCTCGTCCATCGTTGCGTCGGGCCTGCCGTAGCGCAGGTTTTCCAGAACCGTGCCGGAAAACAGATGCGGCGTTTGCAGCACATAACCGATGTTCGAGTGCAGCCAGAGTTGGCTGCGTTCCCGCGCGTCGCGGCCATCGATCAGAATGCGGCCCTGCGTCGGCTCAAAGAAGCGGCAGACGAGATTGACCAGCGTGGATTTGCCCGCGCCCGTCTCACCGACAATGGCGACGTTCGTTGCCCTGCGGAACCTTTGAGGTTAAAGTGTTCCAGCACGTTTTCGCTGCCGTCTGGATAGCGGAAGGTGACGTCCTGAAATTCAATATCACCGTAAAGCGGCTCCCAGTTTTCCTTTTTGGGGTGGAACGCGTCGCCGTATTTTGCCGTGACCTCCGGCGTGTCGCTGACGTCGGATTCCGTTTCCAGAAGCCTTGTGACGCGTTCGACATTGACCTGCACGTTGACGAGCGACGACATGACCTGCACAAGCCACTGCACCGGCTCCATCATGCCTTGCGCATAGTTCATAAATACGGACAGCGTGCCGATCAGGATCACGCCGTCTCTTGTGATGACGCCGCCGCGCCACAGGACGATCGCCAGCGCGATGGACGCGGCGAAGGCTGTCGTGGACATGAACACGCTCCGGAAGTGCATGGTGCGGACGCTCAGTCGCTTCATTTCGCCGGTCAGATCGTCGAATTCCTGCTCGACCTTGTCCTCAATGACCAGCGTTTTGGTCGTCTTCGCGCCGGTGATGCCCTCGTTGAACGCGCCGGTGATCTTCGAGTTCTGCTCGCGCACGCGGCGGTGAAAAAAGACGAGTTTTTTCTGGAAATACGCGCCCGAGATCACCAGCACCGGCACAATGACCATCACACACAGCGCCAGCTTCCAGTTGAGCACGAACATCATCACGATTGCCAGCAGCAGATACGCAATGTACCACACAGCCTCCATCAACCCCCATGCAAGCGTGCTTGCAATGCGGTCGGTATCGGACATGACGCGCGCGTGGGTATAGCCAACGCTGTTCTGGTTGAAATAAGAGAAGGACAGCGTCTGCAAATGATTGAACGTCTCGCGCTTTAAGTCGCGGCCGATATAGAGTTCAGCTTTGCACGCGCCGTAGGCGGAAATGTAGTTCGTCGCGGTCTGAATGATCATGACCAGAATGTACAGTGCCAGCCAGCCGCCGACGCCCTGCATGGTTTTGTCCGCGATAAAATGGTCGATGGCGTGCTGCTGGAACAGGGGATAATCGCATCCATGCCGCTGCCGACCGTACCGGTCACAACCATCCAGAAAAACAGCATTTTATAGGGCTTTAAATAAGGGGCCAACTTTGGGATACCGAAGAACGGCAGGCCTTTTTTGTCTTTTCCGCGTTTCATGCCGGCTCCTCCTCTCCGATGGACATCTGCATGTCGTAGATCTGCCGGAACAGGCCGGGCTGCCGCAGCAGCTCCTGCGGCGTGCCGCGCTGGAGCACCTTTCCGTGCTCCAGCACCAGAATATTGTCGCAGTCCATGAGTGTCGTGATGCGGTGGGAAATGATGATACTCGTCGTCCCAGTCAGATCACGGTTCAGCGCTTCACGGATGTGCTCGTCCGTCTGCGTATCGACGGCGGACAGAGAATCGTCGAAGACCATCACGGGCGTTTTCTTCGTCAGCATCCGCGCGATGGCCACGCGCTGCTTCTGTCCGCCCGAGAGCGTCACGCCGCGCTCCCCGACCATGGTATCATAGCTGTTTGCAAACTGCTCGATGTCCGATGCAATGCAGGCCGTCGCGGCGGCTCTGCGCACCGTTTCGCGGTCTGCGCCGCAGATGCCGATGTTCTCCTCGATCGTGCGCGAGAACAAAAACGGCTCCTGCAGCACAACGCCCACATGGTCGCGTACCCATGCCGCAGGCATGTCCGCCAAATCTTCCCCGCCGACCATCACGCGGCCCTCCGACGGTGCATAGAGCCTGCACAGAAGCAGCAGCAGACTGCTCTTGCCGGAGCCGGTACCGCCCAGAATGCCGAAGCTGGACCCGGCGGGAATGGCGAAGGACACGTCCGAGAGTACATCCGGCCCCGTCTCATAACGGAACGAAACGTGGTCGAAGACGATGTCGCCGTCCATGGGGAGCTCCTTCGCGTCCGGCTTGTCCTGTTCACAGGGGGCGTCGAGAATTTCGCCAATACGGGATACGGAGACGCCCGCCTTGCTCATTTCGGAGATCACGCGGCCCAGACGGCGCACGGGAGAAATGCTCATGGTGTTGTAAATGGCGAAGGAGACGAACTCGCCCTCGGTCATTTCGCCGCGCACGCACAGAATGCTGCCGATCAGCACAACAAGCATTGTCTGGATGCAGGCCGTCGCGTCGCCGACAGCCCAGAAGTCCGAAAGCGTGCGGCACAGACGCACCCAGAGCGTGGTATAGTCCTCGTTCTGCTTTTCAAAGCGCTGCCGCTCGTATTCCTCGCGGCCAAAGGCGCGCACAACGCGCACGCCGGTCAGGTTCTCCTGCGCGATGGTAGACAGCACGCCCTCGGATTCGTCGCAGGCAGTGTAGCGCTCACGGATGGAGTTGTGGAACAGCAGAGAATAGACAATGATGATCGGGAACATGACCGCCGGCACGAGCGCCAGCTTCCAGTTCATAAGCGCCATGCACACGAGCGCGAACACAATCATCGCCACGGCGCGGAACACGGAGACGAACTGCTCTTCAAAGAAGGTCTTGATGCGCTCAACGTCCGAGGTGCAGCGCTGGATGATATCGCCGGTGGGGTTCTGCATATGCCACTTCCACGGCAGGTGCTGGATGTGATGATACAAAAGATCCCGGCTGGTCTTGACGAGCGTTTCGCCCGCCTTGGAACTGTAGATGTTCACGCAGTAGCGCATGATAGCAGACAGCAGCCCGAGCCCCGCCATAAAGGCTGCCGGGAGCCACAGGTTTTGCCGCAGATAGGCTGCGCCGCCGAGTGCAGCGACGATTGGACGCGCTGCCGCAGACTTTACGGGGGCCTCACCGATCAGGGAATCGACGCTCACGCGGATGATCTGCGGAATGACCAGTTCACAGAGCGTAAAGAGCAGGCTTGCGGCGATGCAGGCAGCAAAATACCGCCAGCTTCCGTGCAGCAGCCGCGCAAGCGTCCGCCCATTGGAGCTTTTTTTCTTCTGTTTCAGGGTTCTCGCCTCGCTTTCTTTCGAAGACAGGCCGAGGGCGGAATTGGGAACGCCAATTCCGCCCTTGTGGCCGCGAACAATATTCATTATTCATCCGGAACAATCATACCGTACTTGTTCCGGAATGTCAACTGATATTATGCGATGCCGGTCAGATCATAGCTGTCGAGCCATGCTTTGGCTTCCTCGCACACGCCGCGCAGGCAGCTTTCCTCAAATGGGCTGTCAAGGTCCGCGTTTTTCAGAAGTTCCGTAAACACGCGGCTGCCGCCCTGCCGGGTGTAGGCCATGTAGTGCTTCCATGCGTCGTCCTTGTCCTTCTGGATCCGCGCCCAGAACTGCAGTGCGACAGTCTGCGCGAGGCAGTAGTCAATATAATAGAACGGGTTCACATAGATGTGCAGCTGCCGCTGCCAGCCCTCGCCGTCGCCGTAGAAGGGAATCTCGCTGCCGAGCTGCATCCACGGCATATACACGCCCAGAAGTTCCTTCCAGACCGCGTGGCGCTCTGCCGGGGTCATCTCCGGCTTTTCATAGACGATATGCTGGAAGTGATCGACCATCGTGCCGTAGGGGATGAAGGTCAGCGCGCCCGCCAGATGGCTGTAGCGGAACTTGCGGGTGTCACTTCCAAAGAAGCCCTCGGCCCACGGCCATGCGAAAAATTCCATGGACATGGAATGCACCTCGCAGCCCTCAAGACTCGGCCAGATCGTCTCGGTCGGGACGCGGTCGCGGTTGAGATACGCGGCAAGCGCATGGCCCGCCTCATGCGTCACGACCTCAACGTCGTGCTGCGTGCCGTTGAAGTTGGCGAAAATGAAGGGGACATGATAGTCGCCGAGGCTCGTGCAGTAGCCGCCGGCGCGTTTGCCGGGCGTGGAGAGCACGTCCAGAAGTTCGTTATCGAGCATGATGTTGAAGAATTCACCGGTTTCGGGAGAAAGCGCCTCATAGAACCGCTTGCCCTGCGCGAGAATATCGTCCGGGGTGCCGCAGGGCTTCGGGTTGCCGCTGCGGAAGCCGAGTGCGTTGTCCGCAAAGGTCATGGGATAGGTCTTGCCGAGGCGCTTGGCCTGTGCTTCGTAGACGGATGCCGCCACGGGCACGACGTACTTGACGACGGCGGCGCGGAACTTCTCCACGTCTTCCTTCGTGTAGCAGTTGCGGCCCATGCGGTAATAGCCCATCTGGGTATAGCCGTCGTAGCCCAGCTTGCGGCCCATCGCGTCGCGCAGCTTCACAAGCTTATCGTAGATCTCGTCAAGTTCCGGCTGATGTGCCTTATACCAGCCGCCCTCGGCCTGCCACGCGGCCAGACGCCGCGCGTCGTCAGGGTCATTCTTGAACGGGGATAGCTGTGAGATGGTGTAGGTATTGCCCTCAAATTCAATCTGCGCACTGGCGATCAGCTTCTGATAGTCCTGCACCAGCTGGTTTTCCTGTTTGAGTTCTTCGACGATCGCGGGAGAGAAGGCCTTGCGGGCGATCTCGGCGTTGAGGAACATCAGATCGCCGTATTCCGCTGCAAATTCCTTGCGGAACGGGCTTTCCAGCATTGCTGCCGTCCATGCGTCGTCATAGGCGCGCAGTTCGGGCCCGGCCTCGTTCCAGAACTCCTCTTCAGCGTCATAGAACTTGTCCCGGGTATCGATAGAGTTGCGGACGCTCGAGAGCGTGGCGAGGGTATCGATGTGCATCGACAGCTTCTGCTGGGCGAGGAATGCTTCGCGCGCGGCGGCATAATCCGGCGCAGCCTTCAGCTGGTCGGTAAGAGACTGCAGCTGCTGCTTCAGTTCGTTCAGATCGGGCCGTGCATACGGCATTTCAGAAAAAAATTTCATGGAAATCTCCCTTCATTATATATTCTATTTTAGAATTATAGCATATCCGGCCCGCGTTTCGCAATGCCTGCGTCTTGCGCCCATAGACAAATCATGATACGATGAAAGAGCGTCAGTTGACAAGGGCACGCTTGCGGGCCGGACTGGGCCGCCGTCTGCTGCGTTATCGTCCTTGACTTGTGCCAGCTGGCGCAAAGGCTGAACCTATGACAAACAAACAGAAATTTGACCGGCTGCGCAAGCTGCTCGACGAAGCCGATGTCTACGCCCGTGCTGTAGGCAAGCTGGATTTTGACATGCAGTGCTGCGCGCCGAAGGACGGCATGGAGCAGGCGGGGGGCCGATATGGCCGTTTTGTCTGACCGCTATTTCCGGCTCACGCACACCAAGCGCTATGCCCAGCTTGTAACCGAGCTACACGCGGACAGTGAGGGACTGACGCCGGTGCAGAAGAAGGTCGTGGCGCACCTGTATGAGGCGTGGGAGAAGGAAAAGAACATCCCGGCGAAGCTCAATTATGAGATGAGCCTTGCCTACAACCGCGCCTATTCCAAATGGCTGGAGGCAAAGCAGGCGGCGGACTTTTCCCCTGTTCCGCGATTCGCTGGCCGAGATCATTTCCTACACGCACAAGGCGCTCGATCTGCGTGAAAACAAAAAGCCGACATATTACGACGCGCTTCTGGACGACACCGAAAAGGGCGGCAGCATCAGTCAGCTTGATGCGTTCTTTGACGCGCTGCGCGCGCGGATCGTCCCGCTGGTGCGGCGCATTCAGACGGAGGGCAAGCCCATCCGCACGGATTTCATGTCCCGCCCGTGCCCCATTTCGCAGCAGGAGGCGTTCTCCAGATACCTGCTGGAATTGGAGGGCTTAAAGCAGGACGCGCTCGTCCTCATGACGACCGAGCATCCGTTCACCACGAACTTCGGCCCCAGGGACGTGCGCGTCACGACGCATTATTATGAGAACAATTTCGTCTCCAATATCTTCACCACGCTCCATGAGGGCGGCCACGCGCTGTTCATGCAGAATGAGCCGGAGGAATTTTACCGCGAACACGCCGCAAACTCCATGACGAACGGCATGCACGAGTGCATTTCCCGCTTCTACGAAAATCTGATCGGCCGCAGTGAAGCATTCGTCCATTTTATCTATCCTAAATTGCAGGAACTGAGCGGCGGTACGTTTGCCGACGTTTCCGAACGGCAGCTTTATGAGGCTGTCAATGCCGCCGCGCCAGGCCTCAACCGCTGCGACGCAGACGAGTTGACCTACTGCCTGCACATTATGATCCGCTATGAACTGGAAAAGGCGTTCATGAACGGCGAGATCACGGTCGATGAAATTCCCGCGCTTTGGAATCAGAAATATCAGGACTATCTCGGCGTCACCGTCCCGGACGACGCGCAGGGCTGCTTGCAGGACGTGCACTGGACAATGCCTGCCGGATATTTCCCGTCCTACGCGCTTGGCTCTGCCTACGGCGTGCAGATATTGCGGACAATGGAGAAGGACTTCGATGTCTTTGCCTGCGCGGCAAAGGGCGATCTGCTCCCCATCCGTGACTGGCTGAAGGCGCATGTGTTCTCCATTGCCTCTGTCACGACACCTGACGAATGGATTCGTGCCATCACCGGCGAGAGCCTGAATCCGGATTATTTCCTGACCTATCTGGAAGAAAAATTCTCCGCGCTTTACGAATTGCCGTAAGAGACAGACACGAGAAAAAACTGACGCCCCCGGCGGCTGCCGGGGGGTTTTGCGTGCGGATGATTGTCAGATGTCGAACACGCCGATCATCACGATGCCAATCACGACCAATGCGATCATGACATAATGCTTCCATGAAAGCTTTTCCTTCAGGAAAATGCGGCCCCAAAGGACGGAGGCGGCGCAGTAGGCCGAGATGATAGGAGCCGAGAGCGCAACATGCGCCTCGTCGGCAAGGGCGTAGATATACGCGAACTGACCTGCCGTTTCAAACAGCGCGCCGGCGTACTTGGGCGCTTCTGCTTTGAAAACAAGCTTGTCTTTTTTAATCACGACAACATAAATAAAGCAGATCACAGCAGCTGCGAGGAACGTCAGTTCATACGCGCAGTTGGCCGAATCCTCGTCCAGCGTCCGGAGCACGAGAGAGTCTGCAAACGTGCCCGCTGCGTCAAGCAGGCAGTATGCAATCGGCAGGCACAGCGCCAGCCACGACTTGGCGTATTTATAGTTGGAGCCCTCCTGCCGCTTCCTGCGCAGTTCGTCATCCTCTGTGGACTCGACAACGCCGAGGCCGACCACGCCGATGCACACCAGCGCCACTGCGCCGATCACCAGATAGCGCATGGCGCCTGTGATAGACTCGTCCAGTGTTCCGGTCAGCAGGCACAAAACGGCGACCAGCGCGCCGGAGGAATTGCAGATCGGCGACGAAATGGAAAGTTCAATGTACCGCAGGCCGACATAGCCCAGCGTCATGGACCCGATGTACAGAAGCGACACGGGCAGATACGTCCAAATCACGCTCCATGTGACGACGGCTCCGCCGATGAAGATCTCATACGCCGCATGAATACCCATCACGACGCCGACGGCAATGACCATCTTGAGCGGGTTATACTTATCCCGCCCGTCGCGGCAGCCGATTTTCGAGAATAAATCCGAGCCGCTCCAGCAGAGCAGCGCAATAATTGCAAGCCAAAACCACATAATTGTTATCTCCGGCAGCGTCACCGCCGGTTCCTTTCTCTGAATAAATATCCTTCACCGCGTGTAGGGGCCGATGCCCACATCGGCCCGGCAGATTGCACCGTTTTTACGGGAATCTACGGCGAATTCGCAACTTTCCAGTGGGCCGATGTGGGCATCGGCCCCTACATTGAGGTATGCAAGTGCATACGGCTTTGCCTTCCTTTTACCCCGGCAGCTTCGCAAGTCCCGCGTCCACAAGCTTCTGCAAACTCATGAGAATTCCGAGCTTGGCGTGGTACCACGTCAGACCGCCCTGAAAATAGATCGCATAGGGCGGGCGGATGGGGCCGTCGGCGGAGAGCTCAATGGAGGAGCCCTGCACAAACGCGCCCGCCGCCATCACGACCTCTGCGTCATAGCCCGGCATGGCCCACGGGACAGGGGTCACATAGCTATCGACCGGGGCAGCTGCCTGAATGCCGCGGCAGAAGGCCAGCATGCCCTCCGCCGAGCCGAGTTCAACGGCCTGAATGATATCGTGCCGGGATTCCGTTCCGTTCGGCACGACGCGGAAGCCCAGCCGCTCATATACGTTCGCGGCGAAGATTGCGCCCTTTAATGCCCCTGAAACGACGTTCGGGGCAAGGAAGAAGCCCTCATATAAACTGGGAAGCAGGCCGAGATTTGCGCCGACCTCCTGCCCAAGTCCCGGGGCCGAGAGCCGGTAGGCGCAGCGCTCGACGCATTCCGCCGTGCCGCAGATATAGCCGCCGATGGGGGCCAATCCGCCGCCGGGATTCTTGATCAGACTTCCGACGATCATGTCCGCGCCGACGTCCGACGGCTCGACGCGCTCGACGAATTCACCGTAGCAGTTATCGACCATGCACAGAACGTCCGGTTTGCACTGTTTGCAGAATGCGATCAGTTCGCCGATCTGCGCAACGGAGAACGACGGTCTTGTTGCATAGCCCTTTGAGCGCTGGATGGTGATCAGCTTCGTCTTGGGGCCGATTGCGGCGCGGATGCCCTCAAAGTCGAATGTGCCATCCGGCAGCAGATCGACCTGCCGGTACTGCACGCCGTATTCCATCAGCGAGCATTTGGACGGGCGGATGCCGATGACCTCTTCAAGCGTGTCATACGGCGCGCCGTTCGGGCTTAAAAGTTCGTCGCCCGGCAGCAGATTCGCGCTCAGCGCGACGGCCAGCGCATGTGTGCCGCAGGTGATCTGCGGGCGAACGAGTGCGGCCTCGGTATGGAAGCAGTCTGCGTAGACCTTTTCGAGCACCTCGCGGCCCATATCATCGTAGCCATAGCCCGTCGTGGCGGCAAAGCAGCCCGCCGAAAGCTTGTTTTTCTGCATGGCTGGCGAGCACCTTCGTCTGGTTGTATTCCGCCGTCTGGTCAATGGCCTCGAAGCGAGGCTTCAAAGCAGCCAGAATTGTTTCTCCGTATTCATATACCGCGCGGCTCACGCCGAGCGATTCGTACATTGTCGTCAGTTCCATGTCTATCTCTCCATCTTCCCGAATATTTCATCTGCCGCGTCGCGCAGCACGTCCGGCTTGGTGACGATGATACCCGTTTCCTCGTCTCCGAGAATGAGCAGCGTATCGCCGGGCTTCACACCAAAGATCTGCCGCGCATCCTTAGGGATCACGATCTGGCCCTTTTCGCCCACCTTGGCCGTGCCAAAAATGTGCCGCTTCGCCTTGCCCAGAATATGCTTTCCGCCTGCCACGCCTCCACCCTCCTTTAAGGGGTAAATTTCATACTTGTATAACTTACAGCCCGTCTTCCAGTTTGTCAAGCGCAAAGCGGTTGGAAAGATCTGATATATCACAATTTGCATAGGCAATGTGTGTTTTTATATCGATATATCCATATTGATTTTTCGCGCTAAGAATCCGTCATTTTTCACATAAAATTCAAAAAAACTTGATTTTTTAAAAAAGCCTGATATCGTATATGTCAGGGATATGCTATGCAGATTTTATATGGCTGACAGACGAAAAGAGGACAGGATGAAGCGAGCGTGCGTTTTGATTTTTCTGTGCCTGCCGCTGCTGCTGTGCGGCTGCGCGCAAAAAAGCGCGGAGCGCGAATTTTTTGCAATGGACACCGTGATGCAGCTGCGCGCCTACGGCCCGGAGGCAGATCGCGCGCTGGCAGAAGCGGAAGCAGAGATTTACCGGCTGGAGGGCGAACTTTCCTGCCGGGACGAACACGCGGCGCTTGCCCGGCTGAACGAAGCGGGCGGCGGAACGGTCAGCGCGGAGACGGCAGCGCTTTTGCAGACGGCGCTGACGCTCTGCGAGAAAACCGACGGCGCCTATGACCCGGCGCTCGGCGCGCTTTCACAGGCTTGGGGCTTTTCGACCGGCGCGTATTGCGTGCCGGAGCAGGATGCGCTTGCAGAGGCGATGCAGCGCTCTGGGGCGGCACATGCAGCGCTTGGCGGCTGCACCGTCACATTGGACGGCGGCGCGCAGCTTGACCTCGGCGGCATTGCCAAGGGGTATGCTGCGGGACGCGTCCGGGCAATCTTGCAGGAGGCGGGCGTCACGTCTGCGATTGTCTCGCTCGGCGGCAATGTTGCCGCCGTTGGGAAAAAGCCGGACGGCAGCGCGTGGACGGTTGGCCTGCAGGATCCGGACAGGCCGGAGTCGTATTTCGGCACTGTTTCCATTGAGGCTGCCTGCGTTGTCACCTCGGGCGCGTACCAACGGTATTTTGAGGAAAACGGCGTGCGCTATCATCATATTTTAGACCCGTATACCGGCTGCCCAGCCGAAAGCGGGGTAAAGTCTGTCAGTGTGATCGCACAGGACGATACGCTGGCCGATGCACTGTCAACGGCCCTGTTCGTTATGGGGCTGGATGCAGGCGCGGAATTTCAGAAAAGCAGCGGCCTTGCGTTTGAGGCCGTATTCGTAACGGATGACAACACGGTCTGGATCACCCCCGGCCTTGCCGGGCGCTACCGGTCCGACCGGCCCTATCAGATACTGGAATGAAGCAGAAGCACTGGATTTTGACATTTGCGGCGATTATCGCCGTATGCTTGCTTGTGTGGCTGCTGCCGCGCGGAGGCGGGCAGACAGCGCTTGTCTATCAGGACGGAACCTTATTCTATACGCTCGACCTGCGGCAGAACCGGACGCTGACCGTGACCGGACCGGCGGGCGAGAATATCATCACGGTAGCAGACGGCGAGGTCTTCATCTCGCGGGCAGACTGCCCCGATCAGATCTGCGTGCTGCACGGGCCGCTGCGCAGGACCGGCGGACCGATCGTCTGCCTGCCGAACCGGCTGACGATCGAGTGGGCAGAGAATGCGTCTCAGATCGACGCGCTCAGCGGAACGGGAGGGCTGTCATGAAGCTGCGGAAGCTGACGCTGACGGCGGTTCTGACCGCGGCGGCGCTCGTGATGTTCGTGCTGGAGAGCCAGCTGCCGCCGCTGACGGCCATTCCCGGCATCAAGCCGGGGCCTTCCAATATTTTTACACTCTTCACCATGGAAACGCTCGGCCCCGGCTGGGCTTTCGGGCTGTTTTTGACGCGCGTCACGCTCGGCTGCGTTATCACCGGGCAGGGCTCGGCATTTTTATACAGCTTCGCGGGCGGGCTCTGCGCGTATGCGCTCATGCTTCTGCTCAGGAGCAGACTCAGGGGAAACATGCTCTGGGTTCGGAGCGTACTGTGCGCCATGGCGCACAACACCGGACAGCTGGCCGCCGCTGCGGCCATTGCGAAAACCGGCGCGGTCTGGAGTTATCTGCCGGTTCTGATACCGGCAGCGATACTGGCCGGGACGTTAACCGGCCTTTGCGCCCAGCTGGTGCTGAACCGGCTGGCAAAGGCGGGGGTTCTCCCGAAAGAAACAGGTTCCAAAAAGCAGGAGGAGGAAGCAAACGGATGAGACTACACATCCACGGCGTACACGTGCCGAACCGCAAAAACACCGCGGAGCTGGCTGCGCTGCGCCTGCCCATTCCCGAGACGGTGGAGATCCCGATGTCCATGCACATCGGCGCGCCCGCCATCCCGGTCGTCAAGCCCGGCGACAGTGTCAGGGTCGGCCAGCTGATCGGCAAGGCCGGCGGCTTCGTGTCCGCGCCCGTGTACGCGAGCGTCTCGGGCACGGTCAAGAAGATCGGCCAGCAGGTCGGCTCCGGCGGAAGGCTCATGCAGACCGTCGTCATCGCCGCCGACGGCAAGCAGGAGCCTGACCCGGACTTAAAGCCGCCCAAGCTTGACACCATGCAGGACTTTCTCGACGCCGTCCGCGCCAGCGGCATGGTCGGCCTCGGCGGCGCGGGCTTCCCGACGGTCGTGAAGCTGACCGTCAAGAATCTCGAGCAGGTCCAGGCCGTCATCATCAACGGCGCGGAGTGTGAGCCCTATATCACCTCCGACACCCGCACGATGCTCGACCGCTCGGACGAGCTGATGGAGGGTGCGCGGCTCGTGCAGCATTTTCTGCAGGTGCGCCGCGTGATCTTCGCCATCGAGGACAACAAGCCCCGCTGCATCCAGCTCTACCGGAAGCTCACGAAGGACGAGGACGGCATGGAGGTCTGCGCGCTCAAGTCCCTCTACCCGCAGGGCGGCGAAAAGGGGGCTGATCTACAACACCATCGGCCAGATCGTGCCGGAGGGCAAGCTGCCGCTCGACGTCGGCGCGATCGTGCTCAACTGCACCACGCTCGCCAACATCGCCCGCTACTGCAATACCGGCATGCCGCTGGTCGAAAAGTGCATCACGGTCGACGGCTCGGCCGTCGCCAAGCCCAAGAACGTCATCGTCCCCATCGGCATGAAGCTTGCGGATGTGTTTGAACAGTCCGGCGGCTTCTGCACAGAGCCCAAGAAGGTCCTCTACGGCGGGCCGATGATGGGCATCGCCGTGCCGGATCTGGAGCAGCCGGTGCTCAAAAACACGAACGCCGTGCTCGCCATGTCCGAGGCCGACGCCGTGCTGCCGGAGCCCACGGCCTGCATCCGCTGCGGCCGCTGCATCCGCCACTGCCCGCTGCGCCTGATGCCGTCGCATATCGTCGCGGCCTATGAGGCCGGGGATATGGAGCGGCTGGCCGAGCTCAAGGTCAACCTCTGCATGGAGTGCGGCTGCTGCTCGTTCGGCTGTCCCGCGCACCGGCCGCTGGTGCAGACCAACAAGCTCGCCAAGGCGAAGCTCGCCGCCTGGCGCAAGCTGCAGAGCGAAAAGCTCGACGCAAAGAAGGAGGCCGTGCAGAAATGAAGCTTGTGATCTCCGCTTCCCCGCATATCGATTCCGGCGCGACAACCCGGAAGATCATGGGCGATGTGCTCATCGCCCTTTGTCCGGCGCTCATTGCAGCCATCGTGATTTTCGGCTGGCGGGCGCTGCTGGTGACGGCGGTGTGCGCCGCAGCCTGCGTGTTTTTTCGAGTGGGGCTTTGAAAAACTCTGCCATAAGCCGTCCACCATCGGCGATCTGTCCGCCGTGGTAACGGGCGTCATTCTGGCGTATAACCTGCCGGTGTCCATCCCGCTGTGGCAGGCCGTGTTCGGCTGTCTGGTGGCCATCGTCGCCGTCAAGCAGCTGTTCGGCGGCATCGGCAAGAATTTTGCAAACCCGGCATTGGTAGGCCGTATCGTCCTGTTCCTCTCGTTCTCCAAGACCATGACGGCATGGGTCTTCCCGGACGCCGTTTCGTCAGCCACGCCGCTGGCGCAGCTGGCCGCAGGGCAGAAGCCGGAACTTCTGACGCTCCTGCTCGGCAATCACGGCGGCTGCATCGGCGAGACGTGCGCGCTGGCGCTGCTGCTCGGCGGAGCATATCTGCTCGTCCGCGGCGTCATTACCTGGCAGACGCCGGTGTGCTTTGTAGGAACTGTTTTTGTGCTGTCCCTTGTTCTGGGGCAGGATGCGCTGCGGCAGGTGCTCTCGGGCGGTCTGCTTCTGGGCGCGTTCTTCATGGCAACCGACTATGTGACCGCCCCGCAGACCTATTGGGGCCGGGCGCTGTTCGGCATCGGCGCAGGACTTTTGACCTGCCTGATCCGCTTCTACGGAAGCTACGCCGAGGGCGTGTCGTTCGCCATCCTCTTTATGAACATTCTCACGCCGTATCTGTCCAGATGGACGCAGAGCAAGCCGCTGGGAGGTGCGAAGGCATGAAAAACACGAAAGAGATCCGAAAATCCATCGTCGTTCTGGTCGTGATCTGCCTGCTTACGTCCGCGGCGCTGGCTGTCGTGAACCACTTTACCGCCCCCGTCTCCAAGGCGAACGCAGAGGCCAGAGCCGAGCAGGCGCGGCTTGACGCCGTGCCGGACGCGGCCTCCTTTGCGCCGGTCGAAGCAGTTCTTCCGGAGGAGGTCGTCAGCGCCTACACCGCGCTGGATGCGTCCGGAAGCCCCATGAGTTATCTCTTTACCGTCGAGGGCAAGGGCTTCGGCGGCACGATTCAGGTCCTATGCGTGATTGGCACCGACGGTTTGATCCGTACTTGCCGCACAATGGATGTATCGTCCGAAACAACGACGCTCGGTGGCCAGACGGCAAGCGAGCGTTACACCGGGCAGTATACCGGGCAGGACGCCTCGCTTTCCGGCGTGAGCGCCATCTCCCACGCAACCATCACATCGAATGCCTATCGCGGCTGCGTGGAAACTGCGTTTGAAGCGTATGCGATTGTAAAGGGGGCGCAGAAATGAGCAAATTACAGAATTTCCTGAAGGGCCTTATCAAAGAAAACCCGGTGCTGGTTCTTGTCCTCGGTACCTGTCCAACGCTGGCAATCTCCACGTCGGTCATTGCGGCCTTCGGCATGGGCATTGCAGCGACCGCCGTTCTGATCCTGTCCAACATGGCCATTTCCGCCATCCGCAAAATCGTTCCCGACCCGGTGCGCATCCCGTGCTATATCGTCGTGATCGCGGGCTTTGTCACGGTCGTGGAACTGGTCATGGAGGCATATGCTTTCAGTCTGTATCAGTCTCTGGGCGTTTATTTGTCCCTAATCGTCGTCAACTGCATCATCCTCGGCCGGGCCGAGATGTATGCCAGCAAGCACGGCGTTGTGGATTCCGCCATTGACGGCGCGGGCATGGGCCTCGGCTTCACGCTTGCCATCTGCGCCATGGCAACCATCCGCGAAACGCTCGGCTGCGGCACGTTCTGCGGTCTGCCCGTTCCGTGGTTCCACGAAAACCCCATCGGCATTCTGACCATGGCCCCCGGCGGCTTCTTCGTGTTCGGCTGCATGATTGCGCTCATCAATCAGATCTCCAAGGGCAAGGCCATCAAGAAGAAGGAATTCGGCTGTGCTGGCTGCCCGGGCTGCGGCAAGGGTGCCTGCGAAGGAAAGGAGGCGGCTGCAAAATGAAGACTATGATCCTCGTCATTCTGACCGCCGCGATCACGAACAACTATGTGCTCGTCAAATTCCTCGGCATCTGCCCGTTTTTGGGCGTATCCAAGAAACTCGACCAGGCGACCGGCATGTCGTTGGCCGTTATCTTCGTCGAGGTGCTGGCAACTGCCGTCACCTGGCCGATCTACCACTTTCTGCTCGCGGGCAAGGTCGATTTTACCTATATGGAAACCGTCGTCTTCATTCTGGTCATTGCAGCGCTTGTCCAGCTGGTTGAGATTGTCCTCAAGCGCTATGTGCCCGCGCTGCATAAGTCCCTCGGCGTCTATCTGCCGCTGATCACGACAAACTGCGGCGTTCTGGGCGTGACGATGAACGTCATTTCCGACGGCATGAACTACGGCGAGGCGCTTCTGACCGCGCTTGGCTGCGGCCTCGGCTTCTTCCTTGCGATGGTGCTGTTCTCCGGCGTCCGCTCGCGCGTTGCCGAGGCGGAGCCTCCCAAGAGTTTTGAGGGCTCCCCATCACGCTCGTCTCGGCGGCGATCGTATCGCTGTCATTTTTCGGACTGACCGGTATCATCGACCGGCTGTTCGGCTAAGGAGGGCGCGGCTATGATGGAAATTCTGATCCCGATCCTGGCCGTGACTGTGATCGGCCTTATCTGCGCGGTGGGTCTCGCCGTGGCGTCGAGCGTCATGGCGGTCAAGGAGGATACGCGCTTTACCGAAATTCGTGAATGCCTGCCCGGCGCAAACTGCGGCGCATGCGGCTACACCGGCTGCGACGGCTATGCAAAGGCGCTGCTGGAGCCGGGTACGAAGACAAATCTCTGCGTTCCCGGCGCAGACGCAGTTGCGGCGCAGATTGCAGCGCTTCTCGGCGTGGCGGCTGAGGACGTTGTGGAAAAGATCGCCGTTGTGCAGTGCGCGGGAACGTGCGAGGCTACAAGCGTCAAGGCTGATTATAGGGGCATCCCCTCCTGCGCGGCGGCAAAGCTGTTCTACGGCGGCAATGGCAGCTGCATCTTCGGCTGCATGGGCTTCGGTGACTGCGTCAAGGCCTGCCCACAGGGGGCAATCTCCATGCAGGACGGCATCGCCTGTGTCAACCACACGGCGTGCATCGGCTGCGGCATCTGCGCGCAGACGTGTCCGCAGAAGATCATCGAGATCGTGCCGGATATCATCCGCACGGAGGTGCTCTGCTCGAGTTATCACAACGGCCCGTACACCAAAAAGGTCTGCTCCTCCGGCTGCATCGGCTGCCATAAGTGCGAAAAGACCTGTCCGCAGGGCGCGATCACCGTCGATAATTTCCTCGCCCGCATCGACTGGAACAAGTGCACCGCCTGCGGCGCGTGCGCCAGTGTCTGCCCGACCGGCGCAATGGTCTACGGCGATTTCTCCGGCGCGTCCAGAGTCCAGCCGTTCAAAAAAAGACCTGCGGCGCATCCTGAAAACAAATCAAGTGCGGCGGCCGGAATCCCGGCCGCCGCTTTTGTGTATCAAAACCCGCCGCGCTTCTGTTGCAAGAGGTTCCAAGCGCATGCGGAATCTTGTTATTCCGGCTGGCAGAGTGTGAAGCTGCTGCGGTCGGCGCAGAGCAGGCCCTCGCGCTGCATGCGCGAAAGTTCGGCGGACATGGCGCTGCGGTTGACAGACAGAAAATCAGCCAACTGCTGCCGGTCGAAGGGAATACGGAAGCTGGCACTGCCCGCCCGACGCGCCTGTGCGGACAGATAAGCCAGCAGCTTTTCGCGCGTCGTGCGTTGCGAGAGAAAACCCGCCTTTTCGTTCAGCTGCATGTTTTTCTCCGCCAGCACTCGAATAAGGTTCTGTGAAAGCGCCTTGTGCTGTGCGCAGGCCTTTTCACAGGGGGAAAAAACGGCGCGTACATTCAGATACAGGACGCTTCCGTCCGTCTTGCACAGAACGCTCACCGGCGAAACAGCGTGCGCGCAGGCGAACGCCTCGGCAAACAGATCTCCCGGTCCGACGGCGGCAAGCAGATTGCGGTTGCCCCAGAAATCCTCCTGCAAGACCTCTGCCTCGCCGGACAGAAGAATCCCGGCAAACGCAACTCTGTCTCCCGCACGCAGCAGAAACTGTCCGCGCCGGAAGCGTGATTGCCGCGCGGACAGACACGGCAGCATTTCCCGGATCTGCGCCTCGCGCAGTCCATGAAACAGCGCGCATTCGGTCAATATCGTCAGATCATCCATGATTTGATACCCCTTCGTTGGAAAAACAACATACATTTTTTCTTCAGTATCCTATACTATGCGCAGAAAGTCAAGTAACCGATGATGCAATCGTCTGCGGTTGCTTAAAAGGGAGGCGATGAACATGATTATGGACGGCTGCCAGGGTAAACCGAGAACGCCGACCATCGAGGATCGGATTTGCCCGAACTGCGGCAACCCCATTGAGATCTTTTTCCACAGACACGGAGGTTGCCTGTGACAAATGCGGCTTTGTCGTGTATAACGACAAACTCAGCTGCGTGCAGTGGTGCAAATACGCGAAGCAGTGCGTAGGTGAGGAAACGTATGAAAAGCTGATGATTATCGCGCGGCGCAATCAGGAAAAGGCTGACGCCGAGCGGCGCGCGAGACTGGAGGCAAAAAAGCAGCAGGAGGGACAGATATGAAACGGACGATCATTGAAATTGACGAGGCGGCCTGCACGGGCTGCGGCCTGTGCGCGCAGGCATGCCACGAGGGCGCGATCGTCATCATAGACGGAAGGCAAAGCTGATTCGGATGATTACTGCGACGGACTCGGCAACTGCCTGCCGGTCTGTCCGGTGGATGCCATTCACTTTATCGAGCGCGAGGCGGCGGCATATGATGAAGCCGCCGTCAAAAAAGCAAAGCTGGATCAGCTGACGGAGGAAGCCGTCAGGAATGTGCAGGCAGCGAAAAAGCCGGGCGCAAAAGCGCCGGACAGGCTGGCCTGCGGCTGTGCAGGTACACAGGTGCGGACGCTTGCGCAGGAAGAGGCCGGACAGGATGCACCTGCGCAGCCGGGACGTCTGCAAAACTGGCCGGTGCAGCTGCAGCTGGTGCCGGTGCGCGCGCCATATTTTGATGGCTGCGACCTGCTGATCGCCGCCGACTGCACGGCATACGCCTGCGGCAGCTTCCACGCGGACTTTATCCGCGGCCATGTCACGCTCATCGGCTGTCCGAAGCTTGACCGCGCGGACTACGAGGAAAAGCTGACGGCGATTCTGATGGAAAACAATGTGCGCAGTATCACACTTACGCGCATGGAGGTGCCGTGCTGCGGCGGGCTGGAATATGCTGCGCGACAGGCTGTCGAGGCAAGCGGGAAGTCCATTCCCATGCGCGTCGTGACGTTCATGGCGGATGGAAAGCTTCTGCCGCAAGACGCCTGAGGGAACCGCTGATCGCGCTTATCGATTAAATCAACCGGTCACTGAACCGGAAAAACCGAAAACCCCAGACCCCGCGACCGTGCGGGATCTGGGGTTTTATTCAAATTACCCAAAATTTTTTCTGGGAATTTTATAAAAATGTAGAAAAATACAGGAGACTCTTGACGCGGCAAGAAAGCGGACATATAATCGCAATGGAAACAGAAACCAAAAAAGATATTGAAATTTATTTTCATTTTTCTTATTTTTTCTTATTTTTAACGATTTCTTTACTCTTAAAATATTATGTCGAAGGATATCGAGAAGTTTCTGGCACAGACCGAATAAAATAAATTGAAAATTTTACCAAATTGTGTTATATTCATGATGTCGCAGCGATAAAAAAGTCAGTGTCTGACACAAACCATATTATGAGGAGAGGTCAAAAATGGAAAACCGTGTCAAAATTTTGATTGCGGACGGGAACGAGGAGTTCTGCGATCACATCAAACGCCGTCTGGAACAGGTTCCCAGCTATGAGATCGTCGGTACGGCAGCCGACGGGCAGCGCGCGTTAGAACTTATGCGCGTAACGAAGCCGGATATCCTGGTGCTGGATCTGATGCTGTCGAAGCTGGACGGCATCGCGGTCCTGAAACGGGCGCGCGAGATGGACAAAGCGCCGGCAGCGCTGGTGCTGACGGGCTTTATGACGGAATATGTCGCCAACATGGCGGCGAGCCTCGGCGTGCAGTACTTCATGACAAAGCCGTGTGAACTCGACGCCGTGGCCGAGCGCATTCACGAGATGACTGCAATCGACAGCCAACTCCGCCAGAATGCCCAGCGGCGGCAGGAGGTCAACATCGAGGCGATGGTCACGTCCATCATCCACGAGATCGGCGTTCCGGCGCACATCAAGGGCTATCAGTATCTGCGCGAGGCGATCATGATCGCCGTACAGGACATGGACGTCATCAACGCCATCACGAAAGTTCTATATCCGCAGGTTGCCAAGACGTTTGCGACCACGCCGTCGCGCGTCGAGCGGGCCATTCGCCACGCCATCGAGGTTGCATGGGACAGAGGCGATCTCGAAACGCTCCAGCGCTTCTTCGGCTATACCGTGTCGAATACGAAGGGCAAGCCGACAAATTCCGAGTTTATTGCGCTCATTGCCGACAAACTCCAACTGCAGTTAAAAAACGGACAGGTGATCTGAGCGACGTGATACAGCCACTTCCTGTAGGGGCCGATGCCCATCTCCGGCGCTAAGAGCCGCGCGATACGCGGTTGCGCCTCGAAACCAGTCTGCGGGCGTCGCATCGGCCCGGCAGTACAAGCCGTTTTTACGGTAATCTACAGCGAATTTGCAACTTCCCAGTGGGCCGATGCAAGCATCGGCCCCTACAAACAAACCTGAAAAACTGCAGCGTGAAACGGATATCTCGTTCCCTTGCCAGCCCATGCCCGGAAGCGCCGACGCGCTTCCGGGCAGATTTTTTGTGTTCCGCGTAAATTTTTCTTGCGTATCGGGGAAAAGTATGGTATGATCTGTGCAAGAAGTTAAGGTTCTCTAACCAAAATGAATGGAATCGCCTGTTCTGCTGCGGCTGGCAGCGCGGACGAGATGCAGGGTGTACTGTATCCATTAGTTAGAGGTGTCTAACTAATTTCAAACCGAAAGGACGAGCCTATGAGCGTTGTAATTCTAGGCGGCAACGAATGTATGGAGCGCCGCTACCGGGAGCTTTGCGAAAGCTACCAATGTCAGTCGAAGATCTTCACCAAACCCGCCGGCGGCCTGCGGAACAAGCTGGGCAGCCCGGATCTGACGATCTTTTTCACCAATACCATGTCCCACAAGATGGTGCAGGGCGCACTGAGCGAACTCAAGGGCCGCGGGACGATTATTGAGCGCTGTCACACCAGTTCTTTGTCCGCGCTGCGCGGCATTCTGGACAAATACGCAGTGCAGGGGGCCTGCTGATGTCGGAGGAGATGGCCGTGCGGCAGGCTGCGCCAACGCTGGCCGGAATCAAGACCGGAAGCCTGTTTCCATGTCCGTGCACGGAAAAGGAAACGCTGCTGGAGGAGATCCGCGCGTTCAACCGGCGCTATCTTTCCCGCGGGCTGTGCCTGCTGCCGCTGCGGTTCACCGAGGGAAAGGCGCTTTTGTACCTCTACCGTCCGGCGGCACTGCGCCGCGATCTGCGCGGGCAGACAGCGGAAGCGCTGCTGGCAGACGCAGGCTATCCCTGCGGCAGCTGCGGCAGATGCGTCGCGCAGCTGGTGCGCCGCATGCGCGGATCGGCTGAATTCCCGCACGAGGTCGGCCTGTTTCTCAGCTACCCGCCGGAGGACGTGAAGGGGTTCATTGAAAATCGCGCGGCAAACGCCAAATGCACGGGCGTGTGGAAGGTCTACGGCGACGAACGGCAGGCGCAGCAGACCTTTGACCGTTATAAAAAATGTACGCAAACCTACTGTGAACGTTGGCGCTCCGGCGTAAAGCTGGACCGGCTGGCGGTTGCAGACAGAATAGAAAGGAAGTCCTGAACATGAAAAAAACAGCAGTTATTTATTGGAGCGGCACCGGCAACACTGAGGCCATGGCCAACGCCGTCGCGGAGGGCATGCGCGAGGCCGGCGCGGAGTGCGCCGTCTGGACGCCTGCGGACGTCGGCGCGGATGCAGTGAAGGAACTGGACGCCGCCGCACTCGGCTGCCCGGCGATGGGCGCTGAGGAACTGGAAGAAACGGAATTTGCACCGATGTTCGATGCGGTGAAGTCGGCGCTCGCGGGCAAGCCCGTCGGCCTGTTCGGCTCTTACGGCTGGGGCGATGGCGAATGGATGCGCATGTGGGAAGAAGACTGCGGCACAGCCGGGATCAACCGCGTGGCGGACAGCGTCATCTGCTGCGAAGCGCCGGATGATGAGGCGCTTGCTGCCTGCCGTGCGCTGGGCAGGAAGCTTGCCGAATAACGCTTGACAGTGCCGGTTCCCGATGCTATACAGTATAGAATAGAAAAACAGGATCGGGAGGCATCAGACATGGTACAGATCACAAAAGAGAATGGTATGCAGAGCGCAGGCGTCCCGTTTGCATGGGTCGAGGTACAGTACCCGGACAAGGCGCAGTGGGATGAGACAGGCTTCTACGATATGGTAGAGCAGCACGTCGCCGCGCTGCGGGAGCAATACCGGGAGTACGTCCGCGCGGACGTGTTCGGGCAGAACCCGTATTTCCGCTATTTCCGGAAATTCAAGAAGACGTACCCTGTCATGATGCAGTTCGAGTCCGTGCTGCTCAAGGGCAGGGAGTTCCCGCGCTGGAACGCCGTGACCGCCGTGCCGTTTCTGGTCGAACTGGAAACGCATGTACTCTGCGGCACGCACGACATTGACCGCCTGATGGGGCCGGTCGAGTTGTATCAGGCAGAAGCCAAGGAAACCGTTTGAAGGCCTGCGCGGCGACGAAGTCCACACCTACCCCGGCGACGTCACTGGACGGGACGCGGGCGGCATCATTTTCAGCATGATCGCTGGTGCGGACGCAAGAACCTGCGCCCGGGAGGAAAGCCGTCATGTGTTCTATCCGTCTTCGGCGTCTCCGGGCAGGAGCCAGACGCACTGCGCAGCGCGCAGACGCGCATGGCAGAATATGCAAAACTTCTTGCAAAAATGCGCAGATCGATTGCAATCTGATCTAAACAGCAAATACAAAAATCGCGGCGGCCGGGATTCCCGGCCGCCGCAGTCAGTTGCAGCGAGCCCGGAGGGATTTCATTTTCCCTCCGAACCTCCTTGACCCGACCAGAAAACCGCCTCTGTTTTCCCGGATTTTTCCTGCAATATGTGAGAGCGTTCAAAATTTCTGACGCATCAAAGGCTCCCCTTTAATAAAGGTGGAGTTGGCCCGAAGGGCCTGAGGGGATAAACGTCGCAAATTCAGGAGCACCCTGAAATTTGCCGCTTATCCCTCCGTCATTTGCTGACGCAAATGCCACCTCCCCTTGCGCGCAGGGCGTGGCAAGGGGAGGCTATGGGGACTCCGGCGAATCCGTACTGCCCCCCAAATTTTGAACGCAAGGTCAATTTACTGCAGCCATTCAAAGGCAACTACTTACAAATTTGGAATTCCGTAACAGGCGGCGCGTATCATAGCGCCTGCGGGGGGCGACTATGTGTGTTCGTAACGACTGAAAAATCGATTCTCGCCTGAATCGTACCCGCAGCAGGCACCAAACGCGTCCAAGCACTCTTTTCTCCCCTATCTTTTCTCTTGCGAGAGAAAAGATAGGCCGCCGGAGGCACGTCGGAAACGCTTCGCTGGTTTGCACTTTGGTGGCTAAGCCTCGGCAGGACGAGTCCACGATACATGGACAGGCGCAAAAACAGCCCGCCGGAGGCGGACGCCTCCGGCGGTGGGTACAGGTTTAGTATAGCATAGCTGTCCGCGCGCTGCAAGGAAAAAATACCGGTTTGTGAAAATTTCGGCTTGCTCCACAAAAGCCTGTGTTTTTCGTGATTTTATCTTCGTAAAAGTTTCATTCTTGACGTTTTGCGCGTGCAGCGGTACAATACCGTCCGTATTTTGTTTTTCGCAGAAACTGGGAGTTGGAGGCATACAGGATGAAGTATATTTTTATCACCGGCGGCGTTGTCTCGGGCCTTGGCAAGGGCATCTGCGCCGCATCGCTCGGAAGACTCCTCAAGCAGCGCGGGCTGCGCGTGCAGAACCAGAAATTCGACCCGTACCTGAACGTCGACCCCGGTACCATGAGCCCGTATCAGCACGGCGAAGTGTTCGTGACCGACGACGGCGCGGAGACTGACCTCGACCTCGGCCACTACGAGCGCTTCACGGACGAGAGCCTGACCGCGGGCTGCTCCGTGTCGGCGGGCAAGGTCTACTGGAGCGTTCTGTGCCGCGAGCGCGAGGGCGGATATCTCGGCCGCACCGTGCAGATCATCCCGCACATCACCGACGAGATCAAATCCCGCATCTACCAGATGGACAACGGGAAGTCCGATGTGCTTATCACCGAGATCGGCGGCACCGTCGGCGATATCGAGTCGCAGCCGTTCCTCGAGGCCATCCGGCAGGTAGCCGCTGAGCAGGGAAAGAAGAATGTGCTGTTCATCCATGTGCCCATGATCGTGGAGATTCCCGGCTCGGGCGAGCTCAAGAGCAAGCCCACGCAGCACTCGGTCAAGGAGCTGCTGTCCATCGGCATCCAGCCGGATATCCTCGTCTGCCGCACAAACCAGCCCATGACCGAGGAGATCTGCCGCAAGATCGCCCTGTTCTGCAACATGGAGCCCGACTGCGTCATTCCGAACACCACGGCCTCCACCCTCTATGAGGTGCCGCTGCTGCTGGAGCACGAAGGACTTGCTAACGTCGTCTGCCGCAAGCTGGGGTTAAACTGCGGCGAGCCGGAGCTGACCGCCTGGACGCAGATGGTCACCCGCATCAAGACCGCCAGCCGCCATGTGACCATCGCGCTGGTCGGCAAATACACCGAGCTGCATGACGCGTATCTGTCCGTGGAGGAATCGCTGTTCCACGCGGGCACGGCCAACGACGTGATCGTGGATATCCGCTGGGTCGACTCGTCCAAGCTCACGCAGGAAAACGCGGAGTCCGTTCTCGGCGGCTGCGCAGGTATCCTCATCCCCGGCGGCTTCGGCGACCGCGGCATCGAGGGCATGATCACCGCCGCACAGTACGCGCGCACGCACAAGCTCCCCTACTTCGGCATCTGCCTCGGCATGCAGATCGCCGTGATCGAGTTTGCCCGCCACGTGTTGGGCTGGGAAGACGCGCACTCGGCGGAATTCGACGAGTTTACCAAGCACCCCGTCATCGACATCATGCCCGAACAGAAGACCATCACCCAGAAGGGCGGCACGATGCGCCTCGGCGCGTATCCGTGCGTGCTGTCGGAGGGCAGCCGCGCAGCGGCGCTCTATGGAAAGACAGAAATTTCCGAGCGCCACCGCCACCGCTATGAATTCTGCAACGACTTCCGCGATGCGTTCGTCGCGGCCGGGCTCGTGCCGACGGGTTTGTCTCCGGATGGGCGGCTCGTGGAGATCGTCGAGCTGCCGGAGCACCCGTGGTTCGTGGCCTGCCAGTTCCACCCCGAATTCAAAAGCCGCCCCGACCGTCCGCACCCGCTGTTCCTCGGCTTTGTCGAGGCCGCAGCCAGCCGGAGTTAAACCTGTCAAAAAAACTATTGTTTTCCTATTTTGTGTAGGGTTTCCGAGGCTGGCGTAGGGGCGGAACGATATCGATCGTGATCGGACTTTTTTGACACGCTGACGAGCCGCCCCTCCCGGGGCGGCTCGTTTCTATCAGCGCAGAGTCTCAAAGCGCTTTGCGCCGCGCGTTTTAATCCAACGGGCGGTAAGTGCATACAAGATTGCCAGCAGCGCCAGCATGAGGCCGAGGAAAGCCGCCGTCGGCATCAGATTTGTCAGCAGGAAGAAGTAGAGTGCACCGACCGCTACCACAAAGCCAAAGTTCAGCAGCATACTCAACAGCACGCCCGCACCCTGTTTGGCCGCCTGCGTCTCATTGATCCAGTCAAGATTGCAGTGGCGCAGATCCTCCATCAGGCCAACGTTCGCCGTCAGCAGCACGAACAGCAGCTGGCAGGCCAGCAGCAGGACTGTCTCGGCGGCAGGCAGCTGCAGTGCAAGCGCTGCAGCCAGCATCATAAGGAGTGCAGGGCCGGCAGACAGTGAGTTGGACAGATTCAGCTTTGCCTGCAGAATCTTTTCGGATTTGACCGGCATGGATCGCACGATCCAGTAATACTTGCCTTCCAGCGACACAGACGACGCCGTAAAGAACACCATGCCGGAAACCATCATACAGGCCAGCAGCAAAATGGGCGCAGCGGCTTCACGCAGATCCGGGATCGCAGTCAGCGCCGCCAGAAGTTCCTGCCGCTTGACTACGGCCAGAACAGCCAGCACCAACTCGAACACGAGGCCGAGCCCGGCGTTGAGCATATAGCCGGAACTGCTGGTCAGCCGGGCAAGCTCCCGGCGGTAGAGCGCCGCATTCTGCGAGGAGGTGCGCATGGCCTTTTTTTCGTACTGGACCTTGATCTGTCCGCGCCGCGTGGTGACGATGCGGATAAAGCTGCGATTGAGCAGCACATAGGCCAGCGCGAACGGCAGAAGCGTCCACAGAAGCGTCAACCCGAGATCTGCAAGACTTCCGTTTGCCGCAGCCCGGCCCAGCCAGACGAGCGGAGCCGCCGCGCCGAGCGCGTCCGCGATTACCGCGCCGTTGGCAGCCAGCTGCGTGACGTAGCTGTTCATGCGGAAGCAGAACAGGAAATACGCCAGCATGAACACGACCGAGAGCGCTGTTGTAATGGCGGTCGTATTGCGCATGCGGCTGGTAATAAGAGAGACGAGCCACGCAAACAGACAGCTGACTGCCAGAGAAAACAGCGGCAGTACCAGCACGATCACGACAAATGCCAAAATGCCCGCTCCGCTTGCCCCGCCGTATTGCAGCCACGAAACGAAGACCGGGAGGGCCACAACAAGTTCAAACACAAAATTCATGGCCAGCAGCGCCGCCATGCGGCTGAGCAGGATCATGCCGGGCGGCACGGGCATGGACAACAGCAGCTCGTTGTCCTTCGCCTCAAACAGCTGGGATTTTGCCGTAAAGACACTGCCGATGAACATGAGCGCGAAGGCCATGATGGCGAACATCGCGAAAGTACAGCCAGCCGAGCCCCGCGGGGAAAAACGCGGCGGCCAGCTGCGAGAACGAGGAATAGAACAGGAAGACGAACGCGCAGAAGCAGTAGAGCATCAGAAGCGCGTAGCCGACGGCCTTGCCCTTCGTCTGATTTTTCCGCTTCCGACTCTGTCCGGTAAACGCGGCGAGCAGCGCCGCGAACCGGACGCGAAGCAGCGATTTAAGCATGTTTCTCACCCTCCAGCTCCAGGAATACGGCCTCGAGCGACTGGTCACCCTTGACCTCGTCCATCGTGCCGGACGCGATCAGGCGGCCCTGCTTGATAATGGCGACCTTGTCGCAGAGCTTCTCCGCGACTTCCAGCACGTGCGTGGAGAAGAAGATCGCGCCGCCGCGCTCACAATGCTCCCGCATGATGCCCTTGACCTGGTAGGCCGCCGTCGGGTCGAGGCCGACGAAGGGCTCGTCCATGATGATGAGCTTCGGGTCATGGAGCAGAGCCGAGATAATGGCCAGCTTCTGCTTCATGCCGTGCGAATACGCCGAGATCGGCTGGGCCAGATCGCCGGTCAGGTCGAACAGGTCCGCGTATTTTTCGATCCGCGCCTCGCGGTCGGTCTGACACGCCGAAGATATCCGCCACGAAGTTCAGATATTTGACGCCGGAGAGGAATTCATACAGATCCGGATTGTCCGGGATGTACGCTAAAATCTGCTTGCAGCCGAGCGGATCAGTCTTGACAGATCTGCCGTCTATGGTGATTTCGCCCTGTTCAAACTGCAGAATGCCCGCGCAGCTTTTGAATCGTCGTGGTCTTGCCTGCGCCGTTGTGGCCGATGAAGCCGTAGATCTCGCCGGGCCTGATGTGCAGGCTCAGATCGTCGACCGCTTTTTTGTCTCCATAAATCTTTGTAAGATGCTCAATTTTCAGCATCAAATCCACTCCTTTCAAGATGGGTATCCCTTCAGACGTTTTGTTTGGGCAAAAGTTCCCATGTGTCTATCTATCATAGCAGGTTTTTCCTGGTTTGTACAGGCTAACTTTTTAGCACTCTTTTGTGTTGACTGCTAAAATTAACAGTCCGTTCATACAAAGATGCAGAATTGTTCACAGGCAGGGCCTATCATGTGACTTGTAAACAAGAGATGAGCGAAATGCTCAGATCGAGTTTCCTGATATCATATATGACAAGACTTTAAGGAGGTCTTTTCCATGTTAGTCCCGTATGCACGTAAAAATCACACTGTTTCCAATTTCAATCCGTTCCACGACTTTGACGAGCTGGAGCGTGCCTTCTTCTCCGACAACGCCCTGAGCGAGTTCAAGACCGACATCCAGGAGGACGGCGACAACTTCGTCCTCGAGGCGGATCTGCCCGGCTTCAAGAAGGAGGACATCCACGTCGACGTGGCCGACGACCGTCTGACCGTCACCGCCGAGCGGCATTCCAACTTCGAAGACAAGGACAAGAAGAACAAATATGTCCGCTGCGAGCGCTCCTACGGCACCTACGCCAGAAGCTTTGATATCTCCGGCATCGACGCCAAGGCGATCAAGGCCGCGTACAGTGACGGCGTTTTGCGCGTGACGCTGCCGAAGCAGAAGGAGGTCCCCGCCTCGTCCAGACGGCTGGAGATCGAATAAGCAGCATGTAAAATTCCCCCTGCCAGATTCTCCGGCAGGGGGTTTTAATATCTGGGGATACCGGGTTTCCGCACATAGCGATGACTCGTTCCGTCGAGGTCTAACCACCAAAGTGCAAACCAGCGGAGCGTTTGCGCTTTGGAAAGGAGGAAACTGCAAATTTGTGAAAGACTTGCAGATATACGAAAAGCCTCCCCTTGCCGTGCTCTGCGCGGTAAGGGGGAGGTGGCATTTGCTTAAGCAAATGGCGGAGGGGATACCCCCGCAAGTTTTAGAGTGCTCCGAAATTTGCGTGTGAAATCCCCAAGCCTGTATGAAGATACGCTCAGAACCACGTCCGTGTCCGGGAAAATCGGAACAGTTCCCAGAGCGTGATGAGCACCTGCACGGCGGCGCAGACGACAAAGATGAGGCTCAGGTTCGGGATGGGAATGGGGATTGACAGATAAATGCAGGCACCGGCCGACCAGATAAGGGCCGTGATGGACAGGGTCTGCATCAGGATGCCCCCACCAGAGGGGAGGTAAAGACGATACACACAATGCTCGACACCGGCACAGCGTACAGGAAAAACAGCCACGACGGGAACGGTACGGCAGCAATCGTGAAAGCCGTAAATAAGATCGCCGCAAGCACAAACACCAGCGCCACGGATAACAGCAGCACATAAATATGAAAATGCGGGTTGGCCTTCTTGGGCGGTTCCTCCTCGCCGATGAGGTTGCTGACGGTCACGCCGTATAACTGCGCGATCTGCGCGAGGATATACACATCCGGCAGCCCCTCTCCGCGTTCCCACTTGGAGACGGATTTATCGGAATAATTCAGCTTGCGCGCAAGATCCAGCTGGGTGTCCTTATGGGATTTGCGGTAAGCGGCGATGTTTTTTGCGACGGTTCGCCGCAGTGTCTGTTCGTCCTGAAGCATAAGGACGCCCCCTTCCCGAAAAGCATTGGTATTGCAGGAAATTCTACCGCCGGTAGAGTGCCGTTCTCCGACGGGTATCGTGCCTGTCCGCGCCGGTAGGGTGCATTTTGCGCCACCCGGTGCTAGAATACAGACAGTTTCGGAGGGCCGCCGACGGGCAGCCGTCCGAGCGATATACTGCGATATAGTATATCACTTTTTTTCATCCTGTGCAATGAGCATTTTCCGCCCGCTGCACGATACGCTCCCGGCATCTCACACACCGTGCCGGGGGCGTTTTTCTGCGAATTTTTACCGGCGCTTGCGTTTTTCCGCGCCTTATGTTAAAATGAATCCATAAAAACGAGAAGGGAGTCCTGAAAGCATGCGCATGATCTCCTGCTGAAAGCTTGGCACAATCGTAACACCCCGGCGGTGAAGACCGTCTGGTTCGCTGTGCCTTTTCGCGGGAAATCTGCTTTGTCTCTCAGCTTCCGTGCAGACCGTCTGCCCATTTATGGCAGGCGCAGTATGCCCTTCGGCTGTGGGAGCGGTTCCCGCAGCCAATTTTTTATGATTAGGTAACCGCTGATCCAATCACCTGCGGTTACCGGGAGGGCATATCGATGGCATTGATCCAAATTACAGACCTGACCTTTGCATATCCCGGCAGCTTTGACAATGTATTTGAGCATGTCAGCTTCCAGTTTGACACCGATTGGCGGCTCGGTCTGACGGGCCGCAACGGACGCGGCAAAACAACGCTACTGCGGCTCCTGCAGGGGCAGTATCCCCATCAGGGCACGATCACGGCTCCCGGCGGGTTCGAGTATTTCCCGTATCCGGTTCCGGACGCATCGCTTACGCCGCTGGAACTGCTGGAGCGCAGCTTCCCGGATGTGCCGGAATGGCGTTTCCGGCGGGAACTGGCTCCGCTCGCGGTCACAGAGGACGCACTGTACCGCTCGTTTTCCACGCTTTCCGGCGGCGAACAGGCAAAGCTTCTGCTGGCGCTGCTGTTCGCGCGGGAGGGCCGGTATTTGCTCATCGACGAGCCAACGAATCATCTGGACGAGACGGGCCGCGCGCTCGTCAGCCGGTATCTGGCGAAAAAGTCCGGTTTTCTGCTCGTCTCGCATGACCGCGCGTTTTTAGACGGCTGCGTCGATCATATCCTATCCATAGGCCGCAGCAGCATCGAGGTGCAGCAGGGGCAATTTTTCCTCATGGTATGAAAATAAGCAGCGGCAGGACGCGTTTGAACTGGCGCAGAATGCCCAGCTGAAAAAAGAAATCGGCCGCCTGAAACAGGCCGCGCGGCAGTCGCGCACATGGGCAGACAAGGTTGAAAACACGAAGATCGGCCCGCACTCGGCCAAGGTGACGGGCGAAGCCGACGCCATGGGCGGCCGGGCCTACATCGGTGAGCAGTCGCGTCGTATGCAGCAGCGGCGCAAGAATCTCGAACGGCGGCAGAACGCCGCCATTGAGGAAAAATCGGCGCTCCTGAAAAATATTGAGCAGGCCGCGCCCCTGAAGCTGCATCAGCTGCCGTATCACACCAACCGGTTGGCGCTTCTGCGGAATGTTTCGGTGTGCTATGGCGATGTACCCGTCTGCTCCGGCGTGACCTTTTCCGTCGAACAGGGCGACCGGATCGCGCTGCGCGGCGCGAATGGCACCGGAAAGACAAGCCTGCTGCGCCTGTTGTGCGGCGAGAACATTCCGCACACCGGGACGGTAGAGTGCGGCTCCCGGCTGCAAATTTCCCATGTGCAGCAGGACCCATCCGGTCTGCGGGGCGATCTTTCCGCCTATGCCGCGCAGCATGGGTTGGACGAGAGTCTGTTCAAGGCGATCTTGCGCAAGCTGGACTTTGCACGGGTGCAGTTTGAAAAGGACATGGCGGACTTTTCCGCCGGGCAGAAGAAAAAGGTTCTGCTGGCGCGAAGCCTGTGCGAACCGTCGCACCTGCTTGTCTGGGACGAGCCGCTCAATTATGTGGACGTGCTCTCGCGCATTCAGCTTGAGGAACTGCTGCTGGAATTCCAGCCGACGATCGTTTTCGTCGAGCACGACCGTGTGTTCTGCGACCGCGTTGCGACAAAGGCCGTGACGCTCTGACGGCTTGACGTTTTGCGCGCTGCCGGATACAATACAGGAAAACACAAATGAGGTGAACCGGAATGGATAAACAGGCCGTCGAGCAGCAGTTGTGCCAGCTGCCGGTCAGTCAGTACGCATGGATCGACCCGCGCAAAATTGAATTTTCCGATCGCGTGCGCTACGTCTGCAAGCACGAGTGCCCCATGTACGGGACGAGTTGGGCCTGTCCGCCTGCGGTCGGCACGGTCGAGTCCTGCCGGAACCGGGTGCTGTCATATCCGGGCGCGCTGGTCTTTACCTCGCTGGCTGAGGTCAGCGATATCGCGGACATGGCCGCAACGCTTGCCACGCGCGGCGCGCACGAGGCGCTTACGCGGCAGGTGCGGGATATTCTGCTGCAATTTTCCCCAGACGTGCTGACGCTCTCCACGGAATCCTGTGCCATCTGCACGAAATGCGCCTACCCGGACGCCCCCTGCCGCCACCCGGATAGAATGTTCCCCTGCGTTGAAAGCTACGGCATCGTCGCAACCGCGCTGGCTGAGCAGAATGGGATCGAATTTTATAACGCCAATCTTGTGACATGGTTCTCCGTGCTGTGCTACCGGTAGTCCAGCCTTTCACGGAGCAGGACCCGAAGCGTATCTGAACTGTGCAGCCCATCCCTTTCGTCATATGCTCACGCAAATGCCGCCTCCCCTTACCGCACGGTGTGCGGCATAAATTCGTACTGACCTGCAAGGCGAGTTTGTGTTTTGGGTTTGGCTTCGACAGAACGGGTCTGCTGCGCACGCTTTTCTCTTGCAAAATCTGCCGAATCTGGTATGATGGCAGAGAAAGGAGCACCTTATGAAAATAATAACACGATTTTTATCCGCCGTTCTGGCGCTGTGCCTGCTGACATCGCTGTGCCTGCCTGCGCGGGCGGCCGGGACGCAGGACTGCGGCGCGAAGCTGCTGGCCATCACGTTTGACGACGGCCCGGGCAAGTATACCGGTGCGCTGCTCGACGGTCTGGCCGAGCGCGGTGTACACGCGACGTTCTTTGTCAACGGCGTCAACGCCTCCGGCTGGCCGGAGACGCTCCGCGCATCGTAAACGAGGGCCATCAGCTGGCAAACCATACCTACAACCACAAAAATCTCAACACCTGCTCTGCGCAGACGGTCGCATATGAGATCAGTGCCGTGCAGGCGCTCATCACCGCCGCCGGCGGCGACGAGAACGCCTACATCCGCGCCCCCTACGGCAACGCGAACAAGACCGTCAAATCCGTCGTGACTGCGCCGCGCTCATCTACTGGTCAGTCGACCCGGAGGACTGGAAATACCGCAACGCGGAGACAGTCCGCAGCAATATTGAGTCCGGCGTTTTCGACGGCGCGATCATTCTAGTCCATGATATTTACAAAACCAGTGTGGACGGCGCGCTGGCCGCCATCGACGATCTGCTGGCCGAGGGCTATGAATTCGTCACTGTGCAGGAGCTTCTGCTGCGCCGCGGCATCACGCCCGAGGCCGCGACGGTCTATTACTCGGCCAAAAACAACGGCGTCAACCTCCCGGCCGACGCCGTCGGGGGAGCAGGCGTTCGACGAGAGCCAAATCGAGACGCATTGGGGCTACGCTGCCATGAAGACCTGTCTGGACTACGGCTGGATGACGCTGACGGACACCGGCGAATGGAAGCCGAACGCCTATGTGACCCGGGCGGAATTTGCCGCCGATCTTGCCCGATTCGCGGGTATCCATACGCTCTACCCGACAGACGGTGCGTCGTGCTTTCTCGGATGTTGATCTGACGGCGGCGGATGCGCCGTATCTTGCATGGTCGGCGGACAGCGGCATTGTTACAGGCTATGACGACGGAACCTTCCGGCCCGAGAAAACGCTCACGCGGGAACAGATGGCCGTGATGCTGGCGCGGTATGCCGCCCGTACCGGCGTGACGGCGCAGGGACAGCTGGCGTTCACAGACGCTGCGAAGATCTCCGGCTGGGCAGCCGACGGCGTGGCGGTGTGCACGGGGCTTGGACTCGTGCAGGGCGACGCGCGCGGCAGATTCCTGCCGCAGAGCAGACTCACCCGCGCGCAGATCGCAACCATTCTCGTGCGGATGGCAGGCTGAACCGGCCCAGGCACCTTCTGTCTGCCGGAGTGAGGCAGCATTGAACATAAATCGGGGGCCGGCAGGAATTGCCGGCCCCTTGATAATAGGGAGGATTATATGCCGCCGAGTATTGTGCCCGTCTGGCGGCGGGCCTCTTCGATGACGGCGGCGGTCAGAATGCTGTTGCGGTTGCGCTTCTCCGGCTGCGTGCCGGAGGCAATATAGCCTGCAAATTCACGCAGTTCGTACATCATGTTGTTGGGCAGCTTCTCGCGGTACGGCAGCTCCACAATCTCACCATTGCGGCGGACGAGCCAGATGCGGCGGATGTGGTTGATGTCGTCAAGGAGGATCGAGCCGTCCTCGCCCATGAATGTGGTGGGAGCGGCCTGTTTGCAGACTTTCGACCAGATGGCCTCGCAGACGAAGCCCGGATAGCGCAGAAGCGCGATGCCGCCGGCCTCAAAGCCGCTTTCCAGATGATAGGCTTCCGCCGATACGTGCGCCGGCGCGCCGAACATGGACATGAGCGCGTGGATGGGATAGCAGCCCATGTCCAAAATCGCGGCGTTGCAGAGCTTCGGGTCAAAGGCGTTGATGCCCTGCTCTCCGGCGCGCACACGGTCATAGCGGGAGGAGTACTGGGTGAATTCCGCCGTCACGCGGCGGAGCGTCCCGATCTCGGGAGAGCATCCCGGATAATGGGCAGCGCGTCGTCAAAGACCAGCCGCATGGCCTCGAGATAGACCACGCGGTGTTCCTTCGCCGTCTCGATGAGCGCTTCCGTCTGCTTTCTGCCGCCGTCAGGACACCCGGCTTTTCCAGCAGCACGTGCTTGCCGTGCCGCAGCAGGCACAGAGCCTGTTCAAAGTGGCAGCGGTTCGGGCTGGCGATGTAGGCCGCGTCAAACGCGTCCGAGGCGGCGAAAGCCTCCAGATCGGTGAACACTGCGTCCAGATGGTATTTTTTCTGCAAATTCCCGGCCAGTTTCCTCGGTTCGTGAGTAAATTGCCGCCGGGCGCAGCTCCGGCACCTGCTCCATCGCCGCCAGCAGCCAGTCAACGACAAAATTCCGCCCGATGATCCCCACGCGAATGGTCATAGTGTTCCCTCCATAGACGCGCATCCGTCCGGTTTCCGGGCGGATGCGATACTTTTATCGGTCGAGTCTGCCGCCCTCATGCAGCAGCCGATCCTTGATATCCCACAGCTTCTGCGACAGATCGACATAGTAGGTGTGCGGATTGTCGAAGCGCTTGACCTCGTCCCAGAGGGTATCGACCTGCTGGGCGCAGTATTTCTGGATTTCATCCAGCTTCGGCAGCTTGATAGACCAGTTCGCCGTTTTTGAAGATGGGCACGAGCAGCTCCTTGGCCGTGAAGTTGTAGATGTTCTTCCGCTTCCAGGTCGCCTGCGGGTCAAAGATTTCAAGATCCCGGCTGTCGTCGACCGTCTCGTCATGCACGCAGAGATAGTCGGCGATGGCCTTGCCGGTGTCGTTGCCAAAGAGGCGGTAGAGCTTTTTGAAGTGCGGGTTCGTGATCTTGCCGACATTTTCGCTGACCTTGATCTTGGGGATGATGGTCCCGTGCTCGTCCTCTATGGCCGTCAGCTTGTACACGCCGCCGAAGACAGCTCGGACTTGGCGGTGATGAGCCGCTCACCGACGCCGAACATGTCGATCTGCGCACCCTGGTTGAGGATATCCTCGATGATATACTCGTCGAGAGAGTTCGAGCACGAGATCTGGCAGGTCTGCCAGCCGGCCTCGTCGAGCAGCTTGCGTGCCTTGCGGGTCAGGTAGGTCATATCGCCGGAGTCGAGGCGGATGCCGCACTTCGCCAGCCCGCGGGGCTTCAGAACCTCATTAAAGACCCGGATGGCGTTCGGGATGCCGGCCCGGAGCGTGTTATAGGTGTCGACCAGCAGGGTCGGATTGTCGGGTAGGTCTCGCAGTAGGCCTTGAACGCCTCGTATTCCGACGGGAACATCTGCACCCACGAATGGGCCATGGTGCCGCCGGCGGGCACGCCGTAGAGCTGATCGGTCAGCGTACAGGCCGTGCCCTTGCAGCCGCCGATATAGGCCGCGCGTGCACCGTCAACCGCTGCATCGACGCCCTGTGGCGCGGCGGGAGCCGAATTCCAGCACCGTGCCCCTCGCGGCCCGCACGACACGATTGGCCTTGGTGGCGATGAGGCTCTGATGGTTGAGCGTGAGCAGCAGGAAGGTCTCGACCAGCTGCGCCTGGATCGCAGGCGCGCGTACAGTCATGATCGGCTCGCGCGGGAAGATGGGCGTGCCCTCCGGCACGGCCCAGATATCGCCCGTGAAGCGGAAGCCGCGCAGATACTGCAGGAACCCCTCGTCAAACATCTTCCGGCTGCGCAGATAGGCGATGTCGTCCTCGTCGAAGTGCAGCTGCTGGACATATTCGATGGCCTGTTCCAGCCCGCGGCGATGGCGTAGCCGCCGTTATCCGGCACGCTGCGGAAGAAAATATCAAAATAGGTGATGCGGTCCTGCATGCCCTGGACAAAATAGCCGTTGCCCATGGTGAGCTCGTAGAAGTCGCAGAGCATGCTGAGATTGGCGTTTTTGTTGATATCCATACTTGTTTTCCCTCGTGTTCCGCCGCATAGCGGGATCAATTTATTCTGTGTCAGTGCCCGGGCGCGCTGCAGCTTGCTGAGCGGCTGCTCGGACAGGCATGAAGGTGTCCGGCAAGAGTTCCTTGCAAACGCCTCAGCGTCGGCCTCATTGCCCTGCTTCAATTCCAGTTCCAATTCGCACAGAAGTGCCGTCCGGCCGCCGCCGGTCAGATCGCCGACGATCGCCGCAAATCATGCAGGCTGTGTCATCTGTCAGCCGCAGTTCCGCCGTGATGCGGGTGAAGCTTGCCCCGCAGACCGGCAGCAGCGCGTCCGCGTCCAGGACGGCCGATCGCCTCCGGCGCGCCAAGCTTTGCAAGCGCCGGCAGCGCTTCGTCGAGATACTCGCTCTCAACCTCCCATTCGCCGCGCGTATGGCCCTCACCGGGCGTCTTCATGGTGACAACGCTGCGCCGTCCTCCGTGCGCAGGCGGAGCATCCAGCGGCTTTTCTCGAGAAGACCGTCCTCCGTGTCGTAGTACGTCGTCGCATGCGGATATAGGCGTAAGGCGCGCACAGCATTTTCCGTGACCATCCGGCTCACTGCAGAGGATGCAGTCGAGCAGCTGCAGATCGCCGACCTCCAGCTTGTATTCCGTCTCTTTTCCCAAATCGGAATCCTCCTTTGAGATTTCCTCCATTTTACGCTATTTTCCCCGTCAAACGCAAGCGTACAGGCAGCGAAAAGGACGGATTTTCTTTTTTCGCCGCACGGCGGAGGTTCCGGTGTTTCCCGCGCCATTTCCCGACAGGTTTCCGCCCGTTCCGGATGGTACACTGCGCAAAGGAAACAAAAGGAGGCGGCGCGATGGGAACGGCAAGAGCAGAACAGGCTGCGGAAGCGTCTGGCGCAGGGATTGGCGGCGCGGCCGATCCTGCGCGGAGCGCTGCGCGCGCTCGGCGCAGGCTGCTTCTGCTTCGTGCTTGCGGGTGCGGGGCTTTTATCGGAGCATGTGCCGCTGGCACTCGCGCCGGTGTGTGTGCTGCCGTTTGGGCCGGCGGCTGTGTGCGCGTATCTCGGAGCCGCGGCAGGCTACGCCATGTTCTGGGGACTGTCCTCCGCACTGGAGCCGGTCGCGGCAGGATTTTTGATGCTGGCGGGCAGCTGCCTGTTCCGCGAGCTGCTGCCCGCGCAGCGGGCGGCCTTTTGTACCGGCAGCGGCGGGTGGGATTTACGCGCTGCTGGGGTTGATTTTTGTATTACAGGCCGACGGCGGCATGCGCGCGGCGCTGCTGCTTGCGCTGCGGCTGACGCTGCTGGTCGTGAGCATCCGGGCGCTCTGCCCAGCAGAGGAAAATGCCCGGCTGCGGCCCTATGCAGCAGCTGTGTGCCTGCTAGCGGGGCTAGTGCGCGTGGAACTGCCGTTCGGCGTTCCGCTGGCAGCGGTCGAGGCTGCAGCTGTGTGCCTGCTGGCAGACAGTATGGAAGACGCGCTTCTAATCGGCGCGGCCTGCGGGCTGGTGCTCGATCTTGGAAGTGTTCCGTCACCGCCGCAGACGGCCTGCTTTTGCCTGCCGCTTCTCGCCTCTGCCGGATGGCAAATCTTCGCCGAACGGCGCGGGCAGCGGCGTTTGCGGGACTTTATTTTCTGTGCGTGCTTGTTTGGGGCGGGGAGCATGCGGGCTGGACGCTGGGCGTGCTGGCAGGCGCGGTTCTCTCATGTCTGCTTCCCGGCTTTGCGCTGCCGGATACGCGGCGGGACGCACCTGCCGCGGCAAGCACGCTCGTGCAGACGGCGGACGTTTTGCAGCAGATGGAGACAAAGCTGTCCCTGTCCTGCCCGCAGACGCAGACGGCCCCGGCGCTGATCTTCGACAGTGCAGCGGACGACGTCTGCCGCAGCTGCGTCAAGCGCCAGCAATGCTGGCAGGAACGTGCGGACGATACCTGCCGCCTGCTTTCGGCCTGCGCCGGGACAATCATGCGGCAGGGGCAAGCAAATGCGGGCGATCTTCCCGCAGGTTTCTGCGCGGTCTGCATCCGGGAGGAGGCGTTCCGCGCGGCCGTTAACCGGGCGCTGCGCGCGCAGGAATCGCAGCTGCTGGCGCTCCAACGCAGCGAGGAAGCACGAGAGATCTCCCGCGCGCTGCTCGGTCAGCTTGCACGGTTTCTGCGTGCGGCAGGACAGAAGCGCCCCGATAAAGGCATTCCGCGCTACCAGCTCTCGCTTGGCGTCCGGGCGGTCGGGCTGCGGGGCGATACGCTCTGCGGCGACTGCGGAACAAGCTTTCAGTGCGGCGCGACCCAGTACGTTCTGCTCTGCGATGGCATGGGCACCGGCTCCGGCGCACAGTCCGACGCGCAGGAGGCAATTTCCGTGCTGCGGTCGCTTCTGACGCTCGGCTTTGACGCGATGGACGCGGCGGCGATGCTGAACGAACTGTATGTGCTGCGGGGCGACGGGTGCTTTTCCACGATTGATCTGCTGGAGGTGGATCTTTGTACGGGCGAAGGCGCGCTTTATAAATGGGGCGCGGCGCCGTCGTATCTCAAAAAGGGCGGGAACGTCAAAAAAATAGGGACAGCCTCACCGCCGCCCGGGCTCGGTGTGGGAGAGGAACACCGGGCCGAGCGTGTGGGGCTGTCCTTGCAAAGAGGAGAGCTGCTGGTGCTTACCACCGACGGCGTGCCGGAGGCTGCGTGTGAGCAGTACCTGCGCACAAGCGGGCCGCTGTCGCCGCGGGAGTTGGCCGCCGGGGTCGTCGCATGCGCCAGCGAGTCAGAGCCGGATGACCGGACGGCTGCCGCCGTGCAGCTCGAGCCGGTCTCCCTGCAGCCTCACCATATCACACGGCGGGCGCGGAATGTGTCGAAAGCGGGGGCCAGACCCCACATTTAGGAAATATTTCCCGACGAAACACAAAATACCGGCTCGAAGCCCGCCATTTCCTGCGGATCGTGCGAAGAAAAAGGCCCCACCTTCCCATGCTGGAAGGCGGGGCCTTGGGTTTTAAATCTCAGCCCAGCTTGCGCCACGCGTTCATAACCGTGACGACAGCCTGCTCGCGCGTAATCTGCGCGCGGGGCGCGAAGGAGCCGTTCGCGTGTCCGTTCATCAGACCGATGGCCGTTGCGAACGAAACGCCGTCTTTTGCGTAATCGCTGATCTGCGCGGCGTCGGTAAAGGTCTGGCCGCTTCCGGCCGCCTGCACGTCAAACAGTCCCGCCAGACGCTTGAGCATGATCGCCGCGTCCTGCCGGGCGATGGCTGCGTCGGGACGGAAGGTGCCGTCCGGGTAGCCGGTCACAACGCCGGTCGCCGCAATCAGGCGGATGTCCGCGTCGGCGGTATCCGAGAACGAGGCGGAAGCCGGGTCAATGCCCCGGTTCCGGCAGAACTCCGCCGCGCTCACACCGCTTCTGGCCGCGAGGTATCCGGAGAGCAGACGGCAGAACTCGCCGCGCGTGATCGCGGTCTGGTAGCCGCTCTGCAGGGACTGCGGCAGAATGCCGAGCTGCGCTGCCTGCTCCACATCAGCCTGCGCCCAGGATGAGACGCTGCTCTGCGCGGGCTTTGCGGCGGGTACATCGTCGCCTGCATCGTCCAGAACGGCCAGAATGCTTGCCATTTCGCGGCCCGCGGGATAGAGTGTTCTGCCGTTTGCGTACAGCATGGATGACGCGCCGCCGTCAAGCGTCATGGCATCCTGCACACCCATCTGCACAAGACTCTGGGCAATGGCACGGTAAGAACTTGTAACGGTTGCCAGCATCAGCCGTCCGTCGGCAGTAATGGCCGCGAAGGAGCGGACGCTCACAGTATCCGGGATCCTGATCGTCGGCAGTGACGTTCGGATTGTTGTCAACAGCGCTCACGCCGTGCTCCACGATCATACCAGTGCCGCCGATGATGTTTTTCATGTTTTCCATATCCGAATCGCCGTCGGTCACGCAGAAGCCATATTCCGCGCGCATACCCACACGGGCCATCCCGCGGACATAGCAGCCGCTGTTGAGGACCATTGCAACCGCGCCGGACGGCGTGCGGAAATTCGCACAGCCGCTCTGTACATCCTCGACGGTTCCGTCACGGACAATTACGATCTCGGAACTTTCCGGGATATCCACGCCCAGCGCCAACTCGTCCGTCAGGATGTAGCAGGCCTGCGGGTCGCTGTTCGAGGTGTTGACGCACCATGCGACAATCCGTGTTCTGCCGAGCGTCAAGGTGCCCTTAATTGTCGCGCGGGCAATTTTCATCGAGCCGTCTGACGCAATACCGAGCGCAACAGATGCGCCGCTGTTGAGCATTTTACCGTCCGTGACAATCGCGCCGTAGATACGCGGGTAGTTGTTTTCCATCACGCTCAGGGGCTTGTTCCGGTCGTACCAGCAGTTGTAGAAGTTGCCGTTGATAGCAGCAACGATTTTCTTGCCCTCCCGGGCAATGACGGCTTCCGCCTCTGCGGTCGTGCCAAGCTGGCCGTTGGCGATGATGGCGCGGATCTCGGTATTCTCACCGGGCGTCACATAGACGACCTGCGCCGTTGCACCGCCGATGGTCTCGGCCGCAGTTGTGACAGTTGCGGCAAGCGCCGCCGTGCTCAGCAGCAGGACAAGCGCAAGCAGCAGCGCTGCTTTTTGAATGATTTTCATCCTTTCTTCCTCCGTTTTCCTCTGTTTCTTATTTTTAGCAAGCATTATGCGAACAAAAGCAGCTGGCAGAACAGACTCTGCCGCTGGCCGCAAGACCGGAGGCAGCCGATATCCGCCCCATGAACGTGATATCCGCCTCGCAGCAGGTCATCACAAACCGGCCGGGGGCGAACATGCCGTCCTTTTCCCGGCGCAGCCGCGCCACCTGTCCCTTGAATTTCACGGTCTTGCCCGCGTATTTCTTGGGCTCCTCGGTGATATCGCGGTAGAACAGGGCATAATCCTCGTCCTTGACCTCCACGACCGGGGCGTTCAGGTCGAACGGCAGCGGATCTTCAATGTCGTCATAGTGGGTCGAGCCGTCGGTGTATTCGTACATAATATCGATCTTCCGGTTGACCGCCCGGGCGATCTTGTGGAACGGCATCACGTCCGCGCCGGGCGTCATGCGGTTGAGGACCAGCATCTCCGCGCCGGCCAGCTTGTCCACGACGAGCTGGCGCATGTTGGCGTTGTAGCTGAGGAAGGTCGTCGCGTCGGCAAACATGACTTCCTGCGCGATCTTCCAGTGGTCGGGCGTCTTGAGATAGAAATCCGAGGCAAGATGCATGCCATTGAACTCAACGACCACACGCTCGGCCCGGTATTTCTTCTGCAGCCCGGTCAGCATCTCCGGGCTCAGGTCTTCATAGTCCAGAACCTGCTCATAGACCTCCTTGTGCGGGTAAGTGGATACGTCGTATTCCTCCTCACCCTCCTCAAAGACCAGCAGCAGCGTCCGCTCACCGGTGTTGAAGCGCTCGTCCTCGAGTGTTTCCTGGATGAACTTCGTCTTGCCGGACTCCAGAAAGCCCGTAAAGACGTACATGGGGATATCGGGCATAGCCATGAAAACTCCTTACTGCTTTTCTACGCCGAAGAGCTTCGCGACAGCTTCCTCGTTCAGCTTCGAGCCGATGACGCAGATGCGGCCGGTGACCATTGCGCCGCCGTCGCGGATATCAGGCTCACCGGGAACGTAATCGAAGTGAATCCACTTTTCTCCCTCGGCGTTTGCGACATAGCCCTTCGCGCGCAGGACGATGCCATAGGTCTCCGCATCCTCCAGCGCTTGCAGGATGTGCTCGATCTCAGCCTTGGTGAACTTCCTATGCGTCTCCTCGCCCCAGCTGATGAAGACCTCGTCGGCGTCATGGCCGTGGTGATGGTGATGATGGTGGTGATGCTCGTGTTCGTCGTCGTCATGGTGGTGATGGCAGCTGCAGTCCGGGTCGTCGCACTCGTCATCCGTCGTCGTCATGATGGTGGTGATGGTGATGCTCATGCCCGTCTTCCTCATCGTCGTCATCGTGATGATGGTGATGATGATGCGTGTTCATCCTCATCTTCCTCATCGTCGTGATGATGGTGGTGGCAGCCGCACTCCGGATCGTCGCATTCCTCGTCGTCATCGTCATCATGGTCATGATGATGGTGCGCTTCCTCCTCGAGCTTCGCAAGCTCGACGGCGATGGTGCTGCGCTGCTCCATGGCCTCCATCAGCTGCTCGCCGGTGAGCTCCGGCCACGGCGTCGTGACGATCACGGCGTCCTTGTTGTGCTCACGGATCATGGCAACGCACTGGTCAAGCTTTTCTTCCTCTGCCATGCCGTCGGTGCGGCTGAGAATGATGGTGTTAGCGGTCTCGATCTGGTTGTTGTAGAACTCGCCGAAGTTCTTCATATACATCTTGCACTTCGTCGCATCCGCCACAGTCACAAAGTTACCAAGCTGCACATCGTCCGACGTAACCTTGCGCACGGCGCCGATGACGTCGACAGCTTGCCGACGCCCGACGGCTCGATCAGGATGCGGTCGGCGCGTACTCGGCAATGACCTTCTTTGAGCGCGCGGCCGAAGTCGCCGACCAGGGAGCAGCAGATGCAGCCGGAGTTCAACTCGTTGACGTGGATGCCGGCCTCACGCATAAAGCCGCCGTCAATGCCGATCTCACCGAATTCGTTTTCAATGAGGACAATTTTCTGGCCGTGGTAGGCTTCCCTGATCATCTTTTTGATAAGCGTTGTCTTGCCAGCGCCAAGGAAACCGGAATAAATATCAATTTTTGTCATACAGGAACACCTTCCAGTTGCAACAAATTATTTTATTGAATTAGTATAGCACTTTCCCATAAGGGAACATCAAGGTTTCTTCCTAAAATATTCACGGGTTTCTCTAAAAGGAATTGACAAACCCGGCCCGATATGATAAGATAACTCACGGCTTTGGAGGCCGGCATTCGGAGAGATGTCCGAGCGGTTTAAGGAGCTGGTCTTGAAAACCAGTGACACAGCAATGTGCCGTGGGTTCGAATCCCACTCTCTCCGCCTCGAAGTTGCCGCGGTCGCCGAAGTTGTTTTCGTACAGAACCTTGACCTGGTTGAATGCGTTGCGCAGGTTGTCAACGCCGAACGCCTTATCCTGGTCATAGCGGCAGCCGTTCTGGTCGTTCAGATGCACGCCCCACAGCTTGTTCAGAGCCAGTGCGAAGCCCATGTCGTTTGCGGGATCGAGACCAGCGAGGATGGAGTGCGCGGATTCAATGCACAGGCCGACACGGTTCGGATCAACAGTGTAAGCGCCGACAGCCAGTGCGTGACCGGCAGTGCCGCAGATGGAGCGGTCGATGGGCTCATTGGGCTTCGGCTCGACGAGAATCAGCGCATCATCACGATAGGTCAGGATGTCGTTGAACGCGTCGCGCAGCTGGAGGGTCATTTCAACGGGATTCTTGCCCTCGGCGCAGAGCGTGCCCTCACGGGCCAGCCACAGCTGGATCTTGTTCGTGCCAAGCGCCTTAGCGATGTCGCAGGAGCGGCGGGCACGCCACTGGGCAAACTCACGGTCTTCCTTGCGGGAAGCAGTGAAGCCGCCGTCATTCGTGCGCTTGTCGAACCACAGACGCGGCGCGACAAACTCTGCAAACAGGCCGTATTTGTCGAGCATCGCCTTGACGTCCTTTGCGTAGTCGATGATCTGCTTCTCGGTCATGTTGTTCATGTCGGGAACGGCGTCGTCGTCATGGAACTGCATGCCGGCCAGGCCGATCCGGCGTACTTCTTCATTTTCTCCTCGAGAGGAATGCTCTTGCGATGGCCGGGGCCAAAGGTTTCGTTGCCCTCGTGGACGTTCCACGGGCCTGCGGTAAATCTGAATGTTGCCATGTCTGTATCCTCCTGTATCCATTGTTTGGTTTTATACAAATATGCGCTTGAGGGCGGATGGTTTCTGGCGAGAACCGCCTTCGGATACCATTATCATAGCGGAACCGGCCGTTTCTTCAATGTTAGACTTGCTTTTTTTATCCGACAATCTTGCGATTTCAATTTTTTCAGCAGTCTTTCACAAATTCGTATCTTCGGATTTGTGCGGTTCATCAACGAACGGAGGAAAACTTTTTCGCCGAAATATCCCCCCGCAGGGCGCTTGCGTCGGTGCTCGGCTGCGTCGTCACGCTTCAGCTTGGTGCGTTCTCCGTTGTGCTGGAGACGACGCTCTCCGGCATCACGGCTCTGCCGCTCGGTGCGTTTGCGGCGCTGATGCAGCCAATCCATCTGGCGATTGGCTTGGTCGAGGGCCTGATTACCGCGGCGGTGCTGCTTTTCGTCTATCAGACGCGGCCCGAACTTTTGCAGGGCGCAGCAGGTACCGGCGCGAAAAACCGCTGCTCGCGCAAGGCGGCGCTGGCGATTCTGGCAGCCGCAGCGCTTGTCATTGGCGGCGGACTGTCGCTGCTGGCAAGTTCCAGCCCGGACGGACTGGAATGGTCGCTGTTCCCGGTTGCGGGTTATCAGCTTGCCGGGCTTCCGATGCGTCTGTGCTTTCAGAAGCTGCGCATGGTGCTGCCGCTCGTGTGCGCGGTCGGGCTTTTAAATCCGCTGTTTGACCGGCAGATCGTGGTGCAGGTCGGCACGCTTGCCGTCTCAGGCGGCGTGTTGTCCATGCTGACGTTGATTTTGAAGGGCGTTTTCTGCCTGCTTGCGTCGTTCCTGCTGATGGCCACGACCACGATCGAGGCAATCTGCCGCGCGCTGCGGCAGCTGCATGTACCGAAACTGCTGACAAACCTTCTGCTGCTGACGTTTCGCTATGTCGGTCTGCTTCTTTCCGAGGTCGCCGTGATGCAGCAGGCCTACAGCCTCCGCGCGCCGGGGCAGCAGGGGATTCATATTTCCGCGTGGGGCTCGTTTCTCGGCCAGCTGCTGCTGCGCAGCATGGATCGGGCGCAGGCGCTCTACGAGAGTATGGAGTTGCGCGGGTTCAGCGGCGAATTCCCCGGCGCTGTGCGCGGACGAGGCTCGGCGGCGTCGTGGCCGTATGCACTCGTGTGTCCGGCGCTGATGCTGCTGGCTCGTTATTTTGATTTGTCCGCGCTTATGGGCGGACTGTTTGTCTGAGACAGGAGGCGCTTATGCTGGTATTTGATCACGTCAGCGTATTTTACGGCGGAACGCAGGTGCTGCGCGGCCTTTCGTTTTCCATTCGGGACGGTGAACAGGTCGGCCTGCTTGGCGCGAACGGCGCGGGAAAGTCCACGCTTATGAAGGCCGCGCTCGGCCTCGTCCCGTATACGGGCAGCATCACCGTGGATGGTCTTCCCGTCACGCGGGAAAACCTGCCTGCCGTGCATCGGAAGCTGGGCTATGTGCTGCAAGACGCAGATAATCAGATGTTCATGCCGACCGTGCTGGACGATATGCTCTTTGGGCCGATGAACTACGGTCTGAGCCGCGCAGAGGCCGAGCGACAGGCGGACGAAACGCTTGCCAGTTTGCACATGGAGCATCTGAAGCTGCGCCACAACCACAAAATGTCCGGTGGAGAAAAGCGCATGGCTGCTATCGCGGTCATTCTTGCCATGAAGCCGGATATGCTTTTCATGGACGAGCCGTCCACCGCGCTCGACCCGCGCAACCGCCGCACATTGATCAATGTCCTGCGCGCAAGGCCGGAGACGAAACTGATTGCCTCGCACGATCTGGATCTGGTTCTGGAAACGTGCCGCCGCGTGCTTCTGATCGCGGACGGCGCATTGGCTGCCGACGGCCCCGCGCAGGAACTTCTGCGCGACAAGGCGCTTCTGGAAGCAAACGGGCTGGAACTGCCGCTGTGCCTCGCAGGTGTCCCGGAATTCTGAATCTTGCATTCCCGAAACGCATACAGTATAATGGACGCGTCCGGAAAAAGGAAGAAATAAGAGAATTCAGAAAGGACTGTGTAGTTTATGAGTTGTTCAGAATTAAAAGCCCGCGCAAGAAGCACAGCTTGGCGGCGGTATTTTTCAGAATCTCTGGATGATGGGTCTGGCCGTGTGCCTGCTGATCGGTTTGATGGAGTCGGCTGCCGCCGGCATTATCCCCGGCATCGGCGCACTGCTTGTAGTCGGTCCCGCTGGAATATGGTATGGCATATATTTTCCTCAAGCAGGCGCGCGACCATCAGCCCGTGCAGCTGGGCGATATGTTCCGTGGCTTTCAGGACGATTTCGGCGGAACGTTCCTCATCGGTCTTATGACGTCGCTGTTCACGTTCCTGTGGTCGCTGCTGTTCGTCATCCCCCGGCATTGTCAAGGCGTATGCCTATTCTATGGCATACTATATCAAGCTTGATCATCCGACTACGGCTGGAAGGCCTGCATTGACGAAAAGCCGCCGTCTGATGGACGGGCACAAATGGGAGAAATTTGTAGCGACCTGAGTTTCCTCGGCTGGATCATTGTCGGCTCTTTGTGCCTCGGCGTCGGCACGCTTTGGGTTACGCCGTATATGGAAGCGGCGAACGCACAGTTCTACGAATATGTCCGCACCTGCCCGTCCGTGATGGAAGACT
>VOFC01001907.1_pt1 | contig 50000 bp, 56 predicted proteins | sample 5384161 | NCBI WGS metagenome assembly VOFC01 (sample SAMN12384722, study PRJNA508395) | human gut metagenome | isolation source: healthy gut B | host: Homo sapiens | reverse complement strand
CCGATCATGCTGCAGATTCCCGTGTTCCTCGCGCCTCTACTGGGTGCTTCAGGGTTCCGTTGAGCTTCGCGGTGCTCCGTGGGTCCTCTGGGTCCATGACCTTGCGATGCCCGACCCCTGGTTCGTGCTTCCTGCAATCATGGCCGTGACCATGTTCCTGCAGATCCTGCTCAACCCGAAGCCCACTGATCCGACGCAGGCCCGCATGATGTACATCATGCCGATCGTCTTCTCGGTGATGTTCTTCGTGTTCGCCTCCGGTCTCGTGCTCTACTGGCTTACGAACAACGTTCTGTCGATTCTCCAGCAGTGGTGGATCAACAAGACCATCGCAGCCGAGCGCGCCAAGCGTCTACGCAGAGCTAAAGCACTAGTGCTTCTTGAAGACAAACAAAAAAGGGGTGCCCTTAGAAGGCATCCCTTTTTGTTTGAGCGCAGGTTCAGCTGCGCTTCCTGAAGAGTCCCGGCAGCAGCAGAAGAGGCCAGAGCCAGAGAGAGGCGCACCAGAGCAGGCATCTCGCAGGCGAGATCTTCTGGTTTTCCGACTGCCACGTCTTCATGAAGAGCACGACGGCGCCGACGATGCACCAGAGAAGAAAGCCGCAGTAGATGAGGGCCCGCGTGTTGTAGTCGTCCCCGAGCGCGGCGGCGGTGTAGGCCGCGAGGGGAATGCACAGAATCATGCCGGTGCAGGCGCCGATCAGCGTCGGTCCGAAAAAGGGCTTGCGGTTGGGAGGACGTGGCAGGGACATGGGTTCAAAGGGACCTGAATACACAAACCCATCCATCGTATACCAAAGAGATCGGGGCGGGCATTACAATCTCTCACTCTGCCGATCCTGACGTCGGCAACACTCGGAAAGAGCTTTATGCATCACAGCGACAAAGATCCCATCATCGCCGTTGCGACGGCCGCGGGCCGCGGCGGCATCGGCATTCTGCGCCTGTCCTTCGGCAAGGCGCTCGAAGCCCAGATCGTCGGGCGCCTGTTCGGGGAGAACTGCACCCTGAAGGCGCGCTACGCCCATCTCCTGCCCTTCCTCGGAACGGACGGCGGGGTGCTTGACCGCGCAATCGTGCTGCTCTTTCCCGCTCCCCACAGCTACACGGGCGAGTCCGTCCTCGAAATTCAGGCGCACGGCGGTCCCGTGCTTCTGAGCCTCATCATGCGCACTTGCCTTGAAAGTGCCGTGATCTCGGGCTTCGCATGGCCGAGCCCGGCGACACCCGCCGCGCATTCATGAACGGCCGAATGGACCTGACTCAGGCGGAGGCTGTGGCCGACCTGATTGATGCCGTGAGCGAATCCGCCGTTCAGGCGGCGGGACGCTCTCTGAGCGGCGAGTTCTCCGATGCCGTCCGCGACGTCGACGGCAACATCACGGAGCTTCGCGCCTTCATCGAGGCCACGCTCGACTTCCCCGAAGAGGACATCGACGTCATCGGTTCGGAAAAGGTTCGCACGCGCCTTGTTCAGGCTGAAACGGGCATCCGCGCCATTCTGGAGAACGCTCGTCAGGGGCAGGTGCTGCGTGAAGGCGTGACCGTGGCCATCGTGGGTAGTCCGAATGTCGGCAAGTCGAGCCTGCTCAATGCGCTTGCCCAGGAGGAGGTGGCCATCGTCACCGACATCCCGGGCACGACCCGCGACCGCATCGAGCACTGGGTTTCGCTCAATGGCGTGCCCGTCAAGATGGTGGACACGGCAGGCATTCGCACGACGGACGACGTCGTCGAAAGCAAGGGCATCGAACGCACGCTGGTCGAGATCCGCAAGGCGGACGTCGTGCTGCATCTCAAGGACGCCTCCGGTCTCATCAGGGACGATACGGAGGTTTTGGACAAGGTTCTGAAGGAGGTCCGCCACGGCGTGCCCCTCATCACTGTGAACAACAAGGTCGATCTTTGCGAGTCGGCCGCCTCCGGCGGCGAGATCGCCATTTCCGCCAAACAGGGAGTCGGCCTGTCCGAACTCAAGGCCCGTCTTCTCGAGGTGGTCGGCATGGCGGCGACGACGGACGGCGTCTTCATGGCGCGCGAACGCCATCTGCAGTGCCTGAAGACGGCGGCGGAGCATGTCTCCCGCGCCCTCCTTCTCATCGACTGCGATCCCATGCCCGAACTGGTGGCGGAAGAGCTTCGCCTCGCGAGCCGCGCGCTCGGAGAGATCCTCGGCGAAACGACGACCGAAGACATCCTCGGCATGATTTTTAGTAAGTTCTGTATTGGAAAATAAATGCTGTACCCCGAAAAATTTGAGGTCATCGTGGTCGGCTGCGGCCATGCAGGCGCGGAAGCCGCGCTTGCCGCCGCGCGCATGGGCCGCCGCACGCTGCTCGTGACGCACAACGTTGAAACGATCGGCCAGCTCTCCTGCAATCCGTCCATCGGCGGCATCGGCAAGGGTCATCTCGTCAAGGAACTTGACGCCATGGGCGGCGCCATGGGCGTCGTGACTGACGAGGCCGGCATTCAGTTCCGCATTCTCAACGGCTCCAAGGGTGCCGCCGTTCAGGCCACCCGCGCCCAGATCGACCGTCAGCTTTACCGCCGCGCCATGCGCGAGCGCATCGAAGGCCAGGAGAACCTCAGCGTCTTCCAGCAGGCCGTTGATGACCTGATCGTCGAAAACGGCCGCGTTGCGGGCATCGTGACCCAGACGGGCTTCCGTTTCAGCGCGCAGGCCGTCGTGCTCTGCGCGGGCACCTTCCTCAACGGCATGGTGCACATCGGCCTTGAGCACTATCAGGCGGGCCGCGTCGGCGATCCCGCGAGCGTCCGTCTGGCGGAGCGCCTCAAGGAGCTCGGAATGCCCCAGGGCCGCCTCAAGACGGGCACGCCCGCCCGAATCGACGGCCGTACGATCGACTTCAGCAAGTGCGAGGAGCAGTGGGGCGACCTTGATCCCGTGCCGCAGTTTTCGCTGCTCAAGCCCGCTCCGGAACATCCGAGGCAGGTGCCCTGCTGGATCACGCGCACGAACCAGAAGGTTCATGACATCATTCTGGCCAACCTCGACCGCTCGCCTATGTACACGGGCGTCATCCACGGCATCGGCCCGCGCTACTGTCCGTCCATCGAGGACAAGGTGAAGCGCTTCGCCGACAAGGACAGTCATCAGGTGTTCCTTGAGCCCGAAGGTCTGCATGTCAACGAGTGGTATCCGAACGGCATCTCGACGAGCCTGCCCTTTGACGTCCAGCTCGACATCGTCCACAACATGCCCGGCCTTGAGCACGCGCATCTGCTGCGTCCGGGCTATGCGATTGAATACGACTTCTACGATCCGCGCGGCCTCAAGACCAGCATGGAGACGAAGGCCATGCCCGGCCTCTTCTTTGCCGGCCAGATCAACGGCACGACGGGTTACGAAGAGGCCGCCGCACAGGGGCTTCTCGCCGGCCTCAACGCCGCGCTCTACGCGCGCGGCGAAGGTTCCTGGACGGCCCGCCGCGACCAGGCCTATCTCGGCGTGATGGTCGACGATCTGACGACCCGCGGCGTGACGGAGCCCTACCGCATGTTTACCAGCCGCGCCGAATACCGTCTGAGCCTGCGTGAGGACAACGCCGACGTGCGCCTGACGGAGGAAGGACGACGCCTCGGCCTCGTCGATGACGAACGCTGGGCCTACTTCTGCCGCAAGCAGGAGAACGTCGCCCGCCTGATGCAGAGCCTGAAGGACACGTGGGTCAATCCGAAGCTCTTCACCTCCGAGGAGATGAACCGCGTGCTCGGCACCGACATGGAGCGCGAATACTCGCTTCACGCCTTGGCCACCCGCCCCGGCGTCACCCTCAAGGCCGTTGCGGGCATGACGAAGACGGACGGTGCTCCCGTCCTGCCTCTGGAGGACTTCTCGGATGACGAGTTGTTCCAGGCTGAAACGGAAGTAAAGTATTCAGGCTACATCTCTCGTCAGAAGGCGGAGATCGAGCGCACGCTGGCCAACGAGACGCTGAAGATTCCCGCCGAGCTTGACTACGACAGCGTGCCGGGACTCAGCTTCGAGGTTCGACAGAAGCTCAAGTCGATCAGTCCCGAAACGATCGGGCAGGCCTCCCGCATCTCCGGCGTGACGCCGGCTGCGGTCTCGCTGCTGCTGGTGCATTTGAAGCGCCGCTACTACTATGTGAAGGACAAGGGCACTCAAGCCAAGGAAAAAGGCAATGTTTGATTTTCAGCCACGCCTGGAGGAAGGCCTCGCGACGCTCGGTCTTGAGGCCTCCGTCGAGCAGGTGGACCAACTCATGCGCTTTGCGGGCCTGCTCCAGAAGTGGAACAAGGTCTACAACCTGACCGCCATTCGCCGCGATGACGAGATCCTGACGCATCATCTTCTGGACTCGGCGGCGCTCGTGCCGTTCGTGAAGCGTCTCGGCCCTGATGCGGTGAACGTGCTCGACGTCGGCAGCGGAGGCGGCCTGCCGTCGATCCCGCTTGCCATTCTCAGGCCCGATCTTCGCGTGACGGCGGTTGATGCCGTCAGCAAGAAGACGGCCTTTCTCACTCAGGCCGCCATCGAGCTGGGACTCAGGAACTATTCGGCCCGCCATGCGCGAATCGAACGTCTTTCGGGCCAGTACGACCTGATCACGTCCAGGGCCTTTGCGAATCTTCAGGACTTCGTGGACCTGACGCGCCACCTCATCAAGCCGGACGGTCTCTGGCTGGCCATGAAGGGCGCCGTGCCCGAGGATGAAATCAGTTGTCTGCCTGCCGACGCATCCGTCGCAGAGGTGCTTCCCATGGAGGTTCCCGGGCTCGGAGAGGCTCGCCATCTGGTGGTGATGAAGCCCGTCAACTAGAGATTTAGGAGACTGTCATGACCAGCGCTTTCGTCAGTGCCTTCGTACTCGCATTCTCGACATTCCTGCCCGTCATCAATCCGTTCAGCGGAGCAATGTTCTTCTGTACGATGACGACCAGCCTGTCGGACAGGGATCGTGCGTTCGTTGCCAACAGGATCGCCCTGTACTGCCTGATCATTCTGCTGGTGTGCCTGACGTGCGGACACCTGATTCTCAGCTTCTTCGGCATTTCCGTCGGCGTGCTCCGAATGGCGGGCGGCTGCGTGCTTTTCGCCGCAGGCTGGACCGCCCTGAATGCGCCGACGCAGGAGGAGACGACGGAGGAGCGCCCCGCGCTGTCCCGAGCGAAGCTCAAGTCCATGGCCTTCTACCCCTTTACGCTGCCGCTCACGACGGGGCCCGGTGCGATTGCCGTGTCCGTGGCCGTGAGCACCAGTCTCCCGCGAGACCTCGGACACATCGCCGGCACGTTTGTGGCGACGGTTGCAACGGTGGCGGTCATCTGGGTCTGCTATCGTTACAGCGATCGTCTGAACAAGGCGGTCGGCGTGGCGGGCGCAGACGCTCTGGCGCGAATCTTCGCCTTCATCCTGATCTGTCTGGGCGTCGCCATTTTCTGGCAGGGCTTCTCCGAACTCTGGCTGGAGCTCAGCGCGCAGGCGACGGCCGCCGCAGCTGCGGTCAAGTGAGCATTCGCGCGGACGACGGCCGCGCATTACTATTAGACATTTGAGACAACCGAAGGTCAGCGGACCGCACGACGTTTGGACGACGAACTTATGGCGCAAATCTTTTGTATCGCTAATCAGAAAGGCGGGGTCGGCAAGACGACGACCGCCGTCAATCTTGCAGCCGCCCTCGCCCTGAAGGGCCGCAGGGTGCTCTTCATCGACCTTGACCCCCAGGGCAACGGCACGATGGGCTGCGGCATCGAAAAGCGCGACCTGAAGGGTTCGATCTACGAAGTGCTGCTCGGCATTGCGAGCTTCGAGCAGGCTGTCTGCCATTCGGCTGAGGGCGGCTTTGACGTTCTGCCCGCCAATCGCGAGCTGGCGGGTGCCGAGGTGGAGCTTGTGGGGCTTGATCATCGAGACGTGCGCCTCAAGAAGGCGCTCGAGCCCGAGCTCGACAAGTACGACTACGTGCTCATCGACTGTCCACCGAGCCTGTCGATGCTGACGCTCAACGCGCTGTGCGCGGCTGACGGCGTCATCATTCCGATGCAGTGCGAATACTATGCGCTGGAGGGGCTTACCGACCTCGTGGGCAGCGTCAAGCGCGTTCGTGCCGAGAAGAACAAGAACCTGCGCATCGTGGCGCTTCTGCGCGTGATGTTTGACACGCGCATCACGCTCCAGCAGCAGGTGAGCACGCAGCTTGAGGAGCATTTCGGCGACAAGGTCTTCAAGACCATCATTCCGCGCAACGTGAGGCTTGCCGAGGCGCCGAGCTACGGCCTGCCCGGCGTCGTCTACGACCGCTCGAGCAAGGGTGCCAAGGCTTACATGGCCTGTGCGGAAGAACTCATCGAGCGCATGGAAAAGAAGCGCAAGTAATTCAACGGGAGAAAACGTGACGGCAAAAGAAACTTGGAGGCCTCGGCCGCGGTCTGGGCGCCATTTATGACGACTTCGACGTGAGCGGCCTCTCTGAAGAGGACGGTGATGACAAGCGCCTTGAAACGGTGAAGCTTGACGAGCTGCGCCCTGGCAGCACTCAGCCGCGCAGCACCATGACGGAAGAGGGTCTTCAGGAGCTGGCTGACTCCATTCGCCAGCAGGGCATCATCAGCCCGATCATCGTCCGTCCTGCGGACGAGGGCTACGAAATCATCGCCGGCGAGCGCCGCTTCCGTGCCGCCCGCATGACGGGCCTCGAAGAGGTTCCCGTCATCATCCGCACGGTGGATCAGACCCAGGCGCTCGCCATGGCGCTCATCGAGAACATGCAGCGTGAGGACCTGAATCCTCTCGAGGAGGCGGCAGGCATCCAGCGCCTCATTGACGAGTGCGACTACACGCATGAACAGGCGGCCGAAGCCGTCGGCCGTTCGCGCACCGCAACGACGAACCTTCTTCGCCTTCTGACGCTGACGCCTGAAGTGAAGGCCATGCTGAAGGAGCGCAAGCTCGAGATGGGACATGCGCGTGCGCTTCTCGCGCTTGATGCCGCCGAACAGGTGCTGGCCGCGAAAGAAGTGGTTGCCAAAGCGCTGTCGGTGCGTCAAACTGAAGACTTGATCCGTCGGATGAAGGAAAAGCAACCCGTTCGTCAGAAGTTCGTGGTCAAGACCCGCGACGACATTCGACTCGAGGAGTCGCTCGCCGAAACGCTCGGTGCCGTCGTGAAGCTCTCCGCCAACTCGAAGGGCAAGGGCAGGATCGTGATTGAATTTACCAATCTCGACCAGCTCGAGGGCATCGTACACCGGATCCAACAGCAGGGCCATTAAGTCGAAGGGCTTAGACGACTTCGTGCTTAATAGATATATTCTATAGAGCATACCCATAACGAGGTAGGAGTGTTCCCCGTTTGGTGAGTTGTATGTATTTAAGACAAAACTTAGAATTCGATCCGACTAAAAACCCAACGAACAACCGCAAGTATGTACGCCATTTCTGATATGATGCGCATTTCCCTTGCGCAGTATGTCATCGTATTTCTTGTAACTGTTGTTTCTGCTTTTTTCGTAGGGCAGGATGCAGCCTACACGGCACTGATGGCGGGGCTCGCTTACGCGGTCCCGACGACGCTCCTCGCGTTGTTTTTGGTGCTGCCGAAATTTTTGACGGCGTACAGCCCCAGTGCTGTCGCAGTGCTCGGAGGGGAGTTTGTCAAGATCCTGGTTGTCGTGCTTCTTTTGGGGCTGATGGTCGGGTACTACGAAAACCTTCATTGGCCCGCCTTTATCTTCACGATAATTGCGGTGGCGAACAAAAGTTACTTCATCGTGCTGTTCAAGAGACATTAAGGATCGGTATCCATGGCAGCAGAAGCCCTTACCGCTACTGAGTATATTAAACATCACATGGCCCACCTGGCTTCCGCGCATCAGGGGTCCGTTGTTGATTTTTCTATCGTGAACTACGACACCATCTTCTTCTCCGTGTTGATGCTGGCTGTCATGTTCTTCCTTCTGCGAGCCGGTGCTAAGAAGGCTACTTCCGGTGTCCCCGGAAAGATGCAGTGTGCAGTCGAAATGCTGGTGGAAATGGTCAACAACCAGGCCAAGAACATCGTGCACGGCGACCGCACCTTCGTGGCTCCGCTGGCTTTAACCGTGTTCTGCTGGGTCGCGTTGATGAACTCCATCGACTTGATTCCGGTTGACCTGTTCCCCGCGATTGCTGGTCTGATCGGCCTCGATCACCTCCGTCCGCTGCCGACTGCTGACCTCAACGGCCCGCTCGGCATGTCGTTGGGCGTGCTCCTCCTTCTCTTCTACTACGGCGTGAAGGTCAAGGGCCTCGGCGGCTTCGTGCATGAACTGTTTACTGCGCCTTTCGGCAGTCATCCCGCTCTCTGGGCGTTCAACTTCCTGTTGAACATCATTGAGTAGCTCGCCAAGTTCGTCTCGCTCGGCATGCGACTCTTCGGCAACATGTATGCCGGTGAATGCTGTTCTTCCTGCTGGCGCTTCTCGGCGGTTTCGCTCTCGAACTCAGTCCCATTGGGGCTGCTAGTGCTGGTATTGGTCAAGTCTTCGCAGGTTTGGTCTGGTGGCTTTTCCATGTCCTGATTGTTCTGCTTCAGGCCTTCATCTTCATGATGTTGACGCTCGTCTACATCGGTCAGGCCCACAGCAGCCACTAATCTCTTTTTCCTTTACTCCCTCTTTTTTAAATTCAGGAGTTTTTAAAATGACCAACGTCGCTCTCGTCGCTCTCGCTTGCGGTCTCATCATCGGTCTCGGCGCCATCGGTGCCTGTCTCGGCATCGCCATCATGGGTGCCAAGTACCTCGAATCCGCCGCCCGCCAGCCCGAGCTGATGGAACCGCTCCAGACGAAGATGTTCCTTCTCGCCGGTCTTATCGACGCTGCCTTCCTTATCGGTGTCGGTATCGCCATGATGTTCGCCTTTGCCAACCCGTTCGTCGGCTAATTTGGTGCCGCGAAAATAAAACGTCTTTTCTTTTAATGACGCCGTTGACTGCCCTGCTTGAACGCTAGAAGGGCAAGAGGGCGGTCAACGTAACGGGGTTCAATAATGAACATTAATGCCTCTCTGTTTTTACAGATGGTCGTGTTCTTCCTTGGTGCCTGGATCACCATGAAGTACATCTGGCCGCCGCTGATCCACGCGATTGAAGAGCGTCAGAAGAAGATCGCCGATGGTCTCTCTGCCGCCAACAAGGGTGAGAAGGCTCTGGCTATCGCGACCGAGCAGGGCAAGGCCATCGAAGCCGACGCCCGCGCCCGTGCCACCACCATTGTTTCTGACGGTGAAAAGCGTGCTCAGAGCATCGTCGATGAAGCCAAGGCTCAGGCTCAGGTCGAAGCCGACCGCATCATCGAGAATGCTCGTGCTGAAGCTGCTCAGGAAATGCAGCGTGCTCGTGAAGCGCTTCGTAACGAAGTGGCTGCTCTTGCCGTTGCCGGTGCTGAGCAGATCCTGGCCCGTGAGGTCGACAAGACCGTTCACGCCGCCATGCTTGAACAATTGAAGGCGAAGCTCTAACTATGGCTGAACTTTCGACGATTGCGCGCCCCTACGCACAAGGCCTGATGAAGGCTTTGAAAGACCGTAATGCCGGCGCTGAAGATGTGGCCCAGGATCTTGAAGTCATCGAAGCTCTCGCTTCCCTGACCAAGAATCCTGAAGTCGCCACGCTGGTTGGCGATCCGAAGCTGACTGACGATCAACTCTGCGACCTGATTGCGGAACTTTGCGGCAACAACCTCCCGAAGGAAGTCGCGAACATGCTGCGCGTGGTCATCGAAAACGGTCGTCTGGAAGCTTTCCCGGAGATCGCCCGTCAGTTTCGTGAGCTGAAGAATTCTTCCGAAGGCATTGCCGATGCCTACATCGAGTCGGCCTTTGAGCTTAGCGCCGCTGAGCTCGACAGCCTGCTTGAGTCGCTTGCCAAGAAGTTCCCCGGCCTCAAACTCCACCCGATCGTTTCCATCAATCCCGAACTGATCGGCGGCGTTTGCATTCGTGTCGGCGACAAACTTCTTGACGGTTCGATTCGCGCTCGTCTCGCTCAGATGAAGACGACGCTCACCGCTTAAAAACATTCGGAGCTGTAAGATGCAACTCAATCCCAGTGAAATCAGCGATCTGCTGAAGAAGCGTATCGAAGGCCTCGGCGTTTCCGCAGATCTTCGTACCCAGGGCACCGTCGTGTCGGTGACCGACGGTATCTGCCGTGTTCACGGTCTTAGCGACGTGATGCAGGGCGAAATGCTGGAATTCCCCGGCAATACGTATGGCCTCGCCCTCAACCTCGAACGTGACTCCGTCGGTGCCGTTATTCTCGGTTCCTACGAACACATTTCCGAAGGCGACCTGGTCAAGACGACCGGCAAGATTCTTTCCGTTCCCGTTGGTCCGGAACTTATCGGCCGCGTTGTGAACGCTCTCGGTCAGCCGATCGACGGCAAGGGTCCGATCAACACGGAACTCTTCGACGTCGTCGAAAAGGTTGCTCCCGGCGTTATCGACCGCCAGTCCGTTTCCCAGCCGGTTCAGACGGGCCTGAAGTCCGTTGACTCCATGATCCCCGATCGGCCGCGGCCAGCGCGAACTCATCATTGGCGACCGCCAGTGTGGTAAGACCGCCGTCGCCATCGACACGATCATCAACCAGAAGGGCAAGAACCTCACCTGCGTGTACGTTGCCATCGGCCAGAAGGCCTCCACGATCGCCAACGTCGTTCGCAAGCTCGAAGAAAGCGGCGCCATGGAATACACCATCGTCGTTGCCGCCACGGCTTCCGAATCCGCCGCCATGCAGTACATCGCTCCGTACGCCGGCGCCACGATGGGTGAATACTTCCGCGACCGCGGTGAAGACTCCCTGATCGTCTATGACGACTTGACGAAGCAGGCCTGGGCCTACCGTCAGATTTCCCTGCTGCTCCGCCGTCCGCCGGGACGCGAAGCCTACCCTGGCGACGTCTTCTACCTGCACAGCCGTCTGCTCGAACGTGCCGCTCGCGTGAACCCGGTTTACGTCGAACGCTTCACGGAAGGCAAGGTTACGGGCAAGACCGGTTCCATGACGGCTCTGCCGATCATTGAAACGCAGGCCGGCGACGTTACCGCCTTCGTTCCGACCAACGTGATTTCCATTACCGACGGTCAGATCTTCCTTGAAACCGACCTCTTCAACGCCGGTATCCGTCCCGCCATCAACCCGGGTATTTCCGTGTCCCGAGTCGGTGGTGCCGCTCAGACGAAGATCATCAAGAAGCTCGGCGGTGGTGTCCGTCTCGCCCTGGCTCAGTACCGTGAACTCGCTGCCTTTGCTCAGTTCGCCTCTGACCTCGACGACGTTACCCGCAAGCAGCTCGAACGCGGTCGTGTCGTTACCGAACTCATGAAGCAGCCGCAGTACCAGCCGCTCCAGGTTTGGGAAGAAGCTCTCGTGCTTTACGCCGTGAACATGGGTGCCTACGACGACGTGGCTGTTGCTGACGCGCTTCGTGTCGAACGCGGCATGCGTGAATACCTCAAGACGCACCATGCTGACCTGATCGAAACGATCGAAGCCAAGAAGGAACTCTCCAAGGACGTCGATGCCCAGCTCAAGGCTGCCATCGAGTCGTTCAAGAAGAGCGGTGCTTACTAAGCGTTAACAAATCCAAGAGGACCCATATCCCATGCCCAGTACAAAGGAAATTCGCGGAAAGATCAAGAGCGTGCAAAACACGCGCAAGATCACCAAGGCGATGGAGATGGTTGCGGCCTCGAAGATGCGCAAGGCGCAGGACCGGATGTTTGCGGCCCGTCCGTACGGTGACAAGATTCGAGTGATCTGCTCGCATCTTGCCCGTGCGAACAGCGAATACAAGCATCCGTTCCTCGTTAAGCATGAAGGCACCAAGAAGATTGGTCTCATTCTCGTGACGACCGACAAGGGGCTTGCCGGCCCCCTGAATACCAACATTCAGCGCCTTGTTCTGCACAAGATCAAGGACTGGAGCGCGGAAGGCTACTCCATTGAAGCCACCGCTCTCGGTAACAAGGGGTTAGGCTTCCTCCAGCGCCTTCAGGCCAATGTGGTTAGCCAGGCCGTCCAGCTTGGCGACCGCCCGAACCTCGACCGTCTGATCGGTGCCATCCGCATCCAGATTCAGGCTTACGTCGAAGGCAAGGTGGATTCTGTGCATCTGGCCTATTCCCGTTTTGTTAACGCCATGAAGCAGGTGCCCGTGGTCGAGCAGATTCTGCCGCTTACGGACAGCCATCTTGATGCGGCTGACAAGCGTGATCACTCGTGGGACTATCTCTACGAGCCCGACGCCGAAACCGTTCTCGACGCGCTTCTGAAGCGTTACGTCGAAGCTTTGATTTACCAAGCAGTTGCAGAAAATATGGCTTCTGAACAGAGCGCCCGCATGGTGGCCATGAAGGCCGCTTCGGACAACGCCAAGAAGCTCATCGAAGAGCTGCAGCTCGTTTATAACAAGACCCGTCAGGCCGGCATTACGAAGGAAATCACCGAAATCGTCGGTGGTGCCGCCGCCGTGTCTTAAGTATCGATAACTGAGGAAAACCCATGAGTATCGGACAGATCGTTCAGGTCATTGGCGCCGTGGTTGACATTGAGTTCGCCCGCGATGCCATGCCTAAGGTTTACGAAGCTCTCGTCCTTGAAAAGGATGAAAGCAATCCCCTGGCTGAAGAGGGCCTGACCTTCGAAGTGCAGCAGCAGTTGGGCGACGGCGTGGTGCGTACCATTGCCATGGGCTCTTCTGAAGGCCTGCAGCGCGGCATGAAGGTCAAGAGCACCGGCCATGAAATCTCCGTCCCGGTTGGTCCCAAGACCCTGGGCCGCATTATGGACGTGCTCGGCCGCCCGATCGACGACTGCGGCGACATCGGCGCTGAAGAAGTTCGCCCGATTCATCGTCCGGCCCCGAAGTTCGACGAACTCTCCCCGTCCGTTGAACTTCTCGAAACCGGCATTAAGGTTATTGACCTTATCTGCCCGTTCGCCAAGGGCGGCAAGGTCGGCCTCTTCGGCGGTGCCGGTGTGGGCAAGACCGTCAACATGATGGAGCTCATCAACAACATCGCCAAGCAGTACGGTGGTTACTCCGTGTTTGCCGGCGTCGGTGAACGTACCCGTGAAGGTAACGACTTCTACCACGAAATGGAAGAGTCCCACGTTCTCGACAAGGTGGCCATGGTGTTCGGTCAGATGAACGAACCCCCGGGAAACCGTCTCCGCGTTGCTCTGACGGGCCTTACGATGGCCGAAGCCTTCCGTGACGAAGGCCGCGACATCCTGCTCTTCATCGACAACATCTACCGTTATACCCTTGCCGGTACGGAAGTGTCCGCTCTGCTCGGCCGTATGCCGTCCGCCGTGGGCTACCAGCCGACGCTTGCTGAAGAAATGGGTAAGCTTCAGGAACGTATTGCTTCCACGAAGACCGGTTCCATTACGTCCATTCAGGCCGTTTACGTGCCTGCTGACGACTTGACCGACCCGTCTCCGGCTACCACCTTCGGCCACTTGGACGCCACGGTCGTGCTGTCTCGTGACATCGCTGCCCTTGGTATCTACCCGGCCGTTGACCCGCTTGACTCCACGTCCCGCCAGGTCGACCCGAACATCATCGGCGAAGAGCACTACTCCATCTGCCGTCGTGTTCAGGAAACGCTCCAGCGCTACAAGGAACTCCGCGACATCATCGCCATTCTCGGTATGGACGAACTCGCTCCGGAAGACAAGCTGACGGTTATGCGCGCTCGCAAGATTCAGAACTATCTCTCCCAGCCGTTCCACGTTGCTGAAGTGTTTACCGGTGCTCCCGGCAAGTACGTTCCGCTCAAGGAAACGATCCGCGGCTTCAAGATGATTGTTGAAGGCGAATGCGACGAACTTCCCGAACAGGCCTTCTACATGGTCGGTACCATCGACGAAGCCTTTGAAAAGGCGAAGACCCTGAAGTAATGCTTGCCTGAGGGCCGGTCGCAAGACCGGCCCTGTCAAGCGCCCGACAACGGAGCAACTAACATGGCTACTATCAAAGTCGACGTCGTTAGCGCGGAAGAGTCCATCTTCTCCGGTGACGCCGAGCTCGTTTCGCTGCCCGGTAAGTCTGGCGAATTGGGTATTCTGCCTGGGCACGTGCCCCTCATCACGCTGATCCGCCCCGGTTTTGTCCGCATTCATCTGCCGGGCAAGAAGGAAGTGGAACAGGTGTTTGTGGCTGGTGGCGTGCTTGAAGTTCAGCCCGATCTGGTGACTGTGCTGGCTGATACGGCCGTCCGCAGCAATGACCTCGACGAGGCCAAGGCTGCCAAGGCTCTTGAAGATGCCCGCGCACAGCGTCAGAATGCAACGGGCGAAATCGAGATTGCCCGCCTCGAAGCCGAGATGGCCGCTCTGGCCGCTCAGATCGTGGCAATCAAGAAGATTCGTCAGCAGCGTTAAGCGAACGTTGTTTCTGCCAAAAAAGGGTGGTATTGTTCAAATACCGCCCTTTTTTTATGTTCAAAATCAAAGAAAGCGCAGGGATGCAGGTCAGTCGGCTGCTGGATGCAGGTACGATTACCTGATGCGTAACCAAGCGCTTGAGAACAAAGGTATTTGATTCAATCAGGAGGTCAGCATGGCTGGCGTTAAGGTACTGGTAACTACAGACGGGCCTAATTTGAGTGACAAGGCGATTGATACGGCCATCGAGCTGACGAAGCAGCTCGGCGGCGAACTCATCGGCATGACTTCGGTCGTCGGCGAAGCCCCGACCGGTGGTTTTGAGGCCGAGGATGCCGCCGTCCGCGACCGGCTGGCCGCCATCAGCCGCAAGGCTGCCGAAAAGGGCGTCCCGTGCGAAGTGGTTGCCGAGCATGCAGACGCCATCTGGAAGGGCGTGCTGGCCTGCGCCGTCCGCCACGACGTGTCCTTCATCGTGATGGCCAGCCGCGGTCTCGGCTCCATCGGCTCGTTCCTGCTGGGCAGCGAAACCCAGAAGGTCCTGCATCAGGTCGACCGCCCGGTCCTCATCGTCCGCTAACCGTCGGACAAGAGCTTCTTCAAGGCTTCCAGAAGGTCGTCGGTCGAAAGGCCGGCGACTTCTATTCGTTTTTCACGGCTCGTGTCGCCGCTCAGCAGACGCACGGAGCTCTTGGAGACGCCCAGCCCCTTGGAGAGGTACTTGATCAGCGTCGCGTTGGCCTTGCCGTCCACAGGAGGAGAGGCCAGGGCGATCTTGAGCCTGTCGCCGTGAACGCCGACGACGGCAGTCCGCTTGGCGCCCGGTTGCGCGTGCACTGCGATGACGGGGGCGTTGTTCTTGCCGGTCGTCAGCCAGCTGGTGTTCGTGAAAGGGGACTCTGGGTTGGCGGGCATGTCTAGCTCTTTTGTATTTCTTCCGTTTCTAAGTGGGAACCATGAAACCGATCAACGATTGCTTTTTGCGTGCGCTCAAGCGTGAAAAAACCGATTTTACCCCCGTGTGGCTGATGCGTCAGGCCGGCCGCTATCTGTCGGAGTATTGCGAAACCCGTGCGCGCGCGGGCAGCTTCATGGGCCTCGCCATGAACCCCGATTACGCTACGGAAGTGACGCTGCAGCCGATCGACCGTTACGGTCTCGACGCGGCCATCCTTTTTTCCGACATTCTGACGGTTCCCGATGCCATGGGCCTCGGCCTGCACTTCGTGGCCGGCGAGGGTCCCGTGTTCGACCATCCCGTTCAGAGCGAGGAGGCTGTTGCCAAGCTCTACGTGCCTGAATCCGACAAGGAGCTCCGCTACGTCATGGACGCCGTGACGTCGATCCGCAAGGCCCTCAACAACCGAGTCCCCCTGATCGGCTTCTCCGGCTCTCCCTTCACGCTTGCTTGCTACATGATCGAAGGCCGCGGCAGCCGCGACTTCCGTACGGTCAAGACCATGATGTACCAGCGCCCCGACCTGCTCGAGCGCGTGCTTGACGTCAACGCCAAGGCCGTTGCCACGTATCTGAACGCCCAGATCGCCGCAGGCGCTCAGGCCGTTCAGATTTTCGACACCTGGGGTGGCATGCTCGCCGACGGCGACTTCCAGCGCTTCTCTCTGCGCTACACCCGCCAGGTGCTCGACAGCCTCGTTCGCGAAAACGAGGGGCGAGGTTGTTCCGTCCATCGTCTTCACGAAGGGCGGCGGCGAATGGCTCTCCGAAATCGCGGCCTCCGGCTGCAATGCGGTCGGCCTCGACTGGACGGTCAACATGACCCGTGCACGTCGCGTCGTTGAGGACAAGGTCGCCCTTCAGGGCAACATGGACCCGCTCGCCCTCTTCGGCCCCGAGGAGACAATCCGCGCCGAGGCACGCAAGGTCATGGACGGCTTCGGTATGATTGGCAATGGCGGCCATGTCTTCAATCTCGGACACGGCATCAACCAGTTCACGCCGATTGAAAACGTTCAGATCCTGGTCGACGAAGTTCACGAATATAGCCGACGCTATCACTGATTCTCGATAGGGTTATGCACAGCTTTTTTCAACTGTGCGAGTCGTTGCAAAGGCGCTCAAGACGAAAGATGTCTTGGCGCCTTTGTCTTTTAATGGACTGCAGGACAGTCCCGTTAGGGGATGCCTATTGAACAGATAGTGGCGCGAACAATGGATTTGGACGGGTTTTTAGGAAAAAGCTCGGAAAATTGTCCACAAGATTATCCACATTTCTTCAAGGGGCGGGCCAGAGGCGATGACAAAGGAAGCGGGCGATCTTTATGCAAAGGTGATGGTGGACACGCCGGGGCTCGGGCTGCTTGACTATGCCGTGCCGGCGGACATGCTCGTTGCAGTGGGGGACCGCGTCGTCGTGGGCCTGCGCACGCGGAACGTCGTGGGCATCGTGGCGGGGCTTCGGGCGGCCGCCGATTTCGCGGAGAACAGGGTCAGGCAGATCAAGGCCGTCCTGCGCGACTCCGCGCCCATGACCGAGGAGTGGTTGGCGCTGACCCGCTTTGCCGCGGGCTACTACATCCGCTCATGGGGCGAGGCGGCCGTGCCGACGCTTCCCGTCTTCTTCCGCCGCATTCCCGGCGTGAGGCATCAGAACCAGCTCGAAAAGCTGAAGAAGCTGCCGGAGCCCGCAGGCGAGGCAGGGCCGAAGCCCGCGCTCAACGACGAACAGAGTGCGGCGGTGGAGGCCGTCTCGACGGCTTCCGGCTACAGCCCCTTCCTTCTGTTCGGCGTGACGGGGTCGGGCAAGACCGAAGTCTATCTTCACATCATGGAGCGGGTTCTTGCCCGTGATCCCGAGGCTCAGGTCCTCCTGCTCGTACCGGAAATCAATCTGACGCCCCAACTCGAGGGCCGCGTGCGATCACGCTTTCCCGGCGAGAGCGTCGTGACGCTCAACTCAGATCTGGCGGACATGGAGCGCGCGCGCTCCTGGCTTGCCGTACACGAGGGGCGCGCCCGCGTGCTCGTTGGCACGCGCATGTCGGTCTTCTCCAGCTTCCGCAAGCTTTCCCTCGTCATCGTCGACGAGGAGCATGACCAGTCGTTCAAGGCGGGGGACGGACTTCGATACTCGGCCCGAGACCTTGCCGTCTGGCGAGCCCACAGGAACGGGATTCCCGTCGTGCTAGGCTCTGCCACGCCTTCGATTGAAAGCTGGGTCAAGGCACAGTCTGGCGGCTACAGGCTTCTTGAGCTTCATCAGCGCGCCGTGCAGAATGCCCTGCTGCCTGCCATCGAGCTCATCGAGCCGCCGAGGCGTGGCTCGGGCGAGGCGCTCTCCGATGAGGCGTGCGCAGCCATGAGCCGTTGTCTGGAAGCCGGCCGTCAGGTGCTTGTGTTTCTCAACAGGCGAGGTTACTCGCCCGTGCTGTCATGCCCCGCCTGCGGCTGGGTGAGCACGTGCAGGCGCTGCTCCACCTTCTCCGTCTTCCACAAGTCTTCCAGATCGCTGGTCTGCCACCACTGCGGCTGGCAGACGGAGGTGCCTGAAGCCTGTCCCTCTTGCGGCAATGTCGACATTCTGCCGCGAGGCATCGGCACGGAGCGTCTTGAGGAGGAGATCGGCCGGAGGTTCCCCGAGCGCAAGGTGCTTCGCATAGACCGAGACAGTGTCTCCCGCAAGCATGAGGCTGAAAAGGCCTTCGCCAAGGTACACCGCGGAGAGGTGGACATTCTGGTCGGCACCCAGATGATCGCGAAGGGGCACGACTTCTACAATGTCGGTCTGGTCGTCATTCTCAATTCCGACGCCCAGATCCTGAGTCCTGATGCGCGCGCCAAGGAGCGGCTCTTCGCCACGCTGATGCAGGTGGCGGGCCGTGCCGGCCGCCACGGCGATCAGGGGCGCGTCGTCATTCAGACGCGGCTTCCCGAGGACCCCCTTTTCGGCGCTCTGGAAAAGCAGGACTACAGGGGCTTTGCGGAGTCTCTCGTCGAGGAACGCAAGGAAAACTGGTGCGTTCCCTTTGTCCATCAGGCACTGGTCACGGCGCAGGCGAAGACGCTCGCCGAGGCACTCTACTTCCTCAACGCCTGCGCAAAGTCAGGCTTCAGCATGGCTCCCGAGGATGTCAGGGTCTTCGATCCCGTGCCCATGCCCCTCGTGCGCCTGATGGATGTCGAACGCGCCCAGTTGCTCGTCGAGGCCGACGGCAGGGCATCCCTGAACCGTTTTCTCTGGCAGTGGCAGGCAACCTTCAATGCGCCCTCGGGCATCGACTGGACCATCGAGGTCGACCCGGCATCCATCTAGTCGGGCACCTTCCGGACGTTTTTTGAACGGAGGGAATTCCGTTATAATGACCTTCTTCTCCGCGTGGTGAAATGGATATCATGCAGCCCTCCGAAGGCTGCGGTACAGGTTCGATTCCTGTCGCGGGGACCATTTTCGGATCCCGTCTCGATCTTCGAGGCGGGATTTTCTTTGCCCGAAGATTACGGAAGGCGGGCGTCGTTAAGGCTGACGGCAGGGCGGATGGTGTGTAATGAGGTGCGGGCGCCGCTGTGGTGGCCGTCTGAAGCGGTTATCATTACAGGACTTCAAAAACGGCTGCTCAAACGGTCTTCGGACCGCGCCGAAACGACAGATACGGCCCGTCAAGAGGACGGGCGGAGATGATGGAAGATGAAAATACCCGTTGATATTGCTCTTCACAAGAAGAGCCGCGAACTCGAACTCGTTTACGAAGACGGCCCCGTCCGTCTGAGCTTCGAATACCTGCGCGTGCTGTCTCCGTCCGCCGAAGTGCAGGGCCATTCGCCTGATGAAGCCGTGCTTCAGGTTGGCAAGCGCCTCGTCGACATTACGGGCGTGCAGGTGGTCGGCAACTATGCGATCCAGTTCACGTTCTCCGACGGCCACGACTCCGGCATCTACAGCTGGGACTATCTTGAAAAGCTCGTCAACGAGAGGGACGTGCTCTGGCAGCAGTATCTCGACGATCTTGCCAAGAACGGCGCCTCCCGCGAACCGAACGATCCGGCCAACAAGCCCTTTGAGGAAAAGGCCGCCAAGCTGAAGCCCGCACACCACTGCTCCCATTCCTGACAACAACCGCAAAAAATGCAGAACAACAACAAGGACGAGGCCTCCAGACAGGAGGCTCACCATCAGATCGATTTCGGCTACCAGATGGTCGATGAGGACAAGAAGGCCGATCAGGTTCGAGAGGTCTTCGACAGCGTTGCGCCCAAGTACGACCTTCTCAACGACGTGCTCAGCCTCGGGCTTCATCGCGTCTGGAAGAGCCGCTGCATCAATGCGACCGAAACGAAGCAGGGCCAGAAGGTGCTCGACATTGCCAGCGGCACCTGCGACCTTGCGATCGCGCTTGCCCGCCGTGCCGGCGCTGGCAACGTCGTGGCCACCGACATCAATCACGAGATGCTTGCGATCGGCGCCCAGCGCCTTCTTCAGGCGGGCTTCCCGTGCCCTGTCGTCGAGGCCGATGCTGAAATGCTCCCCTTTGCCGACAACACGTTTGATGTCGTGACCGTGTCCTTCGGCATCCGCAACATGACGCACAAGGACCGCGCCCTGCGCGAGATGCTGCGCGTGCTGCGTCCGGGCGGCAGGCTCCTCGTGCTGGAGTTCTCCAAGTGCCAGCCCTGGTTCAAGCCGATCTACGACTTCTATTCCTTCCGCTTCATGCCCTGGGCGGGCGGCGTCATCGCCGGCGACCGCGAGTCCTACCGCTATCTTGCGGAGTCCATTCGCATGCACCCCGACCAGCCGACTTTTGCAGGCATGATGACGGATGCGGGCTTTGAACGCGTGTCCTGGAAGAACATGACCTTCGGCATCTGCGCCATGCACATCGGCTTCAAGCCCGGCGCCTGATTTTTTCCACCACCAAGTGACCAACGACCATGAAGAAATTTCTCGTTGCTTTTTTGATCTGCTTCAGCATGGTGACGACCAGCATGGATGCTGACGCCGCCAAGCGCTTCGGCGGCGGAAGCTCCTTTGGCCGTCCCGCACCGACTTTCAGCCAGAAGGCTCCGGCGCCGTCCGCCGCGCCCAAGGCGCCCCAACAGCAGAATGCTGCCGGCCAGCAGCGCCAGCAGCCCAACGCCGCTCCCGCGCAGCAGGCCCAGCGTCCGTCCATGATGCGTAGCGTCCTGACGGGCCTTGCCGCCGCACTCGGCATTTCCGCGCTTCTATCGCTGCTCGGCATTGAGGGCGCAGGCCTGGTGAGCCTCATCACAGGCATTCTCGCTGCCGTGGCGATCTTCTTCGTGCTGCGCATGGTGCTCGGCATGATGATGCGCAAGCGTGTCCAGACCTCTTCCGGCTATGCCGAGCCGATTCAGTACAGCGACGTGCCCAAGGATGAGCCGCAGCAGGCCGCCCGTACGTACGAAGCGCCCGCGGCTGCTTCCGGCGCCCGCACCGGTAGCGTGATGGACCAGTTCGCAGGCGGTGCCGCTCAGGATGACGGCGTGCGCGACATCACGCCCGACGACTTTGACCGCAAGGCCTTCCTCGAGACGGCGCTCGAACAGTACCGCAAGCTGCAGAAGGCCTGGGATACGGGCAACGTGATCGAGATCTCCGACTTCACGACCACCGAGGTCTTCACTGCCATCACGCACCAGCTGCGCGAACGCGGCGCTCAGGCCTACAAGTCCGACATCAAGGAGCTCAAGAACGAGCTGCTCGGCATCACCGAGTCCGACGGCGTCTACCTCGCCAACATCCGCTTTACGGGCAGGATCGAAATCGATGGTGAAGTCGAGGAGTTCGATGAGACCTGGATCCTCGAAAAGCCCGTCGAAGGCGACGAGGGCTGGCTCCTCGGAGGCATTCAGCAGAACGCTTGACGGGCCGTCGATTTCTGTCATCGTTTTGTCATATAAAAAACGTGTCCTTTCCCTCTGGCTGAGGGAAAGGACACGTTTTTTTTGATCTCGATGAAACAATGGTCGATTGGTGTCCCCGAGGTCGGATTTTTTACATTCTGCAGGGTACGGTGGGAGGCAATACGCCCTACAATTCGCGCGAATAAACAAGGTTTTCCCTTCAACGTCGTTTTATGAGGAAATATGTGAGATGGCGCTGATTGGTTTTGTAATGCTCTACATGCTGGCGACGATCGCCATCGGCCTCTATGCCGCAACGCGTGTGAGCAGTACGAGTGATTTTGCCCTTGCAGGGCGCAGTCTTCCGCTGCCTATGGTCATCACGGCAACGTTTGCCACCTGGTTTGGTTCCGAAACCATTCTGGGTCTTCCCGGCCGCTTCATCGAGAGCGGCATTGTAGGTGTGATCGAAGAGCCGTTCGGCTCCGGCATGGCTCTGATTCTTGTGGGCATGTTCTTCGCACAGAAGCTCTACAAGCTCAACATCCTGACGATCGGCGACTACTACCGCGAGCGCTACGGCCGCGGCGTCGAGGTTCTCTGCACGCTTTTCATCGTCCTCTCCTACCTCGGGTGGGTGGGGGCTCAGGTCGCTGCGCTCGGTCTCGTGATCAACCTGATCACCGAGGGCTACATCTCCGTGTCTGGCGGCATGGTGATCGGCACCGTCGTTGTGCTTGCCTACACGATGTACGGCGGCATGTGGTCCGTCGCAGTCACCGACTTCGTGCAGATGATCATCATCGTGCTCGGCCTCGTTGCGATCCTCTTTTTTGCGTCGGATCTCGCGGGCGGTTTCGGCAAGGTGATCGACTACGCTCATGAGCGCGATCTCTTCAATGCGCTTCCTGAGCCGACGGCGACCGGGTGGCTCTTTGGATATCCTCCCGCCATCACGATGATGATCGGCTCGATTCCGCAGCAGGACGTCTTCCAGCGCGTCATGTCCGCCAGAAACGTGCAGACGGCCGTGGCCGGCCCCGTCATCGGCGGCTGCGTCTACATCCTCTTGCGTTTGTGCCGATGTTCATCGTCATCGCCGCCATTCTGGTAATGCCCGGCAGCGCGCAGGACATGCTCGCCACCGATCCGCAGCGCCTGTTGCCGACGCTCGTTCGTGACCACATGCCGCTCTGGCTCCGCGTGCTTTTCTTTGGCGCCGTGCTCTCGGCCGTGATGTCGACTGCGTCCGCCACGATGCTCGCTCCGTCGACTGCCTTTGTGAGCAACATCCTCACGCACTTCGTCCGCCTCAACGACCGGAACATGCTCCGTGCGATGCGCTGGACGGTGTTCGGCTTTGCGATCATGGTGCTGTCGTACTCGCTCTTTGTCGAAGGCACCGCCATCTACGACATGGTGGCCATGGCCTACCAGTTCCCCGTGATCGGCGCCTTCTGGCCGCTCGTCTGCGGGCTCTACTGGAAGCGCACGACCCGTCAGGGCGTCTGGTGGTCGATGCTTCTCGGCGCCGGCGTCTGGACGGTGCTGACGACGACGGCGTTCGGCGACGTGTTCCCGAACGTCCTCGGCGGCTTCCTGGCTGCAGGCTTCGGCATGGTGGCGGGCTCGCTCGCCCCGACGCGTGGCAACCGCGAGTATCTGGCCTGGTGGCACGAAAAGAATCGTGACAATGTCGTCAACGAGCCTCTGATGCCCAAGCCGGCCGTTGTTCCGATCAGCTCGCCGGCCTGATAAAATTCATCTACCAGTCACAGGCGGGAGCCCTCGATGAGGGCTCCCGCTTCTTGTTTCAGAGTCACGCATTCCAGGACCACGCATATCCATGAACATCGTCATTCTTGCCGCCGGCATGGGCAAGCGCATGCATTCCAAACTGCCCAAGGTTCTCCAGCCTCTCGCAGGCCGACCGATGCTCGATCACGTGCTTGATGCCGTGGAGGGCTTTGCCGCCGTCAAGACGGTTGTCGTCGGTCATTGCGCGGAGGAGGTGCAGAAGCACTACGAAGGCAGGACCGACCTGCAGTTCGCGCTTCAGATGCCGCAGCAAGGAACGGGGCATGCACTGATGCAGGCCTGGCCCGTGCTCGACCGAAACGAACCCCAGACGCTTGTCTGCCTCGGAGACGTGCCGCTTCTGTCCGCTGAAACGGCCCGCCGCATGCTCGAGGAGGCGGAGAAGAGCGAGTTCGTTCTCCTCACCATTGAAATGGACAATCCGAAGGGCTACGGCCGCATCGTGCGAAACGCCGAGGGCGTCGTAACGGCCATCGTCGAGGAAAAGGATGCGACCGACGAGCAGCGCCTGATCAGGGAGGTCAACACCGGCATCATGGTGCTCCCGACGGCCCGTCTTGACGCCTGGCTCGACGCCCTGAAGAACGACAACGCCCAGAAGGAGTACTACCTCCACGGATCTCGTGGGCTTCGCGGCCGCCGACGGCGTGCGCATCTCCGCCGTTCATCCTGACCATGCCTATGAAGTCGAGGGCGTCAACTCCAAGGTGCAGCTCGCCGCCCTTGAGCGTACCTGGCAGCGCGTGCAGGCCGACCGCCTGCTTGAAGCCGGCGTGACGCTCATTGATCCCGACCGCATCGACATTCGCGGCGAGCTTGTCTGCGGACAGGACGTCGAGATCGACGTCGGCTGCGTGTTCGAGGGCCGCGTCGTGCTCGGCAACGGCGTTCGCGTGGGCGCCTACAGCGTGATTCGCAATACGACGGTCGAGGATGACGTCGAAATCCTTCCCTTCTGTCACTTTGAAGGCGCCGCGGTCGGCAGGGACTCTTGCATCGGCCCGTACTCGAGGCTTCGTCCGGGCGCCGAACTCACGGGCAACAACCACATCGGCAACTTCGTCGAGGTGAAGAAGTCCGTCATCGGTCAGGGTTCGAAGGTCAACCATCTCACCTACATCGGCGACGCCGACGTGGGCGCGCGCGTCAATGTCGGCGCAGGCACGATCACCTGCAACTATGACGGCGTGAACAAGTTCCGCACGGTCATTGGCGACGATGCGTTCATCGGGTCCGACACCCAGCTCATCGCGCCCGTCGAGGTCGGTGCAGGCGCCACGATTGGTGCGGGCACGACGCTTACGAGGAACGCGCCCGCGGGCAAGCTCACGCTTTCCCGCGCCCGTCAGATGACGATCGAGGGCTGGACGCGTCCGGTCAAGAAGCAGTAAGACAGAAAGAAACCGGGCGGCCGCAGGGCCGCCCGAAGAACGTTTGGAGAGAAAGAAATGTGTGGTATCGTCGCCGCCGCGAGTCATCGCGATGTCGTGCCCATGCTTTTGGAAGGCCTTCGTCGCCTTGAATACCGTGGCTATGACTCCTGCGGGGTCGCCACGCTTGATCAGGGCGTCCTGAAGAGGGCCCGCACCGTGTCCCGCGTGCACGAGCTTGTCGAGCGCGTGGCCGAAGACGGCGTCAAGGGCACCGTCGGCATTGCGCACACGCGCTGGGCCACCCACGGCGCTCCCGAGGTCTGCAACGCTCATCCGCATATCTCGCGCAACCGCATTGCGCTGGTGCACAACGGCATCATCGAGAATCACGAGGAGATCCGCCGCGAGCTTCAGGCCAAGGGCTATGAGTTCACGAGCCAGACCGACACGGAAGTGGTCGCACATCTCATCAACGACAACGATGACGGCGATCTGCTCAAGGCCGTCATGACAGCCGTCACGCGCCTGCGCGGCAGCTATGCCATTGCCGTGATCGCCGCCGACGAGCCCGACCGCGTCATCGCCGCCCGTCAGGGCTCGCCCATGGTCGTGGGTGTCGGCGACGGTGAGAACTTCATTGCCTCCGACGCCATGGCGGTCGGCGGCACGACGGATCGCATCGTCTATGTTCACGAGGGCGACGTCGTCGACGTTCGTCCGGATTCCTGGCAGGTCTACGAGCGCACGGAGGCGGGTGAATTCATTCCCGCCGACCGTGAGGTCAAGGTGGTTCACGCCTATGCGGGCGCCGTCGAGCTCGGGCCCCCTACCGTCATTTCATGCAGAAGGAGATCTTCGAGCAGCCCCGAGCGGTCGGCGACACGCTCGAAGGCGTGGCGGCCTTCTCCCCCACGCTCTTCGGCGCCGAAGCCGAAGGCATCTTCCGCAACACGCAGCGCCTGCTCTTCCTTGCCTGCGGCACGTCGTACTATTCCGCTCTCACGGCCAAGTACTGGATCGAGGAGATCGCAGGCATTCCGTGCGACGTCGAGATCGCGAGCGAATACCGCTACCGCGTCTCCGTGCCCGATCCGAGGACGCTTGTCGTGACGATCTCCCAGTCGGGTGAAACGGCCGATACGTTGGCGGCCCTTCGCCATGCCCGCGACGAGCTGGGCATGTCCCAGACGCTCACCATCTGCAACGTGGCGACGTCGGCCATGGTGAATGAGAGCCGTTTGGCCTACATCACGCGCGCTGGCGTCGAGATCGGCGTTGCATCCACGAAGGCCTTCACGACGCAGCTTACCGCTCTCTATCTGCTTGCCTGCACGCTTGCCAAGCTCAACGGCCGCCTCACGAAGGAGGATGAGGAGACGGAGCTCAAACGCCTGCGCCATCTGCCAGCCGCAATGAGCGCCGTGCTCGCGCTCGAGCCTCAGATTATCGCCTGGGCGGAAAGATTTGCCGCCAAGCAGCATGCGCTCTTCCTCGGTCGCGGCGTGCACTATCCGATCGCGCTCGAAGGGGCCCTGAAGCTCAAGGAGATCAGCTACATCCACGCCGAAGCCTATCCCGCCGGCGAGCTCAAGCACGGTCCGCTTGCACTGGTTGACCGCGAAATGCCGGTCGTGACGGTTGCGCCCAACGACCGCCTGCTTGAAAAGCTCAAGAGCAACATGCAGGAGGTTCGTGCCCGTGGCGGCGAACTCTATGTCTGCGCCGACGGCGACTCCGTCATCGAGTCGTCCGAGGGCATGCATGTCATCCGCATGCCTGAAAACTACGGCCGTCTTTCGCCGATCCTTCACGTGGTGCCGCTGCAGCTCCTTGCGTACCACACGGCTCTTGCCCGCGGAACGGATGTGGACAAGCCCCGCAACCTCGCCAAGAGCGTGACGGTCGAATAAGACCGCGCCCTGCAGACGAAGCAAGAAGCAAAGGCCGCAACCCATCAGGGGCTGCGGCCTTTTCAATTCGGAGGTGTGAAACGGACTAGCCGCCCGCCATGAACGTGCGGATGCCCGAGCCGATGAACTGCACGCCGATGCAGATGAGCAGGAAGCCCATGAGCTTGCCCAGCACGAGCGTGCCGGAGGGGCCCGAGCCTGCGGGTCAGGATGTCGGAGTAGCGCATGACGGCCCAGGAGGCCATGGCCGTGAAGATGATCGCAAGGACCGTCCAGCCGAAGGCGATGGCGATGTCCGCATAGTTGGAAAGCTCGGCGATCTCGGTGGAGAAGCCGATCACGACGGCGATCGTACCGGGGCCGGCGATGCCCGGCATGGCAATCGGGAAGAAGGCGTAGTCGTCCTTGTCGCGTCGCACGATGGGCGCCTTGTTCGGCGAGCTTCCGCCGAACAGCATCTGATAGCCGATGGCTGCGACGACGAGGCCGCCGGAGATTCGCATGGCGCCGTAGGAGATGCCGAAGAACGCGAGCAACATGTTGCCGCCCACGAGGCTTACGGCCATGATGATGCCGGCATAGATGCCGGCCCAGTTCGCCTGCTGGCGGCGGCGCTCCTCGGACATGCCCTGCGTCAGGCTGACGAAGAGCGGGAGCTTCGAGAGCGGATTGGTGATCACGAGCAGCGACACCAGACCGCCGAGAAAATACTGAAAATGGATGGCTTCCAACATGATTGAGCTGAGGACCGGCACCTAGTCGGAAAGGGGGGCCGAAAAAGGGATGCGTCACATTAAGACATTGCGCGGTGTTTTGCAAGACATGGGCGGTTTGTCGTATGCAGACGAGCGTTTTTGTACGTCGGATTAGGTGAACGCCCTAAGGATTTCGCGGTACATAAGGAATAACCATTAAGAAAATCCGCTATGGATGCAAGAAGTGCCTTATTATTGGGAGTCCTTCAAAACGTCCTTTTCGGGGGGCGTTTCTGATGACGATCGCTGCCTCCTTCCCGGAGGCTCCATCCAGAAAAAAATTACACGGCAGACGGATTCGTCCGTCGGCCAACCCGGAGACCTCATAAATGTCCGCGGCTTCTGCAAACCATAAAACTCCGATCTACAAGGTGCTGTACTTTCAGGTCATCTGCGCCATTGTCATCGGCATTCTCCTGGGCTTTCTTGCACCCGAGATCGGTGCTCAGATGAAGCCCTTCGGCGACGGCTTCATCCGCCTCATCAAAATGATCATCGCGCCCGTGATCTTCTGCACGGTCGTGACAGGCATTGCGGGCATGGAGGACATGAAGAAGGTCGGCAAGACCGGCGGTCTTGCGCTTCTCTACTTTGAGGTCGTCTCGACCATCGCGCTCATCATCGGCCTCATCATCGTCAACACGGTCCAGCCCGGCGTCGGCATGCACGTCGATCCGAACACGCTCGACCAGGCTGCGGTTTCCGCCTATACGGGTCCCGGCAAGATGCAGACGACGACGGAATTCCTGATGAACGTCATCCCGAATACCGTCGTGGGCGCCTTTGCCAACGGCGACATCCTGCAGGTGCTCTTCTTCTCCATCCTCTTCGGCTTCGCGCTGCACAAGTTCGGCGGTCGCGGCACGCTGATCTTCGATGTGATCGAGAAGTCCGCACACGTTCTCTTCCAGATCGTCGGCATGATCATGCGCGTGGCCCCCGTCGGCGCCTTCGGTGCCATGGCCTTCACGATCGGCAAGTACGGCATCGCTTCGCTGCTGCCGCTGGCGAAGCTGATGGGCACGTTCTATCTGACCTGCCTTCTCTTCATCTTCGGCGTGCTCGGCACCATCTGCCGCATCCACGGCTTCTCGATCATGCGCTACATCTCCTACATCAAGGAGGAGCTCCTGATCGTGCTCGGCACGTCCTCGTCCGAGTCCGTGCTGCCGCGCATGAGGACGAAGATGGAGCTCGCCGGCGTGTCCCGCTCCGTCGTGGGCCTCGTCATTCCGACGGGCTACTCCTTCAACCTTGACGGCACCGCCATCTACCTGACGATGGCTGCGGTCTTCATCGCCCAGGCCTGCGACGTCTCCATGACGCTCACTCAGCAGCTCACGCTGCTTGCCGTGCTGCTCCTCACCTCGAAGGGCGCCGCCGGCGTGACGGGTTCGGGCTTCATTGTGCTTGCCGCCACGCTCTCCGCCGTCGGCCATGTGCCTGTCGCCGGTCTTGCACTCATTCTCGGCATCGACCGCTTCATGTCCGAGGCCCGCGCCCTCACCAACATGATCGGCAACGGCATCGCCTGTGTCGTGGTCGGCCACTGGTGCAGGGAGGTCGATAACGACAAGCTCAAAGTCATGATGCACAGCAAGAAGAAGTATCACGAGAACGAGGACGCGTCCTGAAGGGACGGTTCCTGAATACCGGTAATGAAAAAGGCTGCCCGAAGGGGCAGCCTTTTTGCTTCGGTGTGCTCGGCATGGGCACGTTCTAACGGGTGAAAGTCCCGAGAGGGGCCGGCAGTGGCAACCTCATAGCCAAAAGCAAGGTGTGCGTCGCGAGGCGTAGGCTGAAAGAAGCTGGAGGCAAGCCCTTGAGCTGATGAACAAGAACCTCATCAGGCATATGACGGTGGATAAGTCTGCAAGGCAAGACGAAGTCCAATAACTGCACGGAACCGTCGGTGTAAATGAGGCAGCTATATGAGGGGAAAGAGCGTGTTCTACCCGAGGAGATCTCACGGACACCGCCCCAACAGGGCGATGGAGTAAAGCTTGCCGTGAGAAGTCAGCAGAAGCCTTGAAGAGTACAGAAAGGAGCATGAAGGCTTTCGTCCGTGGCTGGGTCAACTATTTCGCGGCGTCGACGATGGCGAAATTCGTCAGACGCACCGATGAATGGTTGCGCAGACGCATCCGTCAGATCTACTGGAAACAGTGGAAGAAGGTTCGGACTAAGTTTGCGGCGCTCAGGAAACTGGGCGCAGACGACAGGGTGGCTTGGGAGTGGGCCAATACCCGCAAATCGTACTGGCATACGGCAAACAGTTGGATACTCTCGACCTCGCTGACAAATGACCGACTCCGAAACTTGGGATGGACGTGCCTAGGGGACGTTTACAAGTAGGATGTTCTCTGAGGTTATTGATAATCGCCCACTGCGGATCCGCACGGTGGGTGGTGTGGAAGGGGCTGAGGACCGAAAGTCCTCACCCCTATCCGATTGGCTCCCTGAGGGAGCCCCTGTTTGTGACGGATCTTATTTCTTGGCCTGAAGCTTGACGGGGATGAAGATGCGTCCGCCGTTGCGCTGCACGAGAAGGAGAACCTTGTTGTCCTTGCACTGCTCGAGCAGGTCGTCTCGGCTCTTGAGGAGCTTGCCGTCGGCGCTCACGAGGATGTCGCCCGCACGGATGCCTGCCTTGGCGGCGGGACCGGAAGCCTGGGTGACGAGAAGACCGGTGGTTTCAGCCTTCTTCTCCTCCTCCTTCGTAAGCGGGCGGGTCGTCACGCCGAGGCGGGTTTCATTGGCTGCCGTGGCCTGCTTCTCCTCGGTCGCCTTGTTGGAGCCGACCGTCACCTTGATTTCCTGCTCCTTGCCGTCGCGGAAGACCGTCATCGTGACTTCGGTGCCCGGACGGATGGTGCTCACGAGAGGGGCAGTGTGACGGAGGAGGTGACCTTCTTGCCGTTGAGCGCAAGAATGACGTCGCGCTCACGCAGGCCTGCCTTTTCGGCGGGGCTGTCCTTTTCGGTCTTCGTCACGAGGGCGCCCTCAGGCGTCTTGAGGCCGAGGCTGTCGGCGAGCTCCTGATTGATTTCCTGGATGAAGACGCCGACATAGCCGCGGGTGACCCTGCCGTCCTTGACGAGCTGGTCCTTGATCTGCATGGCCAGATCGATCGGGATGGCGAAGGAGAGGCCCATGAAGCCGCCCGACGTCGAGAAGATCTGGGGAGTTGATGCCGACCACTTCACTCTGCATGTTGAAGAGCGGACCGCCGGAGTTGCCGGGGTTGACGGCCACGTCGGTCTGGATGAACGGCACATACTGGTCGCTCGGGAGGTTGCGCGAGAGCGCGGAGACGATGCCGGCCGTCACGGTGTTGTCGAGGCCGAACGGGCTGCCGATGGCGGCCACCCATTCACCGACCTTGAGCTTGCTGGAGTCGCCCATCTTGAGCACGGGCAGGTCCTTCGCTTCGATCTTGATGACGGCGATGTCGGTCTGCTTGTCGGAGCCGAGCACCTTGCCCTTGAATTCACGCTTGTCGGTGAGGCGGACGATGAGTTCATCGGCCCCCTCGACCACGTGGGCGTTCGTCATGATGATGCCGTCGGAGGAGACGATGAAGCCGGAGCCCGTGCCGCGCTGCTCGGGAATTTCCTGCGGACCGAAGTCGAAGGGAATGCCGAAGCGGCGGAAGATCTCGGCGCCGCGCGGGTCAAGGCCCGGAATGCCGGCGTTTTCAACCGTGCGGGCGTTGCGGATCATCTGGATGTTCACGACGCCGGGGCCGTTGTCCTCGACGAGCTTCACGAAGTCGGGGAGCTGCACCTGCTGCTTGTCTTCAGAGCCGCCGAAGATGGTGACGCCGGCAGTGGCCGGAACGGCGATGGAGCTGATGACGGCCGCGACCGCCAGAGAGAGCGTCGCGGAGCGGGCGAATTTCGATGCAAACATGCTTTTTTCCTGAGTGTGAGTCCCGGAAACGATGCGGCCGGGCCGCATTGTTTCCCAATTGATCCAACAACTTTATCGCAAAACGGATGACCGGGGTATCAGCTACAGGTAATGGTTGTGCAACAGGGGTTAAATTTGTAACAGAGGGGAAGTCCCTGTCAGACAGCCGCAGCGGCTGCTCCGAGCTTCGGAAGGCGGATGCGGAAGGTCGTGCCGCGCCCGTCAAGGCCGTCGTCGATTGCGATCGTGCCATGATGGATGTCGACGATGCGCTTGACGATGGCGAGTCCGAGGCCCGTACCCGAGGTCTTGGTGCCGAGCGCGCGGTAGAAGCGGTCGAAGACGCGTTCGCGCTCCTCGGGGGCGATGCCCGGACCGTTGTCGCAGATCTCGATGACCGCGCCGTCGGTGTCCGCATCGGTTCGGGTGCGGATTTCGATGCGCCCGCCCTCAGGCGTGTAGCGCACGGCGTTGTCCGTGAGGTTCGTCATCATCAACCGCACGGCGTCCTCGAGCCCTTCCGTTGAGGCGGGCTCCGTGACGGCCGTGACCGTGATGCTCTTCTGGGAGGCAATGGGCGTCATGTCCTCGCACACGCTGTGGGCGAGGCTGTCAGCTTGATCGTGCTTGCGGGATGCTTCGTCGAATCGGGATCGAGACGCGCAAGCGTGAGGAGCTGCTGCACGAGGCGGGTGGCTCTGTTGATGCCCTCGTTGAGGCGCATGAGGCTCTTCTCGCGCGCCTCGTCGGTCTTGGCGCGCTGTGCGAGCTGAACCTGAAGCTTGAGGGCCGTCAGCGGCGTGCGGAGTTCGTGGGCGGCGTCGGAGGCGAAGCGCTGCTGTGCTGAGAGGCTTTCGCGCAGTCGGTCCAACAGGTGGTTGATGGCGCTGACGAGGCCTGCGAGCTCAAGCGGAAGTCCCTTCGTCGAGATGGGCTCGAGAGACGTGGGAGATCGGCGTGCGACGGAGCGCGCCGTCTTTTCGAGCGGTGCGAGGCCGCTGCCCACCACGATCCAGACGGCGATCGCGATGAAGGGCAGAAGCAGGCAGAGAGGCTGCAGGACGCGGAAGGCGGACGAGGCGGCGAGTTCGGTTCGCACGGCCGTGTCCTGGCCCACCGTGATGATGAGCGGGCCCGCCGGCGTCGAGTAGGTGCGCCAGTTGACGCCGTTGAGCTTGGCGCTGGCAAAGCCCGGCGCGTCGGGAAGCGGCAGGTACGGCTGATCCTCGCGCTGCCAGACGGTGTTGTTCGCGGAGTCGTAGACCTGGACCACGATGTGGTAGGACTGCGCGTCGCCGATGATGGTCAGGTGATCGGGATCGGCAAGCGGGAAGGAGTGCGTGACGGACTGCGCAAGCGATTCCGCCGTTTCCTTCAGATGCGTGTCGAGAAACTTGTTGAACTCCGTCTGGGCGGAGAAGAACGTTGCCGCGGCCGTCGTGAAGCCGGCCGCGAGCAGCGCGCCGATCAGCGTGATCAGGAGCTTCCTGCGGATGGAGTGCATGGACTAGGTTTCGAGAAGGTAGCCGACGCCGCGCACGGTCTTGATGGCGCTGTCGGAGAGCTTCTTTCTCAGATGGTGGATGTGAACCTCGATGGCGTTCGAGCCCACGGTATTGTCCCAGTTGTAGAGCTTCTCCTCGAGCTGGGAGCGGCTCCAGACGACGCCCTGGCGTTCGGCGAGGGCTGCGAGCAGAGCGTACTCCTTGGAGGAGAGGATGACGGGCTCGCCATTGAAGGTGACTTCGCGCGTGGCGGGGGAGATCCTCAGGGCGCCGCGCTCGATGATCGGGTCCGCACGGCCTGCGGAGCGGCGCAGCAGGGCGCGCACGCGGGCGGAGAGCTCGTCGAGTTCATAGGGCTTGACCAGATAGTCGTCGGCACCGCTGTCGAGGCCCTTGACTCGGTCGTCGACGGTGTCGCGGGCGGTCGTCACGAGAACGGGCGTCGGGTCGCGTCGGGCGCGGACCTCCTTGAGAACCTGAAGGCCGTCCTTGCCGGGCAGGCCAAGATCGAGGATGACGAGGGAAAACGGCGTGGTCTTCATGGCGAGCAGCGCGGACTGTCCGTCACGGACCCAGTCGACTGCGTAGTCCTCGCTTTCAAGGAAGGCAACGAGGCTTTCACCGATCATGTCATCGTCTTCAGCGACAAGAATTCTCATGTTTTTCTCTTGATATCGTTGATGCAGGCGGCAGAGCGCGGTCCTCAGCACGACGGCCGCCGTGAAGGCGCGCAGCATCAGGCCTGGCAGCGTCATCCTTACGTGCGTGAGCGTGGTCGTCGCAGCCATGAGCCGCTCGGCCGAAGAACCGTCAATAACCCTCGCCTAAAGGCGGAGGCTTGAAAAAGCCTTTATTGACTAGTCTCAGCAAACCTCCTCGGGGAGGAGAGCTACGTTGGTTGGGAATGTACAGGCACCGTGGGATGTTTATCCTAGTCCCACGCTCTGCGGTCTGTGTTTAAAAGTTCTGAGAGGTAGGAACGGTGATGCAGACAAGAAACCCTTTCCAACATTGACGAAGGATGACAATCGGCCTTCGGGCCGAACAACCGGCCTTCGGGCCGAGCAAGCGGAGCCTGCGGGTATCCGCAAAGGAGATACTTTGAAAGTATTTGTTTTGAACATGCGCGGCAAGCCGCTGATGCCATGTTCGCCAGCAAAGGCGCGACACATGCTGAAGGCGGGCAAGGCCGTCGTCGTGCGTCGAACGCCGTTCACGATCAAGCTGACCATCGCCACAGGCGAGACGAAGCAGGACGTGACGCTTGGCGTCGATGCAGGCGCAAGGCACGTTGGCATTTCCGCCACGACGGAAAAGGAGGAGGTCTTCGCGTCCGAAGTCGCGCTTCGACAGGACATCACGAGACTTCTGGCCGATCGTCTGGCATTCCGACGTGCACGGCGCAATCGAAAGACGCGCTACCGCGCTCCGCGCTTCAACAATCGCGTTCGATCAAAGCACAAGGGATGGCTTGCGCCGTCCGTGGAGAACCGTATCCAAGCGCACATGTCGCGCATCGAGGCGGTCTGCAGACTGCTTCCCGTCACCAAGATCGTGATTGAAACCGCATCCTTCGACATTCAAAAGATCAGGAATCCCGAAGTCGAAGGGACGGGCTATCAGCAGGGCGACCAGCTTGGATTCTGGAACGTGCGCGAGTACGTTCTTTTCAGAGACGGTCATATCTGTCAGCACTGTCGAGGCCGATCCAAGGATCCGATCCTCAACGTGCATCATCTTGAGAGTCGTAAAACGGGCGGAGATGCGCCAAACAACCTGATCACGCTGTGCGAGACATGCCACAAGGCTTATCACGCAGGAAAGATCAAGTTGAAGGTCAAGCGCGGTCATTCGTTCAGGGCGGAAGCCTTCATGGGCATCATGCGTTGGACATTGTTGAACCGCATGCGCAAGGCGCATCCCAGTCTGCCTGTCGAGAACACCTACGGCTATCTGACGAAGCACAAGCGCATTGCTCTGGGCTTGCCAAAGACGCATTGCGCCGACGCCTTCTGCATTGCGGGAAATCTGAAAGCGTTGCGAAGAGGAGATTTCCTCTTCCAACAACAGACGCGAAAGCACAACCGACAGATACACAAGTGTTCGATTCTCAAGAGTGGAGTGAGGAAGATCAATCAGGCGCCATTCCTCGTCAAGGGGTTCCGCCTATTCGACAAGGTGAGAATCGGCGGACAGATTGGTTTTTGTTTTCGGGCGACGCGTTAGAGGCACATTCAACATTCGTCGCCTTGACAAAACTGTGATCGGGACAGACATCAATTGCAAAAAACTGAGTCTTCTCGAAACACGCAAAACTTTTTTGACTGAACTACGAAAGGAGTAAGCCGCGATTCCTCACCCGACTGAAGTCGGATGTTCCCTCGCGGCAATTCTATGGAACCTCGGGTATACGAACCGTCCGACGGCACGCGCATCGTCGCGCACGTCGTTTATGGTCTGCACACCGTCTCGATCCTGCTCGGACTGATGACGGGCGCCTCCATTGCAGGCGCCTTCATCTTTTCGTGGCCTTCCATTCTGGCAGTGATCCTGAACTACATCTTCCGCGGTGACGCGGAGGGGACGTACCTTGAAAGCCATTTTGCATGGCAGATTCGCACCTTCTGGCTGGCGGCGCTCTGGCTCGTCGTGACGGGGCTCTTCGGCTGGGTCCTGCTTTTCTTCGGGATCGGATTCTTCATCTTGATCATCGGCTTTCTCGTCCTCGGCGTCTGGATTGCGTACCGCATCGGCTACGGCTGGCTCAGGCTCGGACGTCACGAGGCGCTGCCGCTTTGAGGGCGGCACGGGAAGGACGCAAAGGAACAAAACGAAATGGCTTTGGGAGCAACCGTCTACAAGGCGACGATCGACGTCTCGACCTGACCGCGACAGCTTACGTGCTCACGATCGCACGTCATCCTTCTGAAACGGAGGAGCGCCTGATGCTCCGCGTGCTGGCGTTCTGCAGGCTGGCGGGCGAACGTCTGGAGTTCGGCCGCGGACTTTCAACGGAAGGCGAACCCGCGCTCTGGGAGATTGACGACACGGGTGCGATCGTCCAGTGGATCGAGGTGGGATGTCCCGACGTCAAAGGTGAGAAAGGCTGCGGGCGCAGCGAACACGTGCAGATCGTCGCCTACGGCGAGGATCGCGTCGAACCCTGGTGGGAGGGAAACAAGGGAGACTTCGCCAAGATCGGCAAGCTCACGATCGTGAGCGTGCCCGACGATCAGGTGACGGCGCTTGCCTCGATGGCGTCGCGCAACATGAAGCTTGCGGTCACGATCCAGGACGGCATCCTCTGGATCAGCGACGATCGTGATTCACTTCAGATCGAGGTGACGGTCCTGCAGACCGAGCACGAGCGGTACTTCGGACTTCTGATCCGCATCGCGCAAAAAATGGACATGATGACAAACCGTTCATCACCCTCTATGATGAAAAGCGAGAAAGACAATCAGATCAGCTCATGAGGGAACTGAGACTTCGCCATCACGATCGTGAGCGTGCCCGACGACGGGTGCGACGCAGATCTCGGACAAACCGTTCATGTGGTGATGATGAAGAGATACTTGGTTCCTGCGAATCTTTCATGATGCGACTTCGGGCCGCAAGGGTTTTTGCGTGCTTTGCTCTCATCTTTTTCATGAAAAAGAAGAAGCCGCCTGAAGGGCGGCTTCTCTCATTTGGTGCGGAGGCTGTCCGCCATGCGCCAGAAGGCGCCCTCGAGATAGAGGCGGAGCTCCTCGTCGGAGACCGTCTCGCGAAGGGCCATTCGCATGCAGAGCATCCATTCATCGCGCGCCTCGCCGTCAATGGCGAAGCTTCGATGGCTCTCCCTCAGCATGGGCATGCCGTGGCGCTCCTGATAGAGCGCGGGACCGCCGAGCCAGGTGCTGAGGAATTCGGTCATGCGCAGCTCGTACTTGGAGAGGTCCTCCGGGTAGAGGCTGCGAAGCCTCTGGGCCCCGGGAAGCGTCTTCAGAGCCTCGATGTAGGCCTTGACCAGCCGAATGACACCCTCCTCGCCGCCCAGGCGTGCGTAGAGAGAATTGAGATTCGACATGACGTCCTTTCCCCTTATGAAAAAACCTGCCAGGCGCCGATCAGCAGCATGGTCCAGCCGACGGGCAGAGAGAGCAGCCTGCGCAGCCAGCGGTTCTCCGGCGTGAAGCCGAAGCCGCAGATCCAGCAGATGCTCATGCCCATCATCATGAGGACGAACCAGCCGTGCGGCACCGACGCGCCGTCCCGTGGCGACGGCGCGCGGATAGATCACGACCAGAGCCACGACGGCGGCAGCCGCGAGGATGGACAGCGTGCGGATGAATCCGTTGGCGCCGGGCGTCTTCTTGAGTTCGTCAGTGCTCATTCTTGGACAGGACGACTTCAACGACGGAAGCGAGAAGGATGGCAAAGGCCAGACCCATCACCCAGTAAAAGTAAGCCATGGTTGTTTCCTCTTTCAGTCGGGACCGGCTGGGCCGGCCCCGGTTGTCGGATGTTGCGCTCGATCAGTAGAGCGAGTGCGAGTTCTTTCTCGATGTATTCGCTGTTGAGCTTGCCGCTCATGACCTTGTAGGCCCAGCCGGTGTACAGGAGCACCAGCGGGAGGAAGATCAGCGTGACGAACAGCATGATTTCAAGCGTCAGCTGCGAGCTCGTGCAGTCCCAGAGGGTGAGGCCGGCGTTGGGCATCGTCGAGGACGGCATGACGAACGGGAACATCGCGAGCAGCGGCGTCAGGATGATGCCGAGCAGCGAGGCGGCCGAGAGCACGAAGGCGAAGCCGGGCTTGTTCGCACGGACCATGACGGCGCCGCCGAGCGCACCGATCACGCCGAGAGCGGGCACGAGCCAGAGCACGGGCACGGAGGCGAAGTTGGCGAACCAGGCGCCGGCCTGGACCTCGACGGTCTTGGCGAGCGGGTTGGCCGGGCCGGCGGGGTCAAGACCGGCGACGGCGACGTAGCCGTCGATGCCTGCCCAGACCCAGAGGCCGCCGATCACGAAGAGCACGGCGGAGACGATGCCGGCGATGAAGGCGACGCTGCGGGCGCGGGCCTGCAGGGCACCTTCAGTGCGAAGCGTCAGGTAGTTGCCGCCGTGGGCCACGATCATGACGAGCGAGAGCACGCCGCAGAGCAGGCCGAACGGATTCAGCAGGCCGAAGAACGAGCCCGTGTAGATCGGACGCATCGTTTCGTCGATGTGGAACGGAACGCCCTGCAGCAGGTTGCCGAAGGCGACGCCGCAGATCACCGGCGGGATGGCGGAGCCGAGGAACAGGAGCCAGTCCACGTCGTGCGCCACTTCGTGGCGGCCACCTTGGAGCGGAAGTCGAAGGCGACGGGACGGAAGATGAGGGCCATCAGCAGGACGAGCATCGCCCAGTAGAAGCCGGAGAACGCCGTAGCGTACATCATCGGCCAAGCGGCGAACATGGCGCCGCCGCCGGTGATGAGCCAGACCTGGTTGCCGTCCCAGTGCGGAGCGACGGAGTTGATCATCACGCGGCGCTCGTTGTCGTCCTTGCCGAGGAACGGCAGGAGCGAGCCGACGCCCATGTCGTGGCCGTCCATGACGGCGAAGCCGACGAGCAGCACGCCGATGAAAAGCCACCAGATTACTTTGAGGATTTCATAGTCGATCATGTCAGAGCCTCGGCTTAGTTGCGTTCAAAGTGGTAGCGGCCGGTGCCGAGAGCGCTCGGGCCGCGCCTGCTGATGCGGATCATCAGCCACATCTCCACGACCAGCAGGGCGGTGTAGAGGACGCCGAAGCCCAGAAGCGAACCGGCGACGTCACCCGCGGTGAGAGCGGAGACGGAGAGATGCGTCGGAAGGACGTTGTAGATGGTCCAGGGCTGGCGGCCGTATTCGGCGACGAACCAGCCGGCTTCGCTGGCGATCCAGGGAAGCGGCAGGGCCAGCACGGCGAGGCGCAGGTACCAGGCCTTCTCGGCGATTTCATTCCTGAAGGAATAGAAGAGGCCGAGGACGAAGACGAGGGCCATGGCCAGACCGGAGCCGACCATGATGCGGAAGGACCAGAACATCGGGGTCACGGACGGAATCGTGTCGGCGGCAGCCTGCTTGATCATTTCGGGCGTGGCGGCGTTGACGTCGTTCGTGTAGCGCTTCAGGAGAAGACCGAAGCCGAGGTCGTCGCGCACGGCGAGGAACTGTTCGCGGAGCTGTTCGTTGGCGGGATCCTTGCGGAGCTGTTCAAGTACGCCGATGGCCTTCTGGCCGTTGACGATGCGCTGCTCGGCCTGGGCCGTGAGCTCCTTGATGCCCGGAATCTCGGTGGAGAGGGAGCGGGTGCCCATCAGGCCGAAGAGCCAGGGCACGTCGATCTGGGCGTGATTCGTCTGGGCGGCTTCGTCGGGGATGGCGAAGAGCGTCAGCGGAGCCGGAGCCTCATGCGTTTCCCAGATGGCTTCCATGGCGGCGATCTTGGTCGGCTGGTCCTTCGTGACGAGGTAGCCGGATTCGTCGCCCATCTGGATGGTCATCAGGGTGGCGATCATGCCGAAGACGGCGGCGAGGCGGAAGGAGGAGCGGGCGAACTGCAGGTCCTGACGGCGGAGCATGTAGTAGGCGGAGATGGCCATCACGAAGATGGCGCCCGTCATGTAGCCGCCGGCGACGGTGTGGACGAACTGGCCTGAGCCCATTCGTTCGTGAGAACGGCCCAGAAGTCGACCATTTCCATTCGCATCGTCTGGAAGTTGAACTCAGCGCCGACGGGATTCATCATCCAGGCGTTGGCAACGAGAATCCAGAGGGCGGAGAGGTTGGAGCCCACGGCCATGAGGATCGTAGCGGCAAGATGCTTGCCCTTGGAGAGGCGGTCCCAGCCGAAGAAGAAGAGGCCGATGAAGGTGGACTCAAGGAAGAAGGCCATCAGGCCTTCGATGGCGAGCGGGGCGCCGAAGATGTCGCCCACGTAGTGGGAGTAGTAGGCCCAGTTCGTGCCGAACTGGAACTCCATGGTGATGCCGGTGGCAACGCCGAGGGCGAAGTTAATCCCGAAGAGCTTGCCCCAGAAGCGGGTCATGTCTTTGTAGATTTCCTTGCCGGTAAGGACGTACGTCACTTCCATGGCCACGAGCATGAACGAAAGTCCGAGCGTCAGGGGCACGAAGATGAAGTGGTACATCGCGGTCACCGCAAACTGAAGGCGGGACAGGTCAACAAGATCAGATGGGATCATTGAGGACTCCAGATGTTATTTGGTTGGATTGGCTTTGGCAGGTGCGTCCGCAGCGCCCAGCACGACGTTTCCGACAACGTCGGCATTCACTTCGGGACGATGCTCGGGACTGAAGAAGAAGTACCAGAGGCCGAAGATGAAGAGAAGCTTGCACGCGATCACGACTGCGATTTCGCGGCCGAGCTTCGACTTGCCAGGGGAGACGTTGTTGGTTTTCATTGCTGGGAAATACGACGGATGCACATCAACAGGTTCATGCTAAGGCCGTCCGAGCCGAAAAAACCGCAGGAACTTTCTAACAAAACTTGCAAATTGACTAAAACGACATGAGTGTGTCAGTATGGCAGTCAGTTTGACATGCGGAGTGGCAGATATGTCAGTCAGTTCTGAGTTGAAGACCGTCCTCGACGCGTTTGACGATCCGAGGCTTCTCGTGAGGGCGGACCATACGGTGGCGTATGCCAACCGCGCCTTCGTGAGGCGCTACGGGCGGCAGGATTTTGCAGGAAGGAGCTGCTATGAGCTTCTCTTCCACAAGTCGTCGTGCTGCGCCGAATGCGGCGAGCGCTGTCCGCTTGAGAGCGCGGCCGTCACGGGGGCGTCCGAGACGGTGCTGCGCAGGGAGCTCGGGCCGACGGGCGTGCGCTATCTCGAGCTCTGCAGCACGCCGCTCAAGGGGGCGGACGGAAGAGCGGTGCTCTTCATGGAGTCGATTGCGGACCGAAACGGCACCCAGGAGCCCCTGAATCTCAGGGGTGTCGTGGCCGAGTCGCCAGCCACGAAGGCCGTCCTCGAGAAGATCTCGCTCGTCACCGCGCTCGACGTGCCCGTGCTCTTCATCGGGCCTTCGGGGAGCGGCAAGCGGGAGTTCGCCCGCCTGCTTCATGAAAACTCCCGCCGCGCAGCACACTCCTTTCTCTGCGTCGACTGCAGGGGGCTGACGCCCGCAAAGCTCAGCAGGGAGCTCCAGCTCACCGCCCCTTCGGTCTTTCCGGCGGCACGCTGTATCTGAAGGGCATCGAGGAGCTCTCGGCCGACATGCAGGGCGCCGTGCTCAGGATGCTCGAGACGGGCAGCTGGGTTGACACGGAGGGCGCGAGCTGCGAGCGAGCCGACATCCGCCTCGTCTGCGGAACGAGAAAGTCGCTGGCCGGACTGCTGGAGGCGGACGTCCTGAGGGAGGAGCTCTACTACAGGCTTTGCGTCTGCCCGATCCGGGTGCCCGGACTGGAGGAGCGTGCGGAGGACCTGCCCGAGATCGTGCGCCTCACGCTTCAGAGCCTGAAGGCGAAGGGACTCGAGCTCAGGCTTGCTCCGGGCGTCTGCGAGGCGCTTTCCCGCCGCACGTGGCGGGGTCACGTGCGCGAACTGCAGGCCGTGCTCGAGCGCGCGGCCATCTTCAGCCGCGGGGAAATCGTCGGCGTCGAGACCCTCTTCGACGACGAGCCTGTTCCTGCCGAGGGGCGGGACGCCTCCGAGGAGGCGCGCCTGCGTGCTTTAATTAGAGGCTGGAAGGGATCCAGAGCCGGCCTTGCCGCGCATCTCGGCGTGAGCGAGCGCACCGTCTATCGCTGGATCGAACGTAGCCGTCAGGAGAAATGAAAGTGGGATGCCCCGAAGAACTGCTGTTTGATCTGGTCGAAGGAGAGGAGCACAGAGAGGTTGCGCTCGCAGACGGAGCCCTCAGCTATGCCGTGGCCTCATGCAGGAGCGGCCCGTGTGCGGGCACGATCGTGCTCATTCACGGCGTGGGCTCCAATGCGAGCCGCTGGGAGGAGTTTACGGAGCAGACGCCGCTGCGCGAAGGCTGGCGGATCATTCGCCTTGACCTGAGGGGACACGGTGCGAGCGAGTCCCGCGAAAAGGCGACGCTTGAGATTCATGCGGCCGACCTGATGCGGGTGCTGGACGACGCCGGCATTGAGAAGGCCGTGCTTGTCGGGCACAGCCTGGGCGCACAGATCGCCATGCGTGCCGCCGTGCTGTACCCGGACCGAATCCAGGGCATGGTGCTGATGGATCCTCTGGTGACGTCCGCCCTTACGCCCTCCGCCCTCGCGCATCGCAGGAAGTATCCGCTTCTCGTCACCGTGGAGTTCCTCGCCCGCATGCTCAATGCGCTCGGCATCCGCCGCCGCATGCCCCACTACAGCCTCAGGGCGCACGACCGCAAGGCGCGGGAGATGTTGGCCCGAGGCGGCGACGCCCTGCAGGCCTTCATCGACGAATACTCGTCCCCGCTCAAGGACCTCGGCCACATTCACACCGCCTGCTACATGCGCGACATTCTCGAAGTGGGCCGCGAAACGCCTGATCTCTCCGGCGTCGGGTTCCCCGTGCTGGTGATCGGCGCGTCGTCGGGAACCTTCACGGATGCGGGCCGCATGCAGGAATGGGTCAGGAGTCTTCGCGACGGTTCCTGGGCCGTCGTCAACTGTTTCCACTGGCCTCTGACGGAATGTCCCGAGGAGGTGAGCCGCATCATCGAGGAATGGATCGGAAGGGAGTTCCGCGGCTGAGCGGGAGCCTGTGAAGGGAAAAAGAAAAAGCCTGCGGCATTTGAGCTGCAGGCTTTTTTGATGTTCGACGCGCGGCATCTTATTTGGCGGCGGGCGCTTCCTCGTCTTCGCGGTTGATCGTGATGCGCACGATCGGCGGGGCGGCCTCGACGTCCTTTTCGGTCAGGCCCCAGAGGGCGACGAGATCAGCTTGGGACGGCGGCTCTTCGGCGCTGGCCTTGCGGGCGCGCCTGCAGACAAGGGAGGCGCGGACAAGCTTTTCGACGACGTCGAGCGAAAGGCAGTTAAGATCGGGAAATTCAACGCGGCAGTGCTCGATGTCGATGTTCTTGATCTTGTCTTTGAAATCCTTGACGACGTCTCGCTCGGCCAGATAGAGGACAAGCGACTTTTCATGGGATTCGACGGCAAAGAGCGGCCCGTCGAGTTCATAAAAGGCGAGTCCGAAGCGCATGCTTTCACGAACGCCTCGGGCAGAGCGGCGAATCATGCTGCAGACTCGCGCCATAGCAACGCGCCGGTCGTTGGGAAGGCTTTGCAGATAGCCTCCGACCGTCGTAGCGGCAGGAACCATGAATAGCTTCTCCGATGAAATTTTGTAGTAAAGACCTACAATTTTATCAAAATTTGGCCTATCTTGGCCGAAAATCGGAGCAGGAATGTGATTCCGCCTTCAACAGGCATCAACGCCAGAACGTGTAGTCGGCCTCAAAGGGGCGCGAAAGACGCTGTCCCTGCTGTGATGCGGAGCACTTGGTGAGCGGCATTCCGCCTCGGGTATTGGTGCGCTCCACATAGCGCACGCCCGCGAAGGTTCCCTTCTTCGGGGCCGAGGCCTTGAAGACGGCGTCGGTCAGATCCTCGGCGCTTCGCCTCGGTCCGTTCGTGAGGACGGACATCTTCAGGGTGGTGCCGTCGGAGGCGGTGATGCTCCAGTCGGAATTGAGCGTGCCCACCTTGGTGTTGCCGCGGTAGAGCCCTCCCGAGGGATGCGAGAAGCGCCAGTAGAAGCCCTTGGCGTCGTAGGAGCAGACGAAGTGCATGCGGCCCCTGGCCGTGCGGGTGGAGATCCTGCTGGCGGAGCTGATGGCGTCGCGCCAGTGGGAGACGCTCCTGCCGTCCTGACCGGAGACGCCCGGCGTGCCCTGGGGCAGGAGCGACGAACAACCCGCAAGCACTACGGCACAGGCGATTGCGGAAAAAGCGACAAGAGGACGTGGCGAACGGAGGGGCATGGCGGTCGAAATGCGGAGATTGCGGGCGGGTCGGCCGAGGATTAGCGTGAATAGGACAGGCGTCCACGGCCGCGGGCTAATACAATCAAACATAATAATCGGATACATGAGTGTCAACCTTGGTAGAGTTAACGGGTTTTGCCGATGACTCAAAAGAGGCTTCGGACACAGGATCAGAACGGTCGCAGCTCCGCCCAGGAGATAGCGGTGCGGCCATCATTTTTACGGGGGGACTGCAGTGTTCCAAATTCGCATTCACGGCCGCGGCGGACAAGGTGTTGTTACGGCTGCGGAGATGCTGGCGCTCGCCGGCTTCATGGAGGGCCATCATGCACAGGCCTTCCCGAGCTTCGGCTCCGAACGCACGGGCGCGCCGGTTGTGGCCTTCGCCCGTCTCGCATCTTCCGAGATCCGCCTGAGGGAGCCCGTGCTCGAGCCGGACGTCGTGCTCGTGCAGGACAAGACGCTGCTCGAGAGCGTCGACGTGTTCAAGGGCCTGCGCGAGGACGGCTATGTACTCATCAATTCGAGCGAGACGCCCGAGGCTCTCGGACTTGAGGATCTGAAGAAGCGTCTGCCTGAGGGGCACTTCCTCTGCGTGCCGGCCACGGCCTATGCTCTTGAAAAGATCGGCCGCCCCCTGCCCGGCGCCGCAATGCTCGCGGGCATGGCCGCCATGACGGGCAGCATGAAGCTCGAAAGCGTCATCGCCGCCTACAACGAAAAGTTCTCGGGCCGTGTCGCCCAGGCCAACGCCGAAGTCGCGAAGCTGGCCTTTGATTCGGTCAAGTCGATGCTCGGAGGTGTTCATGCTTAAGCAGTTGGAAGGCAGCCAGGGCGTTGCCCAGGCCGTGGCGCTCTGCCGCCCCGAAGTCGTCTGCGCGTACCCGATCTCGCCGCAGACCCACATCGTCGAGGCCCTTGGCGCGCTCTGCCGCAAGGGCGTCCTCAAGGATTGCGAGTACATCAACGTCGAGAGCGAGTTCGCGGCCATGTCCGTTGCCATCGGCGCATCGGTTGCCGGCGCCCGCGCCTATACGGCCACCGCCTCCCAGGGCCTGCTCTTCATGGTCGAGGCGGTCTACAACGCGTCCGGTCTCGGACTCCCGATCGTCATGACGGTCGCCAACCGTGCGATCGGCGCACCGATCAACATCTGGAACGACCATTCGGACTCCATGAGCCAGCGCGACAGCGGCTGGATCCAGCTCTTTGCGGAGACCAATCAGGAGGCCGTCGACCTGCACATCCAGGCCTTCCGCATCGCGGAGGAGCTCTCGCTGCCCGTCATGGTCTGCATGGACGGCTTCGTGCTCACCCACGCCTTCGAGCGCATGGACATTCCCTCCCAGGAGGACGTCGACGCGTTCCTGCCGCCCTATGAGCCGCGTCAGGTGCTCGATCCCGATCATCCGTACTCGATCGGCGCCATGGTCGGCCCCGAGGCCTTCACGGAAGTCCGCTGGCTTGCTCACAAGCGCATGCTCGATGCGCTGCCTGCCATTGAAAAGGCGTCTGCGGACTTCGCAGAGCGCTTCGGCCGCAAGTCGGGCGGTCTGCTCGACACCTATCGCATGGAGGATGCGGAGGTCTGCGTGCTTGCCATGGGCTCCATCCTCGGCACGATCAAGGACACGGTGGACGAAATGCGCGAGGCGGGCGTCAGGATCGGCGTGCTCTGCCTCAAGAGCTATCGTCCGTTCCCCGACGAAGCCCTTCGCGAGGCCGTCAAGTCCGTCAAGACGCTCGTCGTGCTCGAACGCATGGTGAGCGCAGGCAGCGGCGGCGCGCTCTATCTCGACGTGCTCAAGGCCGTCCGCAGGGAGCCCGTGGAGCTTCGCAGCGTCATTGCCGGCCTTGGCGGCCGCGCGGTCACGAAGGCGAGCCTGCGCGCGGTGTTCGAGTCCGCCTGCAACGGTACGCTCCCCGACGAAACGGTGTTTCTCGACCTTGACAGGACGCTTGTCGAGCATCAGCTGGCCCGCGAGGCCGAACAGCGCCACACCGGCCCCGTGGCCGAATCGTTGAACCGTGAAGTGAATGAAAGAAAGATTCTTCAGGGCGAGGAGATTTAAAGAATGAGCGAGGTCGTACATTTCTATCAAACGGGAACCTTCACCGTAGGCAACCGTCTTGTCACGCCTGAAGAGCGTGCGGGGCAGGCCTCCATGGAGCGCACCAATGCGCTCACGTCCGGTCACCGCGCCTGTCAGGGCTGCGGCGAGGCGCTCGGCGCCCGCTACGCGGTTGATGCGGCGATGCGCGCCGTGAACGGCCGTTTGGCCGCGGCCAACGCCACGGGCTGCCTTGAAGTCTTCTCGACGCCCCTATCCTGAAACGAGCTGGCAGCTGCCCTGGTTCCACTCCCTCTTCGGCAACACTGCGGCGGTGGCGACCGGCATGGCCGCCGCCTTCAAGGTGAAGGCGAAGAAGTCGGGCGGCGCTGAAACCCGCGTGATCGCCATGGGCGGCGACGGCGGCACGACCGACATCGGGTTCGGCTGCCTCTCCGGCATGTTCGAACGCAACGATGACGTGCTCTACATCTGCTACGACAACGAGGCCTACATGAACACGGGCGTGCAGCGCTCGTCCGCCACGCCTCCCGCCGCCCGCACGGCGACGACCCAGGTCGCGGGCGACGAACCCGGCAACGCCTGGGGCCAGGGCAAGGACGTGCCGCTCATCGCAATGGCGCACGGCATTCCCTACGTCGCGACGGCGACCGTGGCCGATCTTCGCGATCTTGAGCGCAAGGTGACGAAGGCCATGAGCGTGCGCGGTGCCCGCTACATCCACATTCTCGTGCCTTGCCCGCTCGGCTGGGGACACGGTTCCGGCCTGACGGTTCAGATGGCCCGCATGGCTCAGCAGACCGGCATCTTCCCCGTTTTCGAGGCTGAATACGGTGAAGTCACCGGCGTGAGCAAGATCCGCCGCAAGATTCCCGTCGAGCAGTATCTGAAGCCGCAGAAGCGCTTCGCCCACCTGTTCGGCAAGAACGCGGACCTCACCGTCATCGCCCGCATTCAGGCCATGGCGGACCGCAATATCAAGGACTACGGCCTGATCGACGAGGAAGAGGTCGAAACGCATCCGACGGCGGTTCAGGGTGATGAGCGTGCTCATCACTTTTGATAGAGAAGATTAGAGATATCTGTGAGCAGCAAACCCTTTGCCATTACGCTCGATGTCGGCACGTCGCTGGCCAACCGCACCGGAAGCTGGCGCACGCTGCGCCCGGTCTATGTGAACCGCCTCCCTCCGTGCAATGCCAAGTGTCCCGCCGGCGAGCAGTGCCAGGCATGGCTCTACCATGCTGAAAGCGGCGACTACCGTCACGCCTGGGAGAAGATCGTCGAGGACAATCCCTTCCCCGCCTGCATGGGCCGCGTGTGCTACCACACGTGCGAGTCCGCCTGCAATCGCGGCGAGCTCGACGAGTCCGTCGGCATCAACGCCGTCGAACGCTTTCTCGGCGACCATGCGCTTGAAAACGGTTGGTCGTTCAAGAAGCCCGAGACGAAGAGCGGCAAGCGCGTTCTTGTCGTGGGCGCAGGTCCTGCAGGCCTTTCCGCCGCCTACCATCTCGCCCGCATGGGTCATGAGGTCTGCGTGCGCGACGGCGCCAAGGCCGCAGGCGGCATGATGCGCTACGGCATTCCGAAGTACCGTCTGCCCCGTGAGGTTCTTGACAAGGAGATCGCGCGCATCGCCGAGCTTGGCGTGAAGTTCGAGCTCTCCCGCGAGGTGACCGATCTGGCCGCCGAAATGAAGGAAGGCGGCTTTGACGCCGTGTTCCTCGGCGTTGGCGCAAGCCTTGCCCGCCGAGCCTACATTCCGCCGGCGACGCCGCGCACGTGTTGACGCCGTTACGGTGCTCCGCTCCATGGAAGGCGAGGAGCAGCCGCTTCTGGGCCGCCGCGTGGTGGTCTACGGCGGCGGCAACACCGCCATCGACGTGGCCCGCACCGCAAAGCGCCTTGGCGCCGAGCCGCTGGTCGTTTACCGCCGCACCCGCGAGCGCGCTCCCGCCCATCAGTTCGAGATCGAGGAGGCCATCGAGGAAGGCGTGCACATGAAGTGGCTCTCCACCATTGCGCATGCCGACGAAGGCGAGATCCGCATCGAGAAGATGAAGCTTGACGAGCGGCCGTCCCGTCCCGACGGGTGAGTTCGAGACGGTGAGCGCCGACAGCGTCGTGCTCGCCCTCGGTCAGGAGACGAACCTGAAGTTCCTCGAAGGCATCGACGACCTTCAGATGGAGAACGGCAGCGTCGTGGTCGACGGTTCGATGATGACGGGCTGTCCCGGCATCTTCGCCGGCGGCGACATGGTGCCGGGCGAGCGCAACGTGACCGTGGCGATCGGCCATGGCAAGCGAGCCGCCCGCTCGATCGATGCCTGGCTTGCCGGTCGTCCGATGCCTGCCGCCGAAGAACGCCAGCCCGCGACCTTCGGCCGTCTCAACACGTGGTACTACGCGGATGCGCCCAAGTCCGTGCGTCCCCAGCTTGACCTCGTTCGCCGTCAGACGACGTTCGACGAGGTGGTCCAGGGGCTCACCGAGCAGACTGCGCTCTTCGAGGCCCGCCGCTGCATGTCCTGCGGCAACTGCTTCGAGTGCGACAACTGCTACGGCGTCTGTCCTGACAATGCCATCATCAAGCTCGGTCCCGGCAAGAAGTTCCGCATCAACTACGAGTACTGCAAGGGCTGCGGCATCTGCGCCAACGAGTGTCCCTGCGGCGCGATCGACATGGTGCCCGAGTCCATCTGATGCACCTGATGCCGTCCGGTCAAGAGACCGGACGGGCCGTAAATGAAGGAAGCACCGTTTTCCAACGGTGCTTCTTTCGTTATGGGCTGTAGGGGCCGTTGACCTTCAATCGCCGCCGACGTTCGTCTTCAATGTCAGAGCGAGCGCGCAGGCGATGAGTAGAACGGTGGCAAGGTAGGGCGCGCCTGCAAGGACGGGATGCATGTGGTGGTCCGCCGTGATCATGAGCAGAGGAGTGCCGATGAGCGGCGAGATGGCGCCCGTGAAGCTGTTGAGCGAGCTGACCGCTCCCATGTTGACGCCCTGTGTGCTTGCTTCGCAGCGCCTGCTGATGAGGCCCTGAATGGTCGGCCCCACGATGCCCATGACGGCGAAGAGGCAGACCATGGCGAGACTCACCGCGCCCGACGGCGAAAGCGCGATGACGAGCATGGAGGAAAGGCCGATGAGGAGGCCCGTCACGATGATGCGTCCCGGCGCGAGCTTCTGGACGAGACGCGGCAGGATGAAGCCCTGCGTGAGGCTGATCGAGAGGCCGAGCGCAAAGATCGACATGCCGATCATGAGCGGCGTCCAGGCGTAGCGGTATTCCGTGTAGAGCGCCCAGGTGCACTGCATCAGGCTCTGTGCAAGCGTGAAGAGTGTGATGACGACGAGCAGCGGGCGAAGACTGAGGTTGCCTGCCAGGCTCCAGATGGCGGAGAACGGGTTGAGGCGTCCGAGGGAGAGCGGAGCCGTCGACCTGACCCTGAGGCTCTCGGGAAGGATGAAGAAGCCGTAGAGGAAGTTGAGGGCGCAGATGGCGCTTGCGACGAAGAACGGAATTTTGGGATCGGTCTGGCCGAGCACGCCGCCCACGGCGGGGCCGAGCACGAAGGCAATCCCGAAGATTGCGCCGATCTTGCCGAAGGAGGCGATGCGCTGGTGAGAGGGCGTCACGTCGGCGATGTAGGCCTGCGCCACCACGATGTTGGAACTCATCATGCCGCCGACAAGTCTCGAGAGCAGGATGAAGGGCAGGGACTGGCTGACGGCGGGCACGATCATCATGATCGAAAGGCCGAGAATGCCCGTAAGCAGCACGGGACGCCGTCCGATGCGGTCAGAAAGGGCGCCGAGGATGGGCGCGAAGAAGAACTGCATCAGGCCGTAGCTCACCATGATTGCGCCGTACCAGCTGGTCTGCAGGTCGCGCGTGTCAGCGAGCGATCCGATGAGCCTCGGAAGAACAGGAACAATGAGCCCGATGCCCAGTGCGTCGAGGAAGACGCAGGCAAGAACAAACCCAATTGCAGGCTTTCTCATCATGGGACAGGGGCGCGGAAAGAAGCTGACGAAGATCCAATATTACCGCGAGTCGCAGGGCGGCGCGGAAGGGGCCGAAGGGCTGCCGCAGGCCGGAGAGGCCGGGCTGAGCCTAGGCGGAACCCACCCAGTCGCTTTGATGCGAATCAACAGTTGTAAATCTGATTGACATTTTGGTGGCTGTGAAGCTTGGAAGAAGAGGGTGTTGGAGGTGAAGTTTTTGGTAATGTAAACAAATGCGTACGAATGCCGCCGAGGCTTGGTCGCCGAAGGCAGAAAAAGGCCGTACGAAAGAAGAATGTCACCTGGAGTACAACAATGAAGCGAGTCTTCAATTTTGCGATGCCGTTCCTGCAGGCATCGCTTGTCAAGCAGATTTTGGTCGGTCTGGTACTTGGCATTGCGCTTGCCTATGCGG
>VOFC01001563.1_pt1 | contig 50000 bp, 74 predicted proteins | sample 5384161 | NCBI WGS metagenome assembly VOFC01 (sample SAMN12384722, study PRJNA508395) | human gut metagenome | isolation source: healthy gut B | host: Homo sapiens | reverse complement strand
TCTTTCTCTGATCCATAAGCATTTTTTTAGCCTCCATACACAGCATTTTTATGATCTGAAAATTCTCTGCCATACGTTCCATTTCACGCATCTGCTGCATGGAATATTTTTTCTGAAGAACTTCTACACCACATTCCCCCGATTGCCATATAAATAACCTTATATACTGCCCCCCCGATCTCGGTCAAAAGTATCGTACTAAGTACCAGTGTATTCTTGCCTCCATTTCGCAGCTTCTTTTCCAGATCATCCAGATAAATCTCCAGATCCTCTGCCATTCCACCACGTAAAAATTCTCCATCGTTGCTGTAATTTCCTGTATTTCTCCCTGTTCCAATCCCGATCCGTGCTCTGCATCGGAAATGAAATAGACACTGCTTTTATCCTTTCTGGAATAACTGAGCGCATTCATTGCCTCCAGATAGCTCTCTCTGCATTTTCCAAGAGTATTCACACTCCTGCTTACCCCCCGACCTGACAGCAATATCCCATAATACGCTCCACACTCTGAACAATTTCTTCTACAATAATATGTAAATACTTACCCATACCTCCCGGAGTCGTCGCGATCAGCGATACCACTCTTCCTTCCAGATGGCAGCTTACATAATGAACATATTTTTTCAAGATCATATCAACTGCATTTTACACTGCTATAGCTTGTCTGATCCTTTCCATTTGCATCACGGATTCCGGTTACAAGCACCACGTACTGCATATTATCCGGCTTTGGATTACGGATCAGCTCACATTCCTCTGCCCGCTCAAGAAGTGCCTCTTCGGACACCCGTTCATTCTGAAAGCTGTCGAGCAAAAAGCGGAATAAGGAATTGCGTCTTTGCGGATGTCCAGCTTCTCTTTTCTTTCTTTTGTAAATTCTTCCACTCGCTGATCCATGGCTTTTTAATCTTTATCAATTCCGCCTCGATCTCTTTTGCTGAAATCGGCTTCAGCATATAAATCATTTCATCATTTTGCACAACTATGTTTGCGTTTTGTTGGCAAATTGCACAGACTGCCCCTCTTTTCGTTTTTGCTCTCTGCTTATTCTACTCTTTTTTATGCCAGTCTTGCCAGTTCTTTCTGGAACAATTCGCCGGAGGTTTTCCATCCGAACATCTCCCTTGGATAGTCGTTGATCCAGTCCTCTACTCTCTGGATGTCGTCCTCTGTCCGGTCATCGAAGTTCTCTCCCTTTGGTATCTTCCTGCGCACCAGTCGGTTCTGGTTTTCGTTGCTGCCACGCTCAAAGGAGCAGTATGGGTGGCAGTAGAACACGGTCACTCTCTTTTCGGACTCATCTGCTGCCGACTGCTGCATTCCCTCCCAGTCAGCGAACTCCGAGCCATTGTCCACGGTTATGGTCTTGAACACCTGCCCGAATCGCTCTCCCCATTCCGCTTCTAACTGATCCAGTCGCTTGCAGACCTGCTCAGTCGTGTGCTCATATAAAAGGTATATGAGTTCGTTCCTGGTCTTTCTCTCTGTCAGTACCAGAAGGCTGTGTTTACTTTCCCCTCTCTTGCCTACCACTGTGTCCATCTCCCAGTGCCCGAATTCCTCTCTGGTGTCGATGTCCTCTGGCCGCTTCTCTATGCTTGTGCCTGCGTTGGCTCTCGCCTGCCTGCGGACTTTCTTATTCTTCTTTTTCCGTCTGCCTTTTACTGGGAGTTCCTTATTTGTGATTGTGAGGAATATCCCCTTGTCGATGTAACTGTAAAGGGTCGGCTTGCTAATCTCTGTTTCAAACTCCAACCCCTTGGCTTTAATTTCTCCGAGGACTGCTCCGGGCGAGTATCCGTCCTCTGCTATCTTTGTTTCTATGTACTCTGCCAGTCTGTGGTCTTTGCCTATCTTAAGGTCTGGACCCTTATCTCGCAGGTTCTGTTGATACCTATCCTCTGCGATGTCTGGGGAGTACCGTTCTTCCTCTGTCAGATCTGAATTGGTATGTGTGTATGTTCCTCTCTTTATCTCACGGTATATGGTGCTGACATGGACTCCTATCTGGTCAGCGATTTCCTGTTTGCCGTGTCCTGCTTTCAGCAGTGCTTCTAATTTCAGCCTGTCGGCTCTGGATAACTGTTTAAATCTGCGCATGGCAGCACCTCCTTGTCTCTTTCTACTATTATCGGTGTTAAAGTTATAAATTTCAATAACAAAACACTTATAAATAAGGATAAGATACCAACAAAGAAGCGGTACTTTTATGGTTATATTTTTGTTGAATTTATGGGTTATAAAAGACTTGAATACCTCCGCAACCCAAGGTAATATACAGACAACCTAAAGGAAAGGAGGTGCATCCGATGAATTTGGATGATTTGGTTTCTAAAATAAATAAGCTGAGTAAAGTTGTTCGAGCCCTTACTCAGCTTGCATTGGAAATCGGAACGCTCGTAGCGGTTATCCGATTCATCATCTTATGATGATGGCTTGGGGGGGGGTCCACCTCTCTCCCTTGCTTCTCAAAATATACCACACGATTGGAGGTCTTGTCAATGAAACGGTTATGTGTTTCAGTTTCGGTTCTGGCTTTTCGGATAGCGGAGTTGCTTATCGTGGTTTCTGGTCTGCTTCTCCTGCTTTCCAGAATGTAGCCGGTCCGTCCGGGGCAGTGCATCTGCTCCGGCTCTAACCCACCGATGTCTGGTCCCAAGTCCAGAAGGCGGAAGCGTGAGGGGAGCAAAGGACAATGCCATGTCTGAGTGATGTCTGACAAGTTTGCCTGGTTTTTAATGTGAAAGCCTTAAAGGTAGGAGGAGTTATTGGTTTTTACCGATTGCCTATCGCAACTCGTTGATTTTGTTTCCTGCGTTGCAGAGAAAGGGTTAGGTGATGTGTAGCCGAGCACGAGGTCTTATCTGGTGTACCGTAACACTGGACGCTCTCTCCAGTCGGGCGAGACCGATGGGCGACATGGCTTATTGTTCCTTTTTGAAAAACGGCGATAAATTTCCGGCGGTAAAACTCCGGCGATAAAATCTGAAAGGATCTGATAAAATGATTTATATTGATAAGTGCCGCACCGACCTCGGTGTTACCGTGGACGAGTGGGCGGTTGATGATAGATGTCGGTTCTCTGATTCCGGCAAGGTCGGCATAGGGACTGGTGTTCGTGTGCTCGATATTACTGACAAGCTTGGCGATGTTCTGGTTCGCCTTGTGATTTCGGATTCCTGCTCTGACAATGTCAGCAGGTTCTCCTGCAGGGAGGTGTTGTCTCATGAATAAAGAACTGCTTGAGCCGATCATGCGTGCTCACGGAGATAAAAACAAGGACTTGGCTGCGGCCATTGGTATGTCCGTTCCGAACTTCTCCACCATCTGGAATGGTCGTGGCGAGTTTGCTCTGAAGTATATCCGTCTCATTGCCCGGAGATATTCTCTTACCCCGGAGCAGGTCTATAAAATCTTTATCTTTCCGCAGGGGTAATCATTGCCCCTGCTTTTTCTTTGGCTTTCAAATCTGCCCTATTTAGGCAATAAAAAAAGACCCAGTGGGTGTTTGTTCCACTGGGTTGCTTTTCGTCTTATTCTGGCTGTCACGGTGCGCCACGCTCTGGGTTCTGCGTTGCGGTGTTCCCGACATTTATGTCGGTCACATCGTCCGGGTGCTTACCCCCTTTAGAACCCCCTCTGCGGCACATCATACCTCCACTCTTTTTATAAGTCAATCGCCAATTACAGAAGTTCATTGACCTCTTTCATTGGACTGTATCGTAGTCATATCCTGCTGCCTTGATGCGGTTCTTTCTGTCATCGCCATTTCCCCACTGTCCTGCAATGACTTCCTTGGCGATTTCTGCCACGCTCTTTTTCGGTGCGGATGTTGCTCCTGCAAGGCGGTTCACTTCTGCCTGCACCGTTGCGTAGTCATATCCGGCAGCAGCCAGTCTATTCTTGCGGTCATCTCCGTTTCCCCAGTCTCCTGCGAGCACTTCCTTTGCCACCTCAGTGACGGATTTCTTCTCGCCCTGGTTCTCTTTGATTTCCTCTCCGTAGTAGTAATCCATATCTACCTTGCCATCGATGCCGCTTACTGTTCCGGAACTGGTGTACTGGTGGAATGCGCAGTCATAGTCCGGAGATCCTGTGTAATCTGCGAGCCAGTACACATACTTGGAGAGCACTTCGTCCGAATACATATTTCTGTGGTAGTCGATGTTGGAATAAACACCTGCCTTGTATCCATGGCTTTCCACATACTCGCAGAATGCCTTTGTAAATGCGATGCACTCATTCTTTCCGAGGGTTACTCCCTTTGCCTTGGCTTTCTTTACAGTGTCGTACTCAAAATCGTAGAATACAATCACATCTTTTCCGAGACCTGCCTGCTCCATCTGCTTGATGCAGAATGCCGCCTCCTGCGCTGCCTGCTCTGCGTTGATCGCATAACTGAAATGATATACTCCCTTGATTTCGATGCCGTTCTTTCTGCAGCCTTCCACATACTGGCGGAACTTTGCGTCTACCGTCTGTGCGTATCCTTCACGAAGGATTGCGAACTTGATGCCGTCTGCTGCTACTCTGGCAAAGTCTACATTGCCCTGCCAATATGAAATGTCCATACCTTTGATTGCCATATCTGTTTCCTCACTTTCTGTAATAAAATAGGGCAGCCTACTGGCCGCCCTGCTGCGTATGTTTCCTGTTACTGTTCCTCGGTATCATCCGAAGCACCGATGTTGGCGGAGTCGGTCAAGCCTTCCCCGATGATGTAAGCCACCACGGACGCTCCTGCCATGATGAGTGCAGTTACCTGCGTTGCCGTGTTGTCTGTTCCGCCTGTGGCGAGGATCATCATTGAGACGAATGATGCCACTGCCGTCCACAGTTTTTTCTGCTTGTGAGTTTTCTTACCCAGTCGATTTTCTTCATTGCTTTGTCCTCCTGTTATACAATTTGTTTTAGTGCCTGTTCGTTCAGAAAGTCCTTCTGTTCATGTTTGACCTTCTGAGCGTAGTCGAGTGCTGCGTGCATATCCCCATTGCAGTGTGCGTCCGGGATTCTCTGCACCGCTCTGGCTGTCGCTTCTCCGAGTGCCAGGGAAGCATTGACGCAGTTGATGATGCAGAGTTCATTCTTCTCTCGGATCTGCTCTCTGGCATCTACTTCCTTCTGCCGTTCTTCCCGCTCTGCTTTTTCCTTGTCGGCACGCTTCTGTATGCTCTGCTCGATGAGCCAGAAAAGAAGCCAGTCAGTGCTGATGGGATACTCGCTGCCACGATGATTGCTGTCACATCCATGCGCTGCACCTCCTCTCTAAAAAGACCGCCCTTGTCCGGACGGTCTTTAATTCTGATTTAATTTCTCACACCGCTTGCATGGGTACTGCGTCATCGGTATGTGGTAATTTGTGCAGTGGGCACAGGTGCCGCTTTCCTTGCAGTCGAGGTCACATTCTTTCATGTGCTTATGGCAGTACCTGCTCCCATGTGCGTGGGTACATTGGAAGTTATTTTGCCTTGGTTTCTGCCTTGTACTTCTCGCCTGTGATTTCCTCGTACTCTGCTTCATCAATAGTTCCCTTCTCCACTCTGACCGCGATCTGTTCCTTTGTCAGCCTGCCTGCGGCATAAAGTCTTTTCAGACTGTCGATTAATGCTCTCATTATAACAATCCCTCCTCGATAAGCTGTGCGGTGTAATCATCAATCGCCTTGTCGGTGTTGATCTGTTTGATGGATTCCAACATCTGGTATTCCGATACAGTGATTTCCCTGCTATCGCACTCCCAGTCAGTGTAGGCTTCCATGCCCTCGGTTGCTTCGTGCTGCACTTTCTGATGTTCTTTCTCTGGATGTAGATGCCGTCAGCCACAAGCTGCAGCTCCTGCGGCTCCTCGGAGCATCTTTCCTTGGTCCATTCCTTCATTGTTCTGCCTCCTTTTGATTTTTTTGATATTATTTTCTTAAGCCGGCCCACATGGATATAAGGTTTTATCCTGCTCTGGTAACAGTCGTATGTGTCCGTGCAGGTAAACCATCCCATGTACGACAGCATGGCTTCGATGTGTCTGTGAAAGTATCCACGGTTCGCTTCCTTTGACCTCTCCATCTTCTTTTGCCAACCGTGTTGCTGATAGCATAATGTTCTTTCTGATCAGCGTCTTGTTTCTGTAAAATATAAAACCCATGAAGTCCAGTGCCCTACCTATCTTCCGCTTGCCCTTCTCGTAGTAGAATTTGCACACCTGGTAGTTGTGCTTCAGCTTTAATCTGAAACGCTGACCGAGCATCTTCCTTATCTCCACGATGGCTCTCTGGAGGACTTTCTTGCTACTTGCGAATATGACGATATCGTCCATGTACCTTTGCAGCTTTGGCAGACCGAGCACCTGTGTGATCAGTCGGTCGAGCGGTTCTAAGAGGTAATTTGCTAACCACTGGCTGATGTAAAATCCGAGAGGGATTCCTTTATTAAATCCCTGTAGGCATAATCCGATGATGTATAAAAACCAGTCATCCTTGATTCGGATTGCCAGTTCCTTCATCAGAATTTTCAGCCGGATACTATCATAAAAATGCCGGATATCCATTTTGGCGAAGCACCGTGTTCCCTTCGGGTCATGCAAAAGCCACCGCTCTATTTCTCTCTTTCCGTAGTGTGCTCCACGCTTTGGGGACGAACCACAGGAGTATGGATAGGCAGTGGCTGTGATGATTGGCTCTAATACCAGAACGATGATGTGGTGCAGCCATTGTTCATGGATTTCCGGCATATAAATTTTTCGTCTTTTCCCTGTTCGTAAGATGATTTTCGGGGTTCTTTTGCTTTGGTTTGTATGCCAGTTCCGGGTGTGGGACGTCCACTCCCTCCGGCTTTGTGTTTAGGATCATGTCGTACATTTTCCGCACCTCATCATCGAGGTGTGCGTCTATGTACTGGATCTCTTTTCTCTTGGTCTTTCCTTTGCGTAATTTCTTATATGCTTTCCGAATGACATCATCCTTCAGCATTTGTTGATACAGATATTTGTACTCTTTGTGACCGTGTTCCGGTTCATTACGCAGATGGATTTCTGTGTGTGTTTTTCGCATTCTGCTGAGTACTCCTATAAGATATTTTTTCTTCTATCTCCTACGCACGGCAGGTGCGACCGCTTTACCGTGCGTCCTGTGTCGGACTCATTTCCACTCATCTTCCCAGTAATGGTGAGTAAACCTTGTCTCAAAGGTCAGCGGTGTAGGAAGCAGGACTGCTTTGGGTTGTTATTCCGTTTAAGATAGAATAAGGCGGCCCCGATGTTCCAGTAGGCATGCCCGGCAGTGTCGTTCACATTCAAGTAGCGCAAACCATCATTCGTACCGTTGTTGCAATTACCGAACCGAAGGGCGACCGCCCGAGGTGACGCAGTCCTGCGCCCCTGTTATTCTTCCTTACGCTATTAAAATCCGATTTTGTTCCACTGGGGGAATTCTGCTAACGCAGACCCCCCAGACCCCCTATCACGGTGTCTTGCTTACGCTGCGACCCCGACAGGTGGTAAAAGAAGGACGGCGGCCCCGAGGGACCAGCCGGCAGACCCGGCAGGGTCGTTCACAGCCAAGTAGCGCAAACCAGCACCCGCACCGCCGTCGCAAACCACCGAACCGAAGGGCGACCGCCACAATCTCGACATTCTGCCATAATCCGTCACAGCCGCCAGTGGATGTGCTTCCCTTGCACGGATGAACCGGAACTGCTCCGAAGCCGGGAACGGTCTGGTACTTATGCGGATAGAAAATACCGTATTTCTGTGTGCTTCCATCATCGTTAAGCATCTTCGGAAGGCTGATGCCTGTATCCTGGTATTTTGCTCCGGTCACATCGTAGGTGTAGTTCTTGCTGACCTTGTATCTGCCATTCACGAGCAATGTGTACGGGTCACGCATCCACTGCTGATATGTTCCAAGGACGATGGAGTGGAAGATCTTGTTGAGTGACTTCGCATCCTTTGTTCCGTAGAACTGTCCGCCACCTACGACTGCGTTCTGCTTCACTCCGTTGGTCGGCGCAAGGCTCGCATCGTATCCGCTTGAATTTCCATAGCCGTATGCTTCCTGTGAGTTCGTGCTCTTTGCGAACATGATCAGAAGGTCAGTGATTGTCTGAACAATTCCGCCACCGAGGAATGCTGCACGGCTTGAGAAGTTTGCGATTGCGGTATGCTCTTTGTCCGTGGTGTTATTGTAGCAAGGCTGCAGTCCTGCCAGAGACACCATCTTTGGTGTGGAGGTGTCTGCTCCGAGGATTGAACCGTAAAACATCGGAATCCATACACCCTCCAGTACATTGTTGCTCGGATCTTTAAATCCGACAGGCTCGAATCCGTCTCTTTCCCTCATGGAGAATTTAACGACACGGTCATTGCCGAGCATATACTCCTGCTTGTAAATCTTGGCAAGCCATGAGAACGCTCCGCCGTTATAGCTTGTGTTGGAAACATCCGAAGCAGTGCCGTCCTCTTTCTTGGTGTAGTCGTTCTCGTCCAGTCTGTAGTCCGGTGTTCCGTCTGCCCTTACCATCCACGGCTTATTTGCCACGATGATCGGGAAGTCTGCCCAACTGTTAAGTGTCATTGCTCCGGTGTCCTTGTTGAGTGAAATCGGAGTGAAGTCTTTGTTCTGTCCGATGTATTCGATTCGTGCTGTCGGACTTAAAACATCCATGTGCTCAATAAAGCCATAGATTCCGTCTGCGGATAAAATCGCATAGCACTTGTCGAGGGTTTCCTTGTCTGCGATGTATGTCTTTCCCATTATTCCTCTACCTCCTCGTAGTATAAAAGTCCTTTATCCACACCAAGCACATACTTATCCCCAGTGGTCTGGTCGTAAAGGTACATACTGTTTGGTGTTACGATAGTTACATCTGTTGCGTTGGCGACCTCGGTTAGGAAGTCCATGGTAATCGTGGACGGGAGGAGGTCGTTGTAAGCGGGCATATAATCCCACTGGTTTGCGACTCCGACTGCCAGTGCGTAGAGGATTTCCCCCTCGTCCGGGTCCTGTGCATAAATGCCGACCTCTTTCACGTAGTAGCCATTCTTAAGGTTTCCGGTGTCCTGCTTGTTTGTGATGATAAATTTCACATATACATTGGACTGGTTCTGGGTCGTCACTGTAATCAGCGCGAACTCCTGCTTCTTGGATTTGAGAGCAGTTCTGTTTGTGAGTGCTTCGCCATCTGAATATGATCCGTCTCCGGTTGCGGCCTTGGTCAGTTTGATTGTGCATCTTCCTGCCTGTGCCTTGGCGAGCAGGGCGATTCCTTTGGCTGTCAGCACTGCTTCTTTGAATACTCCTGCCATCGTTGTTCCTCCTTTATGTTGTTATTTTGGAATGTGATGCCATTCCCACTGCCACCCTCGGCACAGTGCCGTGTACGCTTGCCTGTGTTCGCTGTGCTCCGTTTAGAATTGTGGTCTTGGTGTTTCTTACCACTATCGCTGCAAAACCGCTCACACCGCCCGACAGCGTGCCTGTGCGTGGGTTGACATTATTCCCGATAGTCTCATGCGGGGAACTTACTGCACCTGCGGCAGCGTTCCCTTCCATGCCAATATCTCCAGTGCGTCCTTCCGGGTGGTTTGTTACCGTTCTGGACGGTGCGGAGGTTACGGCTGATGCAGCCGTCTCCTGCATGGTGTAATCGTTTGTGGTCTGGTGGTGGTTCAGCACCTGTTCTTTCGGACTGCTGACCACCACGGATGCCACTGTCTCATGCATCTCCATTTCTCGCTCCACCAGTATCCTGCGGATATGGGAGCGGGTGTTCTTTACTCTCTGAATGATGGAGAGGAAGTAATTTGCCATTCCCTCTGTCATTCTGGCATTGGTTATGATGTCGAATGTTCCGGGGGTGTATGGGCCCTCGGTGTAATCGAACCATTCCTCTGTCCTGCCTTCCCCGAATACAATCTCTATCAGTTCTGATACCGCACTCGGAGTTCCTGCCTTGGTGTGCCACAGGAGCGTCCTCTTTATGATGTTGCGTTTGGTTTCCAGATTCATGCTCTCCTGGTAGTATGGTGTCCTTAATTCCACCGCCAGTACATCCAGTATCCGCTCCGGCAGTTCATCAATGACTGCCATAGTTCTGGTATGCGCTGCCAGTCGGAGCATCCTCTGGTGTTCCTGCTGCACTGCGTAGGATATGCAGCGCACCTCAGTGCTCTGTGCTATCTTCCATGGCAGGAGGTCTGTGATCTGTCCGTCATATAAACTAATCATTCTCAACACCTCCGTATGTCACGGTCTGCGTTCCTATCCTTGCGACACTGGTATCCGGCACGGTCGTAAATACCGGGAGGTTATCTCCGCCCTCTTTGCTCCGGCTGCCACGATCCGTTTCATGAGTTCTGAAGGGTTGATATCTCTGCCGATGGTTCTGGTCTGCCATTCGATGTAGTCAGCCACCGCCTGTGCCACCTCCGCCTGTATAGTTCCTGCCTTGGACTGGTCACTCAAATTTACATAGTATGTGAATGCAATGTTGAATTTGACCGTCTCCGGTGCGAGCACGGTTACCTTGTCGGTAAGTGGGCGGATGTTTTCATCCTGCAGGTATGCTGCCACTCCGTCTATGACAGTCTTTGTCGGGAGTTCTCCGTTCGTCATAATGAAACGAATTTCTACCTCTACCGGGTTCGGACTGGTTACCTTTACATCTCCGATGGTCTGGCTGTAGGTCTTTGTCCAGTATTTGTATGCATTGTCCGGTCCTGCGACACTGTATCCGCTTGGTGCGAGGAATATCCTCTCTGCAAGGCTCTCGTCTGATTCGAGGTCTGCTCCACCGCTTGTCTTGGTCGTGTTGCTTACGCTCTCCACATACGGTATCAAATCAACCAGTACATTGACCTGCCCCGGCAGCAGTTCGTTTCCGTCCACTCCGTTCTCGGTGCAGAGTGCCCTCACATCTACATAGGTTTCCCCTGCGGGGATTTCCTCGTATCCTACTGTGGCGAAGTAGTTGAGGTTGCCGTCCGTGACCTTTGTTCCTTCCGGTATGCCTACGGCTGCAGGCCGCTTCTCTGAAAGAGTGAACCTCAGTGTTGTTTCCGCAGGGGCCGGCTGCTTTCTGGTTACTCCCCTGCCTGCTCCGAGGTTGTCGAGGAATTCGCCGTAGGAGTATTTGATTAAATCCTGCTTTCCGGCTCTGTCTATGTACTGTTCGTCCTGGTATAATTCCAGTGCGATGGCATATAGCATGATGCGGTTCGGATCTGAAGGAGAGAGTGTTATCTCCTGTCCTGTGATGCGCTTCCATTCGCTCTCAAAGTTTGCCACCATTCTTGTTTTCATTGCTTCCAGTGTGTCATTGTCAATGAACGACACCTCTGGGAGGTCTTTTTACGCTTTGGATTGTGTCAGACATTTGTTATTACCACCTCCGCCTGCAACTGCCCATCCTCATTGAATGAGAAGTTGATATCTTTTACTGTTGCCCTTGGCTCGTACCGGTCCGTCTTGTCGATGATCTCCACTGCGAACTGGCTCTTTGCCACATCCATCGGCATCCCTACGAAGTCCGTGTTCAGACCGAATTCCCGGTCAAGTGGGCACGTTCCTCTGCCGTCTGGTATAAGCATTCCAGACACCTTTTAATATCTGCGATGTCTCCTCTTGTATAGTCAAAGGCTACGGTTATGTTTTTTAGGTCTATTGTCATTCCGCTGCCCTCCCTACAGATATTCTTCCAATGAAAGATTGACATCCATCTTCTGGATTTCCCCAGTACCCATAACAACAAGGTTTGACTGGGTAGCCTGTGTGATCTTCCACCTGTTCGACCCTACGGCATGGTTTCCGATGACCAGTTTCTCCACTCTTCCCTGCTGCACTGCTTTTGTGATTTCGTGGAATGTTTTCCACGGCTTCACTCCGTGCTGTGCGTTCAGTACGACCTTGAATTGTACGGTCATCAGTTCTGGGTTGAGGAATTCTGACTGCGGCTTTTTCCCGATGCGCTCATGCTTCGCCCAGTTTGCCGATATGGTTCTCTGGTAGTCTGTGAAGTTGAGGATTCTGCTGTCGCTCGTTTCAAAGACGATCAGTTTTCCAAAGTTTCCTATTCTTCCCATCCCATCAACCTCCCAGTGCCTTTACTCTTTTTTCCAATGCGTCCAACTGTGCCTGCAGGGACGGCTTTCCTTTGTCCTGGCTGTGTCATCCTGCAGGTTGGATATCCCGGTCTTGTTATCATCAATGTCCGAGAACGCATCGTTTATCTGTTCCAGTGTCACATACGGCTTGTCCTCGTATCCGTACCCTTCGAATTCTATCTTCGGGGCACGCAGGATTATTGTCTGCTTCTTTTCTGAATAGGACATGACTGCTTCATTCACATTGTTGCTCATCTCCTGCCGGAAGATGCCTGCGCCACCCTCATGTGGTGTGTTCGCTGAATTATACACCGGTCCGAGTATGACCCCGGACACCGTGCCGTTGGAAAAGCAAGCCACGACCACGAGGTCGTCTACCTTTGGTATGTTGTACTGCAGGGCGAGGAATGGAAGCTCGCTTGTCACGGAGTCGTCTCTGTCCTCATACACCACTCTGGCTTTCCCTGCTGTGTAATTGATTGAGGATATCTTCCCCAGTCTGATTGTCGCTGCTGCCATGCTCTCCACCTCCTTAGTCTGGGTTTATCCATGACCCCGGCACTCCTGCCTTGGTCGTTAGATTCAGCATACCCTGTGAAATGTTGAATATCGTATATGTTCCAGGTCGTCTTGTACCTGTCGGGTGTCCTCCAGTTACCTTGCCTGCCAGTGCTTCGGCTGCGGTGTAGTAACCCTTTTTCGTAGTGGTCAGTGTGTACTTTCCGCCCTTTACTGGTGTCTGCGTTCCTGTGGACTTCGTTGCCGTGGTAGTCGCTGTGGAGGACTTCGTCTCCGTCTTTGACTTCTTTGCCACAGACTTGGTCGATGATTTGGCATCCGTGAAGCGATCCGCCACTCTCCGAAGGTCGAGTTTCTGCTTACATCCGCTTCCGATATCCCATGTGACCTTTTCCACATAGTACTTGCCGTCCAATTTTCCGAAGCCTTTTATGGTCACGCAGGAGGTCGCTATGATCTTCCTGTTGGCTCTGGTCATTGTTACCGACATGGTTGTGTCGCCCTTGTTGGCTTCATTGATTTTTGCCAGTGTAATGCGCTCTGCTTCCGATGCGTTGCTCGCTGCATCCGTGACCTTCAGTATCCTGTTTCCGCCACCAACCTCGACCTTTATCGTCTGGTTCTTATCATTGTTGGTGTACTCATATTTCGCCCCGGTGTAGGTTCTGCACAATTTTGTGTTCCATGACCAGTTCGGTTCTATGTTCTGTTCCGTCAGCGTTGCCACTGATTTCTTTTTTCTCATAGGTGGCTTCGTTAAACACCACTATTTTGTTTTTATATATCTTCATGGCGAAGCCGTAGAGTTTTACCAACTCGTTATAGAATAAGCAGTCATCCTTCTCGCTCTGCTCCACCTTTTCTATTGGTATCCTTGGTGCTTCATAGTACAGTTTGATGCTCGCCCGATTTGCGACTTCCTGTCCGATATTCTCCAAGGTTGTTTTCTCATATGTTTTTGTTCTCTGTGTTTCCTTGAAGCTGCTGTCTGCCGGAAGCGCCAACGCTTCCAGTTTCAGCTTGACTGGTGTTCCAGAAAAACTGAAATCATCAATCACAAAAGACCCGCAGCTTAATTTCTGCGTATCTCCCTCTTTGCTCCAGTTTTTCATAATAATCGTGGCCGCCATAGTGTCTCCCTTGCTTGGAAACCATGACTTGATCCACTTCCTGTCTCTGTCATTGATGTTGAGGGAGAGGCTGTCGCTCTCTCCCGATGCAACATCTGTGTAACTGAATGACTGGAGGTACCCTGCGAGTTTGGTATCGATCCGCTTTCCGTTATATGAAACGGAGGCGGTTGCTTTCCTTGGGTCCATGCTTAATCCCTCCATATTGGCAGATCTTCGTCTACCTCATCTGCCAGTTCCGGTGTGGCGAGAGTGACCCCGCCCGGGAATACCAGGTATTCCAGTAACAGGCGGTTGTTCTCCATGAGGTATCCTGCGTACTTCTCATCTCCGTAGACCTGGTACGCTATCTTATCCCATGTGTCGCCCTGCACCGTTTCGTATGTGCCTGCCATTCTCTCGCCTCCTTAGAACCTCTTTCTGTCGTTGTCACGCTGCCACTGCTCCATCATTTCATTGAATTCTGCCTGTGACATACGCTCTGCTTCCACCAGATCATCCTTCGTAGGTGCTGCGCCATTGAAGTTATATACTGGTGCGTAGTTTATTGGTGCTCCGTTTGCTGTCGCAGGTTGCGGTTCGTTTCCACCGCCACTCAGTCTGTCGAGCAGACCGGATATTGGTGTCTGCGTGCTTCCCTGCATTGCTGCCCCGACCTTATCCACCAGTGCCGACAGTGCGTTGCCTGCGCCACCGTTCTGGCTCTCTGCGAGAATGCCTTTTAGGATGGTCGTCATTTTCTCCCATAACTGGGAAAGAGGCACGATTGCTTCTGGTCCTGCTTCTCCGCCTGCCATTAAGTTTCCGCTTTCCGGATTGATTCCGAATGCGGTAGGCTGCGTCATAATACCACCATTTTTGTACCATTCGATTGAGAACTTAGGCAGTGAGCCTTTTCCTGCGATACCGTATGGTGCTTGTCCTCCACTTACACTGATGTGTGGGAGGTTGAGGTGCGGCAGTGACCACTTGAAGTTAAATGCTCCCTTGATTTTGTCCAGTGCTCCGGTTACCACGCTTTTCGCTGCTTCCAGTTTGTCACTGAATGCCTGCTTGATATTCCCAAGGACATTCGTGACGGCTGTTTGGGCTGCGTTCAGTTTGTTTGTGAATGCACTTGTAATGGAGGATAATTTTCCTCCCGTCAATGTATCCACGGTGCTCATCACACTGGAGAAGGTGCTTTGTACTCCTGCCATTGCTCCTGCAACCACTCCCTTAATGCCTCCACCTGCGCTGTCATACGCAGATTTCATGGCATCGAGTTTTGCCCCTACATTTGCTCTGGCTGTTTCCATGAGGTTTCCGGCTGTGTCTTTGACATTGTTGAATGCTTCCGAAACGCTCGCCTTTACCTCGCCCATCTTGGATGTGAACTTATCCTTGATGGCTGATAACTTTCCGCCTGTCAGATTGTCTATGAATGTGTATCCGGCTGTGTAATATCCTTTGACACCCTCGACCGCTGCGGCTGCTACACCCTTGATTCCGCCACCGTGTTGCTCGTATGCGGTTTTCATGTTGTTCAGCTTTTCGCTTACAGTGTCCTTGGCTGCCTGTAATACTGTACCTGCCGTCTGCTTCACATTGTTCCAACATTCGGACGCTTTTTCTTTAATTGCCGTCAGCTTTCCGCCTGTGGCTGTGTCTATGGCATTAAATGCTCCGGTTACTACACCCTTCAGTGCGTTCAAAGGAGCGAGTGCCAACGATTTCAGCGCATTAAATGCTCCGAGGAAGATGTTTTTCAGTCCATCCAGTGCCCTGCTCCAGTCTCCGGTAAATACCCTCGGCTACGAAGTCAATGATTCCCTGGAATACCTGTTTCACTCCGTCAATTACTCCCTTTGACGGTTGTCCACCATCCATCAAATACACCCTTGATAAATTCGAAGGCTACCGGGAATTTATCTTTGAAACCGTCCACCGCATTGCAGACCGCATCTTTCAATGCGGAGAACTTTGCGGAGATCCACTCTCCGAGTTGCCCTGCCTTTTCCTTTACCGTATCCCAGTTTTTATACAGTAATACACCGATAGCGATTACTGCTCCGATTGCCAGAATTACTAAGCCAATCGGACTGGTTAAGAATGTAAACGCTGCACCCAGTGCGGTCGTTACCGCTGTCGCCGCCGTGCAGACCACGTTCCATGCGGTTGTGGCTGCTGTTTGTGCCCATGTTGCTGCTGTGGATGCTGCTTTCACGATTGCGTCCTTGGCATATAGTGCGTTCAGATACAATGTTTCCGCTTTATCCTTTATCTTGGCTACCCGAAGCAGTGTCATTGCCTTGGTAACCTTTGCGATCTCTATCGCTGTTTTCGCAAGTTTAAATCCTGCGATGGCTGTCGCCAGTGTGGTCACGGTAGGTATAAAACCTTTCCATTCCACGAATTTGTCGAGTACATTTGCCGCTGCGCCCAGTACATCCAAGAGTGCCCCAACCAGTGCCGGAAGTCCTCCGCTTACCAGACTGCTTGCATCATCACTTGCGCCCCCGAAGGCTTCCGAGAATTTCTGCTGCACATCTGATAACAAATCCATGATTGCCTGTAGCTGTGGCTCATGCTCTGCGATTGTATCTTTTAATCCGCCCAGTGTTGCTTCGGCGGTGCTTCCTATCCATCCAATGAATGACTGGAAATCATCCAACAGGTTTTGGATCACTCCAAGGAATGTCTGTACGCTTCCGGGCAGTTCTACACCGAAATCTTCCGACAGTGTTGACGAGAATGCTTCGGAGAAACTCTGACCGTCCACTATCTTTCCGACAAAATCCAGAACACCGCCTGCCATCTGACCGACTCCGTTCATGAATTCTTGGATTGGTAGTTTCTGAATGAGTTCGCTGAACCCTGCCGTAATATCCGGGATTTTCAATGCCACCGCATCTATGATTTGCATCGCATACGGTCCGAAGTCCTCTACCATGCTTATCTTTAGGTCGCTGATTGCCGACTGGAATCGTGCCAGTGCGCCTTGTAATGTTCCGGTCGCTGTTGCATCCATTGCATCCAGTGCGCCAGTTGAATTGTCGATTGCTCCGGCGAGTTCATCCCATGCTGATGCAGAGCCGTTTACTCCCTCTTTTACTCCGTCCAGTAAATAACCAAACTGTGAGTAGTAGTTCGTTCCGGCAATTGCTGACATATAGGAGTTTTTCTGCTCCTGCGTCATTCCTGCCATTGCACCGTTTAAGTCCACGAGGATATCCCTCATGTTCCTCATTTCCCCGGAACTGTCGTAAACTGCGACACCTAAATCCTTGAATGCCTTTTGTGCTACATCCTTGGTGCTGATTCGTACAAGCATTGAGTTCAACGCTGTACCTGCTTCACTGCCCTTGATACCGTTGTTCGCCAAGATTCCGAGTGCTGTGGAGGTTTCCTTGTAGTTCATACCTGCGGCTCTGGCTGCACCACCGCATCCGATGAATGCATCCATAAGGTCTGCCGCCGTGGTATTCGCCTTGTTGTTGGTTGTTACGATAACATCGAGGTATCCCTGTAAGTCATCTATTCCAACTCCCATGGCACTCATAGAATCTGTTACCTGGTCACTGGTGGTAGCAAGGTCTGCCTGCGTTGCTTCTGCGAGTTTAAGCACTGGTGTTAAGGCTGCGGTACTTTCTTCCACATTCCATCCCGCCAGTGCCATATATCCCAAGGCATCGGCCGCCTCCGAAGCCGTGAAGGTTGTCGCTTTACCTGCTTCTCTGGCCGCAGCAGACAGTTTCGCATAATCGTCCGCAGATGCCCCTGCGATAGCAGAGGTGTTTGCCATTGCCTGTTCAAATTCCGCATACTCATCAACCGCACCGGATATGAAGTCTCCGACCTTAACGGCTGCGAATGCTGCGGCTGCCACTGCTGCGGCTTTCTTAGCAACGCTCGCTATTTTGTTTAATCCGTCCTCGGTTACTCCGAGACTTTGCTTGAAAGAGTTTTCGACCTTGCCTGCGATTTTAATGGCGAGTTCCTGCTCTTTGCTGCTGCTTGCCAATGTCTGCCACCTCCTCGGCTATTTCCCGCAATTCAAAAACGGACAGAGATAGAAAGAAATCTATCCCGGTCCGTAATGTCATTGATAACTGTATTGCGAGTTTCCGGAGGTTTGCACCGTCAGTTGGACTTATTCCGCTCCGTAGAAAAAAGCTATCACACGGTTCTTGACCTTGACTGCTTCCTTCGGGTGTAATCCCTTGAAAAATTCCACCGGAAGTTTGGTTGCCTTGGCAGCGATGATACACGCATACTCCAAGGACATTTCCGGGAGGAATGTGAATGATCCGGTTCTGTCCAGAATCTTATTTGCTGCGATCATGTCCGCTGCTGTCAGATTGTCCAGTCCGCTCAGATCGATTTTGTCATAGGTTTCGCCCTCGAATGTGTACGGCTTATTAAAAACTACCGTATACTCGTTCTCGATCACTTCTCCGTCTTTGTCCAATACCTCTACTGCTACCTCTGGTTTCTTTGTCTCTTTTTCCATCTTGCTCGTCCTCCTTGATTAACACTGCTTTCTGATTTTTGCCAGTAAATCCACACCATTGACCTTGTAAACGTTGTTTATCTTGTCAAGTTCGATTCTCTGCTTTCCGTCCAACTCAATCATGATATATGTGATCTCCACTGTCACTGCTGCGTCCATCGCTCCGCCCTGCTTCACGGTGCCGCCTGTGAGTTTCTTCTGTCGTCCACGTACAACTACTCTCATTCCCTTATAGTCAATACCGCCTGTGCTCTTGACTGTGAACTGCTCACTGGCTCTGAGTGTCAGATTCAGCGAAGTTGCCGGGGACATGAGTTTGAATGCGTCCTCATCGAGGATGCGGAACGGAATCTCCAGTTCCATGCTTCCGAACTGTCCGATGATTACTTCCTCGATCTCTCCAAGGATACCGGGACCGCTCAGTGTCTCGGTCATTCCCTCGAAGTCCGGCAGGGAGATTTCCCCTGTCAGACCCACGAGTGCTGTTCCGTTGTTGTAAAGGTTGAAGTTATTAATAACTCCGGGAATACCTAATGCGCCCATTCTTATTCACCTCCGTTTAATGCTGCGGATAACATATCCGGGTCAAATTCCAAAATGTTGAGGATATCCTCTGCAGGTACATACGGTGCGAGGTACTGGTGGAACTGGATCTTGCCGTTGAGGATGTCCGTTACCGGGTTTTCGTCCTCGCTGAATTCAATTCTCGCCCCTGCACACTTGCCCTGTGATACATAGGAGTTTCCTCTGATGTTCTCGCTGTCTACGATGGACTCGATGAGACGGTAGTTGCCCGGTTCATCGACCTTCTGCTTGTAGGTCAGAATGAAGCTGTTGCCCCACCATGAGAAAAATCTACGGCAGCAGAACCATCTGTCTTTCGGGTCTGTATTCGCCGGATAGCACGCTGTGTTGTTGCCCCATGACTTCCATCCGGAATCATTGATTGCGGTAATGATTCCCTGTCCGTTTAAGAGGTTCGCCTGCGGCTGATCCAGTGTTACCTCTGTTCCATCTTCCAGACAGAGACCAGTAATTCCGATCAGCTTATTGGAAGGGGAGAGGTTCGGCACATCATCGTTGCTTGCGTCTGTGTACGCTGTCAATGCTCCGAAGATAGCGGAATATGCATACTGCTTCGTTCCGACCTTTACCTGCGGCCAGAGAAGTGCTGCGTGCTTGTTGGTGTATCCGTTCTTATTCTTCCAGTCATTGCAGTCTGTGTACTTGGTTGCTTCTGCGGTGTCGATATCGAGGATGCATTCGCAAGTGAATACTCCGTTGATTTCCTCGCACTTTGCTGCAAGGGCGATACCTACATTCGGCTTCTGCGTCCATCCTGGTGCTAAGAGCAGACCCGGTGTCATGCTGAATTTCGGATAGATGTGGCGGATTAACTCCATACCAGTCTCTGCTCCGGTGCTTGCATTGTATCCGCCGATGATGTCGCTCTCTGTTACGGCAGTCGGGTCGATGCTTGTGCTATTGACTGTGAGGGTCTTGGCTGATGCACCCTTGCCTCCTGCGGTTAATGTGATCACAAGGTATCCGTCATCATCGAATGTCGTGATGTAGTCCGTTCCGGCTGTGAGTGTGGCTTCGTTTGCCTTTACCTCTACGGTATCTGCGAGGATGCCTGCCACCTTTACTGTTGCCTGCATCTTCTCCACATTCACGGTCTGTTCCTCGTTTGCTTTCTTGTGTTTCTTCGGGTCGAGCACATTGATTAAGATAATCGGTGCGACATTGAGAACACGGAAGCAAGCGTCCATGCTCTGGCAGAGCGTGTAATTCTTGAAATCGTCACTGTATCCAACCTGCTCCACGGCTTCACTGAAACTGTAGGCGATCATCGGTACATTGGTTGCCTTGTACGGGTCGGATGCGAGGTTCACAGGTGCTGTTCCGATGATTACCTGCAGTCCGGCTGTTCCTGTAACGGGTGCGACCAGGCTCGTTGCCTGCTCTTTTTTACCCTTACTCCATGATTGTAAGCCATTGCTTTTCTCTCCTTCCTTAAGCCTTATACTCGGCTGCTTTTTTATAAAATACATAAGCGGCACCGCTCTGTGATGCGATGTCTGCGTTCACGGCCGCCAGATTGCTGATCGGCACGACCAGATTGTAAATCGCAGGTTCTTTCTCCATTGCGGTTTTCAATCCATCCGGCAGTCCGTTGTTGAAGAACTGATTGTGTGTTGCCACTCCCAGAATTGTCGGGCCGGCATACACCATCGTTTCCTGTGTCTTGGCTACCGTCTTTGCTTCCTGCTTGGCTTCCGCCTGCACTGCTTTTGTCTTTGCTTCGCTCATGCGAATCTATCCTCCTTCCTTATTGCTGCTGTTGCAAATGTCATGCTCGCTGCTCCGAAGAAGTAAGGGAATGATTCTTCGTCCTGCAGTGCCCAGTCGAATGGGTGCTGCTCATCATTCATAAAATAGAATTGCTTTGCGAGCATTGGTTCTTTCATGAACCGTTCCTGTATCTTCTGGATGATTCCAAGGACACCCTTGTGTCCGTTGTTTCCTGCGTCATCGTCAAAATATCCGATCAGCAGTGTGACGAACACTTCCTGCGGTTCTACACCGCCCTTGGCTTGCCCTGTTTCCACTCGGACGATCACATACGGAATCGGGTCCGGTGCATCTTCGTCCTGTCTGATGGGGAGGTTCTGCTCATAGACATTCATCTTGATGTACTCCCCTGCGGAATCCTTGAAAGAGGTCATCCCTAAAAATAACCCCTATTTCCTTTACAAGTTCTTCCTGTAAAATCTGCGCCGTCATTTACTTGCCTCCCAGTATTTTGTCGATCTGCTTCTGGATGTTCTTCTGCAGGTTCTTTTCTATGTTAGGCTTTACGATGCCATATACCTTGGCTTCGTTTCCTACCATGGTAGGAATGGACGGACTGAGTAATTTCTTAAGTGGCAGCCTTGATGTTCCTTTTCTCTGAACTACAGAAACATGACCACTTCCGAATTTGGTAATAAAAAAGCCTTGAGGTTACCCTTTTGCAGACTTTTCAGTCCACTTGCTTTCAGTACCTTACCTCTGGCCGCATCTGTTGAAGTATTGTCTTTGTACTTGAAGTCCGCCAACTCATTCACTGCCCCTGTAATTTTCAGAGTGGCTGTCGGATTGGATGCCGTTGCGTTCTTCTGGGCGATAGCTTTCTTAAACCTCGGACTCTTTACCGCATAGGTTTCCTTGGCTTTGTCAGCCAGATCCTTTTTGGCATCTCTGGCGGTCGCATTCACGGCATTCTTCAATGCCTGCGGTGCTTTCGCTTTCATGTCCTTCAGTTTCAGTTCTATCCTCTGGAGTTGAGTCTGGTCGACTTCAAACTCTATCATTCCGCTCTGCAATCCCATTACTTCGTCCTGTTAGCCTCCATGGTTATTGTGTATACTCCGCCCTCGTCTGTGGAATCGGTTACCATGTACCTCTTTCCATCAAAGACAATCTGCCGACCGATGGCAGGCAGTGATCCGAAGTCATCCGCCTTCACATAGATTAGTTTCTGCTTCACATACACACCATCCATGTTGGATTTCATCTTCTTTTCTCTTTCGATGATCTCATTGTCATCTACGAGAACTGGGATTTCTTTTCCGTCCACGGTGTGCATATCTGCGAATTCATCCACATTCATAAAGGTGTTATTCACATCGTCCTTCATGACTTCTTTGAATGATTTTCTAACCATTCTTTTTCGCCCCTTTACTTCGGGTCGGTGTCTTTGGAACTCTGCCGACTACATTCTCCGGGGTTTCTCCGTTCTTGGATTCCCCTGCCAGTCCTGCTGTGGCGGTGGCAGGAGTCGCTTTCGCTTTCTCCTGCTTGCCTTCGCTCCACACGGCTGTTCCTGCGTCAAGCCATGCCTGCACCATTGATTCATCGTCTGCCGGGAGGCTGTTTCCGACTTCATACTGGTGTGATCTGTAAAGGATAGGGTATGTTGCTACCAGTTCCATGGCTGCACCTCCTTATCCAATTTTTACAAGTACCTTTGCGTCTCCTGCGGCCGCTGCCTTGGCTGCGAAACCTGCAGGTGTGTATGCGACCTTGCTTCCGCTAGTCTCTCCGTTGTTCGCTGCGTCTGTGATGCCTGTCTTGTCGAAATAAACAGGCTGTCCGAATGCGATCTCGTTCGTTCCAGTCTTATCGAACTCAAAAACACCGCACACATGAAGGTCGCCTTCTGCTCCGGGTGCGATGTCAGTTCCTGCGATACCCACTCTGCCAGTAAGTTCTACGACTGTATTGGCTTCGATGGTGGATGATCCAGTATTTTTATAATCGAGGGTTTCCCCTCTCTGCCAGTAACTTGCTTTGCTCATGGCTGCATCCTCCTTCTGTTATGCTAACTCGATCGGGTTCTTTACTTCGATACCAGGGTTCTTGATTGCTCCACGGTAATCCATGACGCTGATACCCCAGTCGAGGTAGATATCCCATACGAATCCCAATGTGCCCGGAGTCTCCATTCTTCTGATTGTCGGGATCTCCTGTCCGTTCAGATAGTCAACCTCGATGAAGTCTGTGTCGTCCTTTGCTCCAAGTAACCACCAAGGCATTACATTCCCAAAACCGCCGCAAAGAGCATTGATTGTCGGATCTTCCACTACCGTGATGCTGTCCTTGTATCTGTAGAGCGGGTTCACTGCCTGTGTGTTGCCGGATGTGCTGATTGTCGGGCTGTAGAACAGCGTGTACATATCGAACATATATCCGCTCGGCACGATAATGATTGCAGGTCTGATGATAGTTGCTTCTCCGAACCGGTCTGTCTGGTTCTGGAGTGCGAGGATCATTCCCTGCACGGCTTCCTTCGTGATTCCTGTACCCTTTGCCAGTAAGTTGGAGTGTGCGCTGCTGAATAATGCAGTACCGTCATAAATCGCCGGGTTGTTTACGAGGATCTGGTAACACTGCTTATTCTGGGTCTTTCTTGCGCTCGCTGCGTACTTGGCAGGAATTCTGGTTACAAGATCGATATCATCGTTGATGAATGCCTGTCTTGTAAGCGTGAACTGGCGGCCGTATGTTTTCAGCTTTCTGGTCGGGAGTTTCTCATCTCCGAACACATCATGCTTTAACTCTCCACCCTCCGGCACTTCGAGGAACTCGCCTACCGGTCCTGCTAAGTAGTTGTTGTCGTGGGTCTTGAAGTCCTTAAGAGTTCCCTTCTTTGTCCACTGGTCGAATGTTACGGCTACAGTCTTGTGACCTTCCACATATGCCTTGTTGATGGCATTGTCGAGGATAGCAGGGAACGCTGCTGTCGGATTGTAGAACTGTCTCTGTAACATACCGTAGAGTTCATCAGAGGATCTTCTGTTGAGTCCGGACTGTCCTTCATTGGTCAGACACTCAATGGCTAAGTCACGGAGCGTCATTCCCATCATCTGTCTTGCACCGTCTGCCGGGTTCTGGAGTTCCATTCCACTTCTCATCACAATAGCGTCTGCCGCTGCCGCTCTGAACTTGTCCTCGGCACTTTCTGTGATACTCACTCTACCGTTTGCCGGAATCGGTGCGCCGTGCTGTCTTACGTGCTCCAGTGCTGCTTCTCTTACGGAGTCCAGTGTCGCACCGCTCTCGATATAGCTTCTGGCTTCCATTCCGAACTCTCCGCAGAGTTCTGTGATGGAGCGGATTCTGGCTCTTTCTTCCTGGATTGCTCTCTGGGTGTCTGCTTCCGGGTTTGCCGGATTCTGCGGAGGTGCGTTTGCAGGCGGATTCATACCTCTCTGCTGCTGTTCCTCTGCTTCGATCTCTCCGTTCAATCTCTCGATTTCTCTCTGAAGGGAGTCGAACTCTGTCTGCTCCTCCGCAGTGAGATCTCTGCCTGCTTCTTTGGCGGCATTTACGATTTCCTGCTGACGGAGCATTTTCTGCTGTCTCTGCTGCTTTTTGTTCATCGTCTGTTACCTCCTTGGTTGATGATATTTTTATTTATTTGAAGTTGCCTTTCGAACCAGTCTGTAGAGCGGCTCTGCGTTCCCTGCTCGGTTTCTTCCTCCAGTTCCCTGCCTACACCGACCGTTGGGTCCGCAGGCACGCTCACGATACTAATTTCGTAAGGTGTCCACTTTCTTGCGATGTCTGCCGGTCCTGTGAACCTGCCATCTGCTGACTGTTTGTTTGGCATTACTTCCTCCCATAAGTCTATCTGATAGCCTACGGACGTTGTTTTCAGTGTTCCGCTTTTGACTTTCTGATAGATGAGGTCTGCATCTTCATCGCTGTCGAATTCAACCTCTGCCATTCCACGCAAGTCCTCAATCCATGCCCGGTTTACTTTTCCAATGACACGGTTGCGGTCGTGGTTAAAGAGCAGCACACCAATTTCATTTAATCGTGTAAGGTCTACTGCTCCATCTGAGTGGTCGAGGATTTCTGTTCCCCACCATCTCTCGTATGGTTCTTCAGAGGAAAAGGAAAGAATGAACTTTCGCTCATTCCCCTCTCCTTCCATGGCTCTGATAGAATTAACTGTCAGTTCCCTGGTCGTCTGTTTTTCCTTCTTCCTCTGCTCCATCGCCTTCTTCTGATTCCTGCCCTGTTTCTTCTCCGGTTTGGTTTCCGTCTGTCTGCTGAGGATTGTCGGCAGGTGTTTCCTCATCCTCGTAGAGTTCTGCTGCTGTCTGGTCAAAAATCACACCTCCTAAATCGATACCCTTATCCTTTGCGTATTCGAGTACCTCTGCCATTTCATCTATCTGCTCTTTCCAGTCACGACCTTGTTCTGCAGCAATCTGCTTGAAGGTCTTTTGTCCTGTGTTCAGAGCAATCTTGTTTGCGTTTGCTTCCTTCTGAGGGTCAATCCATTTCTTCGGTGCTGTGATCCATGCGTGCTCGAAGTATTTATCCTTGTTATCCCAGAAGTCCTTTGCGTCCAGTTCCCCTGCGAGCCACAGCGAAATAATAAAAGTTTCATATATTTCGTCCATGACTTCCATCAGCATCTCTTTTTTCCTCTGCGTAGGTCATGTCATCTTCGATGATGCCCTGTCTGGTTGAGGAGTAATTGCTCTCTGACATATCACGGCTTGTGGCTTCGTAACTGATGCCCTGTCCTGCTCCGACAAGTCTCTGCTGCAGCTTGATGTAACTCGCCGCATCCGTTGCCTGTCCGGTCGGGTTTACGACCTGTATCTCATCTCCGGCATTCAGTTCCTTTATCATGCCGGGTGCGATGGATTTGCCCTGGTAGTCCTGGTGCGGTCCCGGTACGCTGCCGTTCTGACGACCGATTCCGGTTGTCGGTAACTGCTTTTGATGAATACTGAAAGACAGGCCGCTATTCGCTCTTTGACCGATACGTCTATCATGAATTCGTTAGCGTCTCGGATTCTTGTGATTGTCGGACTCATATCGGACATCTCACGCACCTGCGATGGGCGGTGTTTTGTGTATAAAAAAATGACATCTTTCGCATCCACATATACGGGATTTGAGAGTGCCATTCCGTCCACGGAATACTGTCTGATCCAGTACCCCATCGGCTTGTTATACTCATTCATTTCAATACCACCGACTACTTTGTTCCCCTTTTTCTTCGGGAGCATCTGCGAGTTGTCCAGTTCGTCCACCTCGAATGTCTGAAGCTTGAATGGTAGGTATCCGTCCTTGGTGTATCTCTTTATGATAAGGATTCCGCCATCAACCTTCTTTCGCTTCACGCACATTCTCATCATCTGCGTGAAGGACTGCGTTCCGGTCACATCGCAGTTCTGTTTCTTGCACCATTTCTTCCAGGCGGTCTGGATAATCTCGTTGGTCTTGTCGCTGCCTGTCTTTGCCTGCAGTGCGTAACCGCCGCCAATGACATTTCGCTTGTATGCCCCGATGACTGAATTCATCATGTCCGAGTTTCGCTCCAAGTCTCTGGCTCTGGCTCTGACATTGTCACGGCTGTACCGGTCCGTAAATTCTGCCGACTGGTTGAGTACCCTCCAGTTTGCATTGCCCCTGTCATAGTTGCCTGCATCGTAGTTCCTCATCTCAGTCAGACTCTGCCGCCATGCTTCCCTGCGTGCTCCCCCACTCCGGGGATATAAAACCTATAATTCCATCTAACCAGTTCATGTTCTACCTCCCATCAAATACTGCGACATAGGTATCATCCAGTAAACTGGTTGAACCCTCTGCTGCAATCTGCGCTGTGAGGTCGTTCCTTAATTTGTAGAGCAGACTAAGGTCGGCACGGGTGAGCTGTCTCGTACCAATCTTGTAAGACTGGCCGCCTACGAGCACTGCGTAAATGGCATTATTTACTTCGGTCAGCATTTCCGATGCATTGTAATTGGATTCTACTGCTGCCATGCTCTGCCTCCTTTATACCCATGACCCTTCGTTCTGACTGATCCAGTGTTCTTCCGGGGTGTACTGGGTTGTTTCCTGTTTCTTTGGTTGCTCATTTTCCTGTATCTCATTCAGATGCAGGGTTCGTACTCCGAGGATGTCTGCCGCTGCTGTTGCGTATACCTCGCAGTCCAAGTAGTGGTTGTCTGCGTGGGAGGTTTTCTGCTGCCATTCCTGTTTGACCTTGCCGTTTCCCATTTTGACATTCACTTTATGTTCCGCAGTTACCTGCTCTGCGTACTCTCTGTCACATCCCTGGTAAACCATCCATGATCCGCTGCCGTTCTTTTTTTCTGCATTCGTCCGGCGATCATGTCCTTATATTTTCCGGTGTCTACCAATACCAGATTCATGCCGTATGCCTTGCTGTCGCTCTTATTTACCTTGGACAGTTTGTAGTGCGACAGCATCGGGTTTGATGAACCCTTGCTTGGCAGTGCCCATTCTGAATTGTTGGCGCAGAAATCGTACACCGTATCTGCGTCATTACCGGAGTCGATCAGTGCCAGTGCTACGACCAGTGGTGTGCTATCCGGCATCTGGTATTCGAGGTTCATGATTCTCTCGACTTCCTGGAATGAGAAAGCCTGCCCATGTGCTATGTTCTGGCTTGTGAGGTAATTGCCCCACGCTCTGATGCTCCAGTATAGGCAGTTCTCCTGTACATCGACTCCTGCCGTGAGCAGTTTTGCCCACTCCGGCACTACCAGTTCCTCGTACTCGGTCTGTCTTTCCATGACGAGGTCTGCGTTAGTCTTTAACTTGGTATCCTCCCACGGCTCTGCGAGCCATGAGTTGACAAAGTTCTGCAGCTTCTCCGGGTCATCCTTGCTGTCCAGAAATTCCTTTACAATCTCCGAAAAGCGAACAAATGGAGAGTACAGGGTGTTCATCCAGAATGCTACCTTGCGGACGAACTTGGTGTTTTCCTTGACCGTCCGCCACTCTCCCTTGCGGAGCATCTCCGGCTTGTCCTGGTCTGTGATTACGCATCCGCACTCCTGGCATACATAGGTTGCGAATTCTGCACGGTCTGCGTAACTCATCCCTTCCTCTTTGGGGAAGTGTATCTGCTTCCACTTGAGTTCGATGTATTCCCCGCAGTGCGGACATGGAACGAAGTAGTGCTTCTCTATGTCTGCATCTTCCTTGGCTTTCCAGATATGCCCTGTTTTCAGTGTCGGTGTGCTTGTGATGAATATCTTCCTGTTGTGGAACGTCTTGGTTCGTTCCCTTGCCAGACTGACTGGGTCAGCTTCCTTTTTGGATGCCCCTGGATATTTATCCACCTCATCGAGAAACAGGAATCGGATCGCCTTACTCGCAAGGCTTGATGGGGAGTTCGACCCTGCCAGTGTCAGATACATTCCATCAAACTGTAATTCCTGCAACTGCGAGTTCTCATCAAACCTCTTTCGGAGTTCCGGTGCCGCTTTGAACATCGGCTGCAGTCTGTTCTCCGATATGGATTTTGCGAGCGTATCTGTCGGATATACGATCATGGTCGGCGCAGGGTCCTGTTGGACGATGTAGCCTACCATGTTCTGGAGGCACTCTGTTCCACCTACCTGCGTAGGCTTCACGTAGACGATTTCCTCTGTCTCATAATTGTTGAACTCATCCATGATGCCTTTAAGGTATGGGGTGTGTTGTGTCCGCCATGGTCCCGGCATTGCAGAGGTCTTGGCATCCAGTTCCCTGTACTTGTCTGCCCACTCCGATACCGTGATGTCCTCTGGTGGCTGTAGGAACTTTAAGGCTTCCTTCTGGTATTCTGTGACCTCGTATCTACGATACGGATTTCTTGCCACGCTTTTTCTTTTCCATTTCTTCCGGTGTGCAGCCTGCCACCACAAAGCTGTTTAATAACCGGATGATTTCTGCGTTCAGATCCTTTTCTATCGAGCGAATCTCCATCGGGTCGCAGTGACCGCTGATTCTGCCGGATAGTCGGCTCGGCAGGGATAATGCAAACTTTTTGAATGAAACAAAAAATCGGCTATAGTCCATCTTCACTTCCTCGATGTCGATGTACTTACCCGATGCGATCTCTGTCTTTAATCTATGCATTTCTCCTGGGATTCCTTGAGGGCGATCTCTGCCTGCAGTTTCTGTTCCCTCAGTTCGGCTTCCTTTTCGGACTTGCTTTTTCCGTATGCCTTGTCTGAAAGGTATTTGACATACCTCTGAATGGTAGGTGCTAATTCATACCGATTCCCCTCTTTGGTCTTGGTTGTTGATATGATGCCCTCTTGAGTAAGCTGCTGCACCCTTCGCACCGTTACTCCGAACAGAGAAGCGATGACCTCTACACGGTAGAAGCCGCCCTGCTGTTCCTCTGCCATTCTACTTTACATCCTCTGCCGGGATTCGGACTGCCTGCTGCCCGGTGTAATCTTCCCACCGCTTCACGATCACATCACAGAATCTCTCATCCAATTCCATGATGAATGCCGTCCTTCCCAGTTGTTCTGCGGCCATGAGGGTGCTGCCGCTTCCACCGAACAGATCCAGTACATTCCATCCGGACTTACTGGAATTGGTTATGAATTTTCCGACCAGTGCGATTGGCTTCATGGTCGGGTGTATGTCATTCCTTGTCGGTTTGTTCTCGTAAATAACAGAGGTCTGATCTCTGTTTTTCCTGCGGAGTTCTTCCAGATATGCCACAAGTTCGTTTTTCTTCATGGCACTGAAATCTATATCATCTTCCAGAATGACGGTATCCTGTGTCCTGTCATTGATGAAGTAATGCGCCGCACCCTCTTTCCATCCATACAGACACGGTTCGTGTCTCCACTGGTAGTCCTGTCTGCCGAGGACGAATGCGTTCTTTTCCCAGATTAAGCACTGGGCGAGTTTCAGTCCTGCGTCAAGGAATGCCTGTCTGAATATGTGCCCGGTACTCTCTGCGTGGAATACATAGATTGCTGCCCCGGCCCTCATAAATTCATAGGCACTCTGGTAGGTTGCCAGTAAGAACGAATAGAAACTCTGGTTGTCCATATTATCGTTCTTGATGTGATTGATGTTGCGGTGTCCTTTGGCAGGGAGGTACTCATCGAGCATCTCTGCCTTGTCTCCGTAGTTGACATTATATGGCGGATCAGTGACGACAAGGTCTGCGATTTCTCCATTCATCAGAACCGCCATGTCGTCCTGTGATGTACTGTCTCCGCACATGAGCCTGTGTCTGCCCAGTAGCCATACATCTCCGAGTTTTGTTACTGGTTCGGCTTCCGCCTGTTCCAGTGCTTCGTCCTCATTGAAGTCATCGTCCACTGCTTCCGGCTCGATAGCGAGTTTGTCCACCAGTTCCGTGAGGTCGTTCTGCTCGAAGCCTGTCAGTGATATGTCGTAATCTCCGAGGTCGAGGTCAAGCAGGAGGTCTTTCAACTTCACTTCATCCCATTCGCCTGTAATCTTATTCAGTGCGATGTTCAGAGCCTTCTCTCTCTGCTTGTCCAGAGCCACCACGACCACGTCCACTTCCTGGTATCCGAGGTCTTTGAGGACGGTTGCCCTCTGATGGCCGCCTATGATAGTTCCATCCTCGTTTATGATGATGGGGTCAACGTATCCGAATTCTTCAATGCTCCGCCTTATTTTCTGGTATTCCGCATCGTCCGGGGTCAGTGCTTTTCTTGGATTGTATTCTGCTGCCTTTAAGTCAGCCAGTTTCCTGCGTTCAGTTCTCAGTTTCTGGTCCATTTCCAAGCCTCCTTCCCGCTTTGCGTAACGAAATGGTTAAAAATTTTTTTATTTTATCGGCAAAAAAGCCGCGCCTTCCTCGCCCCGCATTGCATTTTGGGTCTGGGTAGTACCTACGGCGATGCCGTGCCCCGCCTGCACGCAAAAGAGGACACAGCGCAGGCTCTGATGCCTTGTGACATGTCCTCTCTGAGGGGAGCAAGTGGAGTGGTTGGGTGTGACCGTGTGGTCTGTCCCCTTGTGCTCCACGCTACTACTATAGCACACCTCGATGTACTCTTGTGTACTCTCTTGTGCTTTCTTCTGTGTGCTGTGCTTCTGTGTGGTGCTGTGCCCCTGTCCTGCGGTGTGCCCTGTGCCTTGCCTGCCTTATTTTCTTGGGATAATACCTGCCCTATATATGGGGTGCTATATGCGGGCCTTGTACACTCCCTATATACGTGCCCTATTTTTTTAGGCTTGCTATTTATGATCCGTTCTGCACACACAGTAAAAGCCGGCCCTTGGATTCCGAATGTGGATTTCCAAAAGTCGGCTTGAATTTTCGATGTTCTGTTTTTTTCCTTTTTTGCGGAATTTTCCCCGGTAAAATTTCCGGCTTGATATTTCCGTGATTATTTTTTTACTGATTTTTTCTACGCTCTATACTGCGTGGATCTGAAAAAGTCGCCAAGATATATCCGATGATTTCGCTTTGGACATGGTTCGTAAATACAAAATATCCACGATGGAATTCCAGTAGTCCTTCTCTGGATAATTCGCTTTTAATCTTCTGCGTCAGTTTCTCCAATGATCCTTCTTCGATATCTCTTTCTATATCGTAATATCCGCCATACATTGCGCTTTCAAAATAGGCGAAGGCTTCATCGCTTAGTCCTGCCAGTTTATCTGCGAACCCTCGCTTCTGAACGTCCTTATATATTCCGTATTCCAGTGCCAACTTGTACATATGCACACATGGCAGCTTGTGTTTCTTATAATCTTCGCAATCGCATCCTGCCATGGTACAATGATGCACTTCCTTGGTATGTTTGTCTGTCATCGTTCCTTTGAATTTTAGGAAGCCTTTTTCTATCTTGACCTCTCCGATTCTGTCTCCGATGACTGCGTGTTTTAATACCGCCAATTGCGGTCCATTTTTTGTATCTGTGTAATCTTTCAATCCCATATTGCTCCTCCTTTTAAGGGGTAGAATTTATCATCTGACAATAAGCTATTTTGTCAGTACAATTCTGCCCCCCTACTCCGAAGTCAAGCAATTTCAAGGCTTTGAGGGTTCTTGGGAGGAGGCGAATTCCTGTAAAATTGACTGTACTTTTTTTTGTATGTAAGCAGCTTGTCAATTCCTGCGTTGTAGTATTTGTTGCAAGGGGTCCTTGTCATGTTTGCTTCCTTGCACACCTGCTTCCAACTCAAACAGTCAATGTGTCTGTATTCCAGTATGCTCCGTTCCGTGGAGTCCGTTGGTAAAAAATCCATGATCTTCATCACATTCAGCATGGTCTTTGCCATCTCTGCTTTCTGTGATTCGATTCTGTCCTCGATCTCCATTGCACGGATGACCTGCGTTGCCGGTCCGTCTCCTACGCTGTTGGTCTGGCTGCGTGGCACTGGGGAGTATTGCATCCCCTTTGTGCCGAGCATATTTTCTCTGAAAGTACGAAGTCTGGCTTCCAACTGCTTCTTTTTCATCTTGGCATAATAATATTGTCCGAGGTACTGTTTGAGAAGCAGTTTTTGCTCTTCTACCTCATTTGCCATGCTGTCTGGTGTCATAGTTTTCCTTCTTTCTAATCCCTGGGTTTGTCCTCCGCAAGGAAGTATGCTTTTCCACCGAGTATCCTTACCTGCTTAAGTACCCGGTCTTTGTTCTCCCAGTCTCGTATCTCTACTCCACGCTCCTGCAGGATGTTTATCTGCATTTCTATGGATGAGAGCATTGCCGACACCGGAAGTTGTCTCATTACCTGCGTTGCGTCCGCCAGACTGGAATTCATCCCGAATGGCTTACGCTTTGGTTTACCTTTTGCCATTGTCTCCACCTCTTTTCCACCAGACTCCCCTTTTCATGTATTCACATCTCACGATGTAATACCAGAGGAAAAATCCGATGATTGTATCCTCGTTGCTCGGTCTGGTTGTTCCGTAGAACCACAATTCCAATCCCTGCCATAACATACCGATCAGCAACCACTTGAATGTCGCTTTCATGAGTGCGTACTCACGGATTTCATTCTCACTCATTTCTTACCACCTGCCATTTCATGGATTATTGTGCGGACGATATGACCGATTACCTTTGGCTCATCCCACTCGTCCGGTTCTCTTAATATGCACCCGTATATCTTATGCTCTCCGAATTTCTCTACATTGAACGGGCAGCCATCGCATGAGAGTATGTATGCTCATGATCCGTTCCTTTGGCTGCGATTTCCTCATGCTCATACTTCCTGCAGATGGTCGCTGCTTCTGTCATAAACTTTGCCCAGTAGAATGCCCACTTTGCATTAATCGCTTTTTTGAATATCTTACTCTGCCTGCTGATTTTCTTTTTCAGTCTCATCCTCTGCCTCCTTTATTTCTTTTCCACACCACGGACAAAATTCCAGAGGTATTATTGCTCCGGCTGCGCTTATTGTTCTATTTTTGGATCAATCGCACCGCCTACGCATAGCATTCCAGGAATGTCGTGTTTCGTGTCCGCAGTTCTGGCAAATCATTACACAACTTTTAAATTTGTCATTCATCGTTGCGCTCCATTTTGAAGTTCCATTATCTTCGTTGCCAATGACATAGATTCATGGTCTTTCTTTGGATACTGCTGATATGTGGCATTGCATACGCTGTTTTTCACATATTCTCTGTAGTACTTGTTCGCCAGTTCTACCGGAATATCCTTGTGCTTTCCGGTCAGTGTCAATTTGCTTTTTATCATTGTATTCTATGAAAATCTTCCACATGGTTTATTTACCTCTTACTTTCAAAATCTGGACATTCCTCTCCATCATCGTACTCCGTATCACATCCGTATGCGTCTGCCATGAAGTTATCACAGTGCCATCCGCTCAGATGTCCTGTTTCCCATGATGGTCTGTGGTGCAGGCAGTTTCCGCAGCAACACTTTTCATCATCGTTCATCCTGCACATCTCCTTCCCAGTTCCATAATCCCTGCTTGCCTCTTTGCCGGAATTGGTTTGTCGAATGCTACTGGGTTTTCCATTACCCACGCATATCTTCCAGGTGTAAAGTCTCCGAATGCATACTCATCTGGACGCTGTTCTTTAATAAGCGCAGCTATTTCTTTATCAATTAATACGCAATCTGCAAGGATTGCTTTTCCAAGAATTTCCCCGGTTGGAAATTTTTGAAACCTATTAAATATCTCGGGCAATCCGAGGACACGAAGCACTTTCTTTTCGTATCATCTGTCATCATGCAAAAGCCAAATAATGGGTCTTTTTTTCCTGCATGAATGAGGATTTCTCCTCGGTAGTTTGTTTTCCATGACCTCGTTTCAATATGTTTCTTTCCGGTTACCAGTAATGTCGCCCATGGTTGCAGTACTGTTATTGCTTTCATAATCTGCTCACTCCCCTCTTCTGTACTCTCCTGTAATATGCCTTGATAATCTGTCTATATCTGCGCTTTGATTTTTGAGGATTATGATGTTGAGGTGTTCGTCAGACACCGCCATATCATTGACTGGCTTTATTTTTATGCTCTCATCTTCCGCTCACTCCCTTCTTTTTAAAGCGCACATGGTGCAGAGTCCTTTTTGCTCCCTGCGCCTTGGCTACTTCTGCCAGTGGCAGTTCCCAACACTGTGCACCGCACTCCGGGCACTTGGTCAGCTTCCAGTTCTTGCGTCCTGTTGGCACATTTACCTTCAGCGGCATACAGTAATATCCGCCACGGTCAGTTGCTTTTCTCGGTTCGATTGCTACTCTCATTCTGTTTGCTCCCTTGCTATTTCTGTGTCAGTTCCGGCAGCAGGATTTCTGCTACTTCCTTTTCCGAAGTGACTACCCATGCCCTACCGCCTGCCTTGCGGATCTGCTTTATCGTCTGCTCCTGCATCTTGCTCAGCACCCCGATGAATGGCCGCTTGACCTCGAATCCGTAATACCTGCCATTGATGATGCAGGTAATGTCCGGGATTCCCTGTCTGGAGTACGGGCCGGCTGCTTCTTTCCATGCGATGGCATTTGGTGCGTTATCCTTTATCCAGTCGAGGATTTTCTTCTGGAAGTAGCTTTCCTTTGGCATCTTCTCCCGAATGAATTTGTCGGCTGCTTCCCTGGTGCTTATACCCTTGTTATGCTCTATGGTGTAGTCCTGCAGTTCCTCGTAGGTTCTGAAGGAGGTATAATCCAGTTTTCCTCCACGCATTACATGGCGGATTGCTTCCTCTGCTGTTGGGTCTGGATACCCTTCTGCGTTCTTTGCTGTCATCGTCTGCCTCCTTAAAATCTGGCGGACACTCTCCCTGTGATGTGGAGTTTTCCGTTTTTCTCTACTGCATTGAAGTATCGGTGTCCTTTTGCCACCTCTGCCGCCAGTTCATCCGTGAGTGTGACGATTCTGCAATACTTGCCGTCCTTGGTTGTGATGAGTGCTCTTTCTCTATCCCACACTGGCTGATTGTTTTCTCCCATGACGACTTTCTCTACTCCATCTTCCACTATCAGTTTCGGTACTGCTTCAATCTTGATGATCATGTTTCTCCATCTCCTTTTCGATTTCTTCTTTATGTTCCTCGTAAACCCTGCACTCAGTACAGGGTTTCTCTGGCTCTACGCATTTGTCCGAAAGAATGATACAAAACCACGGCAGACTTCCTTTGCGCTGCTTCTTGGCTCTGGCTCGCTCTCTCATCTAGGACAGCAGTTCCATCATGCTCATACTGGTGTCGCCTCCTCAAATACTGGGGCGGTTGCCTCCTGCAAGGTCGGCTGATCTGCGTATTCCGCTGATCCATTGTCTGCGTATGCCAGCTTGTTTCCCCTCATTGGTTTTCCATGAAGTGGCTTGCCTGCGTGTCTGCGGAATGCAGTGCCCAGATCATCGGGTACTTGTCGATGGCATTGTTGAATGATAAGGTATCGGCTTCGGTGTATCCCATGTGCCATCTGATGGCATATCGTTCCTACTGGCTGAAGCTTCATATATTCCTCGATCATCATTACTGACTTTTCTCCGTGTCCGTATGGGATTTTGTCGTCCACTGCGAATGCTTCGTACTGTTCCCCCACTTTCCACCTACCTTGCGGTTTCTGATTTCTGTTGTGTAGAAGTAGGTCTTGCAGATGTCATGGAGCAGTGCCATGATGATTACATTTTCCTCTGTCACTCTGGCTGCCGGAACTCCTGCGACCTCGTATGAGTATGTGCCGTCATCGTTCTTTACGAGGTTCGCCCTCAGTGCATCCAGTACGTTGAGTGAGTGCTGCAGCAGTCCTCCTGTCACTGAAAGGTGGAATCTGGTGCTTGCAGGTGCTGCGTACATGTCACTCTTTCTGATAAATGCCATCAGCTTGTCCACTCCGTCTCTTGTTACCTTTGTCATCTCTGCTTCAAATCTGTTGATGTTTGCCTGTCTGTTATCCATTGTTTTGCTCCTCCTGTTCTACTGCATCTGGTCCTTCGCCGTATTCTTTGGCACATCTTTTTTACTGTCTGGGTGTAAAAACATACACGCTCCCTCTGTTATTTCGCGCTCCCATCCGTGGTACTCATCTGTTGGTATCGCTGCTTTGCATCCCATCTGCTTCCTCCTTATTCTTTAATCCCTCAGCCAGAATGTGGCACGCTCCGGCTGTGATGATCATTCTGCTTTCTGATTCCCACTCTGGTTTCTTCTCCCAGATGTTCTGTTCCTGGTCTACAAGGAACTCTTTTTGTCAGATCGTTATAAATCTTCGGTGGCGGTCCGTCCTCATCGAAGCACTCCGGTGCTGCGTATAAGCAACAGTGTTGTTGCCAGTAAGGTATCCACAGATTCCAGACTGCTATTCTGATTTCTTCCACCACCTGTAGAAATTTCTCGACACTGTATTCCTTGTAGAGTGTCCTGCCGAGTTCCTTGCCTGTTCCGGCTCTCCGTTTTTCCTCAAGCATTTCCTGTATCTGCTTTATGAGAACCTGTCCGGCATCATCGTTTTTTATAACGATGTCCTGTCTGATTCTCCTGCCGGAGATCTGATCCGCTACTTCCTTGATGCTATCCTTTAGTTCCCGGTACGGTTTCTTGTACTTGGTCTTTAGGAGTTCCTCTGGCACATTCTCGTCATTCTTTTTCAGTGTCTCCAGTAGCGATTTCAGCTTTTCTTCATCCTTTTGGATGCTTTCATCTTCCATTCGCACCACCCTTTCTGTCTCCGAACACCTAATGCTCCATTTTTCTACCGCACACCTACGTGTTCATTTAGGTGTGCGGTGTGAAACCCTTGATTTTACTGGCTTTATCGGGGTTACTAAACACCTAACACCTAATTTTTGAAATACACCATGTTTTTTTAGTGATTTCTGTGACTAACCTTTCATGCAGTCACACAATTTTCCGTAAATACAATAAAAATAGTGATTTAGGTGTTTTAGGTGTTTAGATGTTATTAAAAGCCTTGATTTTGCTGGGTTTTTTACTAAACACCTAACCGAACACCTAACTAAACACCTAATTTTAGGTGTGCGGTTTTTTAAAGTTTTTTATAACTTTTTAGCGATTTTGGTCACATAATTTCCAGTCACACAATTTTTTCTGCTCCATGGTTTTTGTGACTAAATCGCAAATTCTGTGACTAATTGAACGGCAGCTTATCTGCTTCCTCATCGGGTATGGTCTGCCATCCGTCATTTGTTCCCGGCAGACTCATCTGCTGCGGTTTCATCTGCTCTGCGATTTCTTCCTCCTCCAGTAATGGGTCCTTTTCCTCTGCGAGGTCGCCCAGGTGGAATTCCACAAAGCGACAGTTTCGGTTGTTAAACCATTTTGTTACGGAGTTCTTTGTACTGCCGTCCTTAAGGACTGATACTCCGATCAGACCCTTGTCTGCGAGGTATTTCAGTGTCTTTCTGGATGAGTACCCTGCTTTCGTGAGTGCCTGCGTCAGCATGGATGGGAAGATGTATGCGTTCTTGTTCTGGATCATGCCAAGGCACGTTCCGAAGGCTTTCTCTCCGAAGCTGTCCTTGTTTGACAGTATCCAGTCCACGATGTACTGCGTGGCATTCTCGTTTACATCTCCGGTGTCTGCGTTCATCTGCTCCTGCAGGATGTTCCTTGCCATCTCTTTGGCTCTTTCCCATGATTCCGGGTCGATTTGCAGGTTTTCCGTGTTTGTTTTGGCTGATTCCGTATCAAATTCTCCATTTTCGTACCGTTTCAGCCATTCTCCGTTATTAAATACCCATGTGTCGATGATTGCGTCTGCCAGTGCCACCGCTGCGATGCCTGCTATGTGTGATCCGCTCTTTCCTTTGCTGATCTGGTATACATACTGCATCATTTCATCGTATTTCTCCGTGATGCTTCTTTCGTCTGTGTGCAGGAGCATTCCGATGTAAGCCGGCCCTGCCCATCCGCAGTTCATTCCAGACTGCTGATGCATGACGGAGGCTTCCCTCTCATCGTCAAATGGTCCGCCGTATATTTCAAGCACACGGGTGCTTACACCTGTCTGCGATGTTTCTGTTGATAGTGGTTCTCTCCGGTTGCCAGTGCCACGGTTCTCCATGTCTGTGTTGCCTGGATACCACCGCTCTTTGCACCTCGTATCTTTCCTGTACCACTGGCGATCATGTACACGATTTTCTCCAGTGAGTTCTGGTTGTTTCCTGCCAACTGTCGCTCATCAATTCCGAGCGGAAGGTCGCAGTAAAAGGATGCGGTTCTCTCCAAGCCTACCTGCGTTGCATTAAAATTTACCATCAGTCTTTCCGGGTCGCCCCATACGGAGAGTGCTGCCTTAAGTGCTGCGGTCTTTCCGCCTTTTGAACCGCCCCAGTTGTACACGAAGAATATTCGCTGCTTTATGATCCGCAGGAGCGGTGCTGTGAAACTGGCCGCCAATATGAACCGGAACTTGTCTCTGCTTCGGTGTGGCTTTATCATTTTGAGCCAGTCCGCCATTGTTCCGTTCTGGCAGTATGCCGCTGCCATGCCCCTCTGCGATGGGTCAATGTCCAGAACGATATCCTTGTCATGCCCTGGCACGAACCGCTTCCCGGATTGCCATCCGAATGTACTTGTGGAGTCTGCTTTCTTTATGATGTCTATGTTCTCGGCTTCCAGTGCTGCCAAGAATTTTACGATGTGCTTTGCATTCTCCGATGTGACGGTGCATCCTAAGTCTGCCAGTGCTGTGATAGCTCTGGATGTGAAGATGGTACTTCGTGGGTAGATTGCCTTGTGCCACTGCCCATCCCTCTTGAATGCTACCTCTATCTTTTCCTCTCCTGTTTCCATGCTCCGCAGTCGCTGCGTGATAATAATCGGGGTTCTGCATACCATGACTGGTGCGTACTTCTTTTCATCGATCACGCTGATTCCCTTTTCTGAATAAATCCAACCTTCCGGCTGCCTTAAGTTCACAGGTGCTCCCTCGACCGCTTCTGGGATGTTATCTTCCTCGATGTCTATCTGCTCTGCGTTGCTGATTGCTTTTCGGATCTTCTCGGCCGCTTCCTCTTTGCCATACTTCATATAAACTTCCGATGGGTCCTTACATCCGAGTGTCCGACAGCTCCATTTGTATACTTCTCCTACGAATTTTCCTTCCCGGAGTGCCCTTGTGACTTTGGCGAGGAATGCTTCCCCGCCTTTGTCCGGCTCTACATGGATGTAAAGTTTCAAATCCTGCAGGACTCCTGCCCAGTCTGCCCGCATCATGGACGCTCCCGGTATTCCGAGTGTGCTGATTCCCATGTACCACATGGACTGGGAATCGCTCTCGCCCCTCGACCAGTGCTGCATATCCGATATTCCTTATGGCTTCTATCTGCCATAATCCATACATACACAGCCTGTCTGTCTTTCCATATTCCCACCGGAACTGCTTTCCGCCGTATCTCTTACGGTGCAGTGCCAGATTTCTTTCTGCATCAAAGTATGGTATGTATAAATACTGGACTCCGTTTCGGTCTTTCTTTGTCTGCAGGCAGCATTGCTCTTTCAGCCAGTCCTCTGGGAGACGTTTCTCGAATGAATACTGGGACACGGTGTAGTGATCCAATCCTGGTTTCTTCTCTTTCGGTTTCTCCTGCGGCTCATTCAATGCTCCATACTTTTCCAGTATCTGCTTATAGGCTTCCTTGGTATCCAGTCCATTCAGCTTTGCATAAAATGTGACGAAGTTTCCGCCCTCATCCTCTGCGAAGCAGTGCCACTTTCCGGTCTTTAAGTCTACCGAGAATGAATTGGCACGGTCGTCATGGAACGGACACAAACCTGTGAGGTTGTCGCCTGTGATCTTGTGCTTTTTGATAACGGAGCAGTATTCAGTTTTATAATCTACCAGACGGTCTAAATCGACCTCCGCTGCCTGCTGCATATTATCGCTCCAATCTACTAAGTATTACCTGTTCCAGTCCAAGTCTTGTGAAATTGATTGACTTGCCCTGCATCATGAGTTTGTTCGTCATGTAGTCGATTTCCTCATTCATTCCCTCGCTGATCACATTATCCACGGTCACTACGAGGAATTCCTTGCACTGCATCATCAGACGCTTGCCTGCTTCCATTCCGAAGTATCTCTCTCCGGCGATGGAGTCATCCATAAAACGTGGGAAGTAAAGGTGCGGTGCAATCGGTATCTTTCCTTCACTGACTACCTTATTTGCTGCCCACTTCGCCACTCTGATGTTTTCTTCCAGTTCCTCTCTGGTATCTGCCCTGTATCTGCTGCAGATATAGCACATCGGCATGAGTGCCGGATTTCTATTCTGTAACTCTCCCGGATAGCACTGTCCTGCGTACTTCCATGGCGAGTATCTGTTCTCTTTGTATATGGTGTCATAGATTGGCAGATTGCCTACGATGTCTGCGACCTCGCTCATCTGGATCATAGTATCCGTCTGGTTTCCTGCGTTCTCTCTAAAGTTGTAAATCATAGCCGCTTCCACGATGTCTCCCGGCATTAAGCATTCGTCATCGTATCTGCCAGTCCAGTTATCAAATAATATCTGCATACTGTGCCTCCTTTATATTGGTGCGGTTTTGCACCTTGCACGAGTCGGAGTCGAACCGATCCGTTTGAGGACTCGAACCTCGCTGCACCGCACTGGATGGCCGCCACCCATATCTGCCTTAGTTGAATGGCAGATTTGCATCTCCGTCCACACTCTGGAAGTCTGCTGCATCCACGGCGGCTCCTGTGTTATAGTCTGCTTCATCAATATCCGGGATGTTGTCCGCCTGTGCCTTGATCATCTCTACCATTGCCTTTGTCTCGGCTCTCTGCTCGTCCGTCAGTTTGCTTACGAATGCGAAGGCCGCTCTGGAACATGTAATGCCGTCTGCTGACTTTTCTTTTTTCAGCGTGATCTTGGTTACCGCTTCGTAGCAGCGGAGTCCTTTGAGGAGGATTCGCTTGCCGATGTAATCTCTAATGTATTTCAGAGAGGTTGGCGGCAGTGCGAGGATAATCGGTACAGGGTTGTTCTCCTGCAGGATGTAACATCTGTGGATATTCTTGCAGGCTTTTCCAGATCCGTTCTTTCCGCTTCCGAACTGGTTATGCGGGCACTTGCTGCAATCATGGATTTCTCCGGTTTCACGCTCCACTCCCTGCTTTCCGTCATGGCTTGAGCAGTCCGGCTGAACATTGCCGCCTGCGTACTCCTCTTTCCAGTATGCGTTTACCGGATGATGATGGATAAGAACTCCGGTGAGGTCTGTACTCATTACAGGCTCATCCTCAGTCTCTCCCGGCAGTTCAAATGCCAGACCGCCACCGCTTGGAATCTTTGCTCTCTCAAAGGGAAGAGTGCCGAGACCGTCCAGTTCCTCTGCGACTGCTTCCTTCAGTTCTCCGGTCAGCGTGACCAGATTAAAATTCTTTTCTGTTGTTGCTACCTCATTCTTTGCCATGTCTTATTCCTCCATTTCCTCTGCATCTTCTTTGTTATTGCCTGCTTCCTCGAAGCCATCGTCCTCTGACGCTCCTGCTTCCTGCTCATCCATGTATTCTTCCATCGGTGTCGGCTTTCCGCTTTCTCCATAGTAGAGGTCGTCCATGATCCTCTGTGCCTGCGCTGCCAGTTTGATGGACTCCACAGCTACCTCAACCGCTGAATTGTAAAGGCTGCCGATTACATTGAGGACATCGCCGTCTCCATTCGGCAGGAGTTTTAAGAGGTCATCCATGTCTGTCTTGGTGGATTTCATCTTGCCCTGCAGGGACGCATATCCCTCCGCTGCGATGCCGTATCCCTCATGGCGGTTCTTTATCTTGGTCGGGTGCTGATACTCCATGATCTGCCCCAGTGCGAACTTGGCAGTCGCCTGCATATTCTCTTTGAGGTCACGGTCACTTTCCAGTGTGATATCAATTTCCATCTGCTCGTAGTCCATCTTTATACCTCCTGTGCTTTCTTTGCTCTGTTCAGAGCCTTGGTGTTGGCTTTTCTCTTGGATACCTTAAGTTCCGAATAAGCAGAGAGTACCTCTGCCAGTTCTTCCGGCAGTTCGCCATCGTTCTCTGCCGCCAGATTGTTCATCGCAGAGTCGAGGGTTTGTGGATCTACTCTCTCTGTGATGAGGTGTCCGAATCCCTGCTCCCTCAAGACATCGAAGAATACCAGACCTTTTTCCATCAGCTTTTCTTCTGAAATCTTGGAGTATCTCGTTTTCTCCTGCAGGCTGTACTTGAAGCCATCCACCGTAGTATCCGGCTTTTCCTCATCCACCATCTGCTGTGCGATTTCCTGTTCGAGGTTTTTGAGTTCCTCATTGTTTGCCTTGGTCTGCTCTGCTAATTCATCTTTCTTGTCGAGCAGTACCTTGAAGGCTCTGACCTTGTCGTCTAATGTTGTGACTGTTTCCATGTTGTTGCTCCTCCTTTGGTTTTATAATTCATTTCCCCACTGGTCCCAACCGTCACGCTCCGCCCTTGCGAAGAGTTCCAGTTTCTTTGCCTGTGGGAAGAATGTTTCTAACATCTGATAGGCACATTCCGGCTTCTGGCTGTGATGCCGTTTGCTGTTCTCTCTGAGTACCGTGGAAAATGCTCCACGCTTGTCCTTGTCCGGGAGGATGATGTTTCCCTTCTTGTAGAACCAGAGCAGGTACTCATGTGCGAAGCGCACCGTGTAGGCGGGTGCCGGTCCGTTGCCCTTATCCCATATCAGCCTTGCGTGGAGTTTATATCCAAGCAGGCTCATGATTTCCTCTGTCTGCGGCAGGTACTTGTCTATCGTCCACATGAACACATTGTGCTTTTCGTTCATGAGTTCGTTTGTGACATAGCGGTGCAGTTCCATAATTCCGGGGACGTCCATTGTCTCGTATGGTACTGTTGTTCCGGTGCTGTTCGGTCTGGCCGCTTTCTTTCCGCCCCTGCCTTGCTGCCACGGTGGGTCCGTGTAGAGGATGTCGTATTTTTCTTCTGCGTTGAAAATATCAATCTTCATAGCCATCCCTCATTTCCAACCCAAGTTTTACATAGTGAAATCTCATTTTATCCATGGTTTCTTCCACTTCCTTTTTGAGATTGCACCAATTGATTCCATGAGTTGGAGATCGTGTTCGGCTTCCCTGTATGCTTTATTCAGTTGCCATAATCTTTTGTTATTGGCAGAACTGACTTTCTGAATACAATTCAGTTTTACCGTTTCCACGCTCTTTGCATTTACTGTCTTTGCATCAAGTGCTGCCATTGTTGCTCCTCCTGTAAAGTTTGTATTTTATGCTCGATTCCGAGCGGTTCATCATTTCTGCGATTTCCCTTATGGAATATCCTTCGTGTCTGAGATACTGCATTCTTCGGACTTCCTTGCCTGTCCAGTTGTATCTGTGTGATATATCATTTTTTCTTTTTTCCTTGTACCAGTCGTAGCGCATGAACATTGTGTCATCTGTTACCCTGGCTGCGTTCCAGTCCTCTGGGTGCTCTCTCATGTATCTGATGATATCTTCCTGTCGGTACATCACGTATGGTCGCTTCCGGTAGCTTTTCAGACCTTTTCTCTCCCAGTACTGCAGGGTTCGGTTTTCTATTCCAAGGATCTTCGACACGGTGTTTCTGGTGAGCATATCTGTGTTCGCCATGTATCCGCCCATCCCGATGCGCTGTCTCTTTAGAAACACCGCCTCCTTGGTTCGGTTCAGCCGTCTTGCCACTGTTTCCAGTGGGTACTTCTCTGTCAGTTCTTCCAGGAGGACAAGTTCTTCATCTGTCCATTTGCGTCCACCCATTAGAAATAATCCCTCCACGTATCCACGACTGTTTTTGCCAGATCCTCTTTTTTTTTCGCCAGTGCTTTCAGCACCACTTCGTCTATCGTTCCCTCTGTGATGAGGTGGATATAAGTGCAGGCATTCTTCTGCCCGATACGGTGGATTCTGGCAAGGCTCTGACTGTATGCTGCATAATTAAAGTTGACCGAATAATACACGCAGGTATCTGCTGCCGTGAGTGTGATTCCCAGTCCTGCGGTATCGATCTGTGCGAGGAATACCATTGTTTCCGGGTTCGTCTGGAAGTCCTTGACGATGTCGCCCCTGTCCTCCAGTTTCACATCTCCATAGATTTCTCCGTAGCGGAGTTTCTTCTTTTTCAACATCTGACCTATGATGTCTATCTCCGGTCTGAAGCGTGCGAAGATTACCAGTTTCTTTCCTGCGTCCACCACATAATCGTCCACGATTTCTTCCAGTGCGTTCAGCTTGCCCTTGCTGACCAGTTCCGGTTTTTCCTCGCCGTCTGCCACTAAAAATCCGCCAGTGAATTGCTGAAGGCGAAGCAGCTTTGTCAGCACGGTCGTTGCGCTGATCTGCCCGCCGCTTTCCAGTTCTGCGAAACTCTCACGCTTGATGCGGTCGTAGATGTTCTTTTCCTTTGCCGACATCGTTATGTATCTCTGCAGGAATGTCTGCTCCGGCAGGTCGAGTGCTTCGTCTTTGGTCACTCGGTATGCGATGGAGTGCTCTTTCTGGATTAACTGGTCGAGGTCTTTGTATCCCACGATCTGGTGTCTGTTAAATCCGCCCATGATGGCATATCTGTTTCGGAACTGATAGAAGTTCGTTCCGAAGATTGTCGGGTCAAGGAAGCGGTACTGGCTATACAGGTCGATTGCGTTATTCTGCACCGGAGTTCCGGACAGGATAAGTTTGTACTTTGCCTGGTCGCCCAGTTTGTGCATCGCTTTGGACTGCTCTGCATCGTGACTCTTAATTCTCTGGCTTTCATCGCAGATGATCATGTCTGCGTTCCATTCGTACAGTGCGTCAAAGATGCCCTCTCTCCATGTAGACTCGTAATTGATAACGGCTACCTTTAATGCCTTGAATGGGAAGTTGTCGAGATCGTTTAACAGCTTCAGCCTGCGGTTCTTGTCTCCGAGCAGTACCTTGATGTTTGCCTTAAAGTCCGCAAATTCTGCGAAGTCCTTGGGCCATACGGAGCAGACGGAGGTTGGTGCTACCACCAGTACCTTTTCCACCTTACCCATCTGGTAAGCCGTGCCTGCTATCATGATTGCTGTTAGCGTCTTTCCGCATCCCATTTCAAAGAAGCAGACCGAAGCCTTTATGTGTTTCTGCCATTGGTTTTTACCTCCTTCCTGTGATTTTCTTTTTTTGCTTTCCGGTGCTCCAAGTTTCGCACCATCCTGTTCCAACCTGTTTCCTGCTGCTTGGTTGCTGCGGGGTTGCGACAGGATATGTAATCTCTGTTATTTCTGCTCATCTGTATCCTCCTGCTTAGTATCATGGCGATACCTTCCATCACAAACATTGCACACGGAAGTGCTATGCCGTTGCCCCACATCTTATATTTGGCTGAGTCGCTCTCCGGGTCTTTCAGCCATTTGCAGATCTGGTTGTCTGTCTTTTCCTTTTTGCTCTCGCCCATGGCTTCCATCTGCGTTCGGAACACCTCTCGCCAGTGATCGATATCTTCCTGCGTTGGCTCTGTTATCCCCAGTTCCTCTGCCCAGTTATCTGGGACCCCTTGCAGTATGCAGCATTCCAATGGTGTGAGCATGCGGATGATGTACTCCCAGAGAATGAGGTCGGTGCTGTCCTTATAATCCCTGCGTTTCAGACAGGAGGCTTTCTCCGATTCCTCATATTCCCCGATTGCTTGTTGTGCGAAGCAGGCTACTCCGTGCCTGTCTGCGGCCGTGAGTGTGTTGGCAGGTGCTCCCGGTTCTCCGATACCAAGTCCATTGGCAGAGCCGTCATTGTTTCTGGTATCTCCGCCGCCCTTGTATCGGGTCGCCTTATCTGCTATCGGGATTGGATCGAATAAGGTCTGCGTATTGTGTGTACTGAGCGTTGCACTCTTGTCTGTCTGCATCAATGCTCCCTTACCTCCTCCCGCACATCCGCTTCTGATCTGCAATGTGATTGGCTGAGGATGAGTGGTACATTGCCCCCCCCGGTGCCCATGCGACTGGTCAGCGTTGGTACATTACCGTCCTCCGCTATCGTCACTCTGCTGTCCTGTGGGTGGTTTTCCAATACGATGGGTACATTGTTACCGCCGGTCCCCATCTTTGTTGTGAGCGTGGGCGATACCTCGCTCTTATCAGCTACCCTGCGTCTGTCGCTGATGTCATAGCACTCGACATCATCTGTGCCTGTCTTATGAGTGCCAGTCTTAATATCTCCGTCAGTTCTTTGCCACGCTTCTCGGCTCTCCGTAAAATTCCCAGACAAGCCTTCACGGACAAATAGTATTTCCGGTGCGGTGTCTCCTCCAAAATCTGCGACAAGGTAGATACGCTTTCTTCTTTGGGGCACTCCCCAATATTGGGCATCAAGCACTCGCCAAGCGATGGTGAAATGGTCGCCCATGATGCATCCGGCTGTCTGCCATTTTTCCCTTCGGAGGGAGAGGTACATTGGATTCTTCGTCTGTGATGCTGACGATTTCTTGGAGGACTGCCTGGAAGTCTTTGCCCTTGTTGCTGCTGAATGCTCCGGGCACGTTCTCCCAGACCATGTATCTCGGTCTGATCTGCGTTCCTGTTCTGCCTGCTGCTCTGTCACTTTCTCTCATCTCCTTTATGATCCGTATCTGCTCACGGAACAGATTGCTTCGTGAACCATCCAGACCCTCACGCTTTCCGGCTATGCTCATGTCCTGGCATGGAGAGCCGCCTGCGATGATGGTCACTGGCTCTAAGTCTGCGCCGTTTAATTTATTGATGTCTCCGAGGTGTTTCATCTCCGGGAAGTTCTTTGTGGTTACCAGTATCGGAAACGGTTCTATCTCGCTTGCCCATATCGGTCTGATTCCGAATATCGATCCTGCCAGTTCAAAGCCACCGCTTCCGGAGAACAAAGACCCCATTGTTATTTCCTGCGTCATTTGTTATCCCTCCCCATTTGCCACAAAAATTGAAAGGACTTGCTTTCCGTCTGGTCGTGAACCATCGCTGACACGAGCATTGCTGCCATGCGGAGTGAAAGGTTGATATTGCCTTTTGTGTACTTCATTGCTCTTTCATACGCATCGAAGAACAACTGCAGTATCGTTTCCTCGGCTTCTATTAATTCTTTCTTTTCTCGATCTGTCATCTTTACCACCCCAGTTTCTTTCCGCACCAGTGGCAGTGCGTATGATTTCGGGAGGTTCTCTTTCCGCAGGCAGGGCAACAGTAAAAGTCCATACCTCTCTTTATTACTGATGCTTCTGTCTCGTATTTTTCGACCATCCGCTTATGCTCATCTGCCATGCTCTGGTAGTCATATATGATGTCCATCGCCTGCGTGAGTGCTTCCTCGACCTTTTCCGCCAGTTCGACTTCCATTTCGAGATCCCCCTCGCTGATCATCTTCGTATATCCTGTCTGTGCAGTCTTAAGGAATGGGATGATTTCTGTTTCCTTGATATGTATCACTTCTCCGCCTCCTTTGGTTTCGGTGGGTCTACCAGTCCGAATGTCATGAGTGCCATGTTGTATCCTCGCACCTGGTGTGTGAATGGCGACACCTTGACTGGTGGTGGGATGAGTGGCTCTGGCTTCGGGTTCATGCGTTCCCGGTCGACTGCTGCCATTACCTCGTTCAGCTTCTTTCGCTCTGCTTCGATGGACGGTGGCAAGTTTACCAGTCCTGCCAGTCTGTTCAGCAGTTCGATGTCAGCCGGTCCGCTTAGTGTCTGCGTCTGCCTGCTCCACTTCATCTTTCCCCAACTCTTTATGATTGTGAACTGGACATTGTCTGCTTCCCTTATGAGTATCTGTCCGTCCTTCATTGCCATTTTCATTGTTGGTTACTTCCTTCCTGTTAGTCCGTGTTTTCTTCGTATTCGTCTCTGGATATTACTCTTACCTTTTCAACTGGGACGTGGCAGAACTGCGCCATGCCTTCCTTCTGGCTCTCTGCGTATTTCGTGAAATCAGCCTTCTGTAATCCGCTGAGTGAAATATCTACAATCGTTGCTGCGTATCCGACTGTGCCTTCTCAACCATATATCTCTGCGTCCTTTACCTCGAAGTAAATTCCGAGCGACATTGTTATATTGTCCATGCTTGCTTCCCCTTCCTGCGACCGTTCATCTATTCTTCCGTGTAGAATGTGTGGTTACCGTGTGTGAATAATTTTTTCAGTGTGGTGTTGTGCCATGTGGTTTCATCCGTGGTTCTCTCGAAGTATGTCGCTCCCCGGCTCTCATCCCAGTGCTCTACCTGCACCATTTCCAGTGCCCGGTAGCACTCTGCGTCCGGTTCTACCCTGTCGTATCTTCCATTTTCGTATGCTGCGAACTGGGTATCCTCTGTGATCACTCCCTCGATGGTATCCGGGAAGTCATCGCTCCATACTCGGTTCAGCACTACCAGTATGACCAGTGCCTTGCCCTCGGTGTCCTCGCCCTCTGCTTCCGCCATGGCGATTTTCGCTAATCTGTAGGAGTCATCTGCATCCCAGTCCAGACTGCCGATTGCTGCGGTCGTTGTCGGTACTGGTGTCTCAGTGCTCTGGAGGATTGCGTTGTAGTAGGATTGTTCCTCTGCCTGCTCTGCTGCCTTGTATGCGTCACGCTCTTTGCACATCTGTTCATATTCTTCCTGCGTCAGCCATGTGTCCGAGCCTTCCACCTGCACCATGCCTATGTGGTTTTCCTCTATGTACTCGCTCCAGTCCGGCATCGGTTCGTTTGCCCATGCGACAAACAATCCGACAAACATTCCCGCTCCCACTATTACCGCTACTGCATCCCCTGCTATGCGCTTCAGCTTTCTTTTCAGAATTCGCTTCTGTCTCCTACTGAGTTTCAAATCGTCATGCACCTCCTGCTTACTTCTCGACTGCTTCCAGTCTCTTTTCCTTCCTGTTGTAGAGGATCATCTCTTTCTCATCCTCTGAATGGAGCATATAGTCATCTGGGTTCATTCCCTTCTTGACCAGTATCTCTTTCTGATTCCTTGTCAGTTTCTTTGGCTGTTTCATATGCTCTCTCCTTTATACTTACTTGACTTTTACCAGTACCTCATTATGCTCTCTAGGCTTCTTGGGTCTGGCATGGAACAGGTTCTCCAAGGCTTTGAAGAGTAACTGTTCCGTTCATGCTCCCTGAGTATTCTTTGGGGTAGCTGTACTAGTCGCCTGCAGTGCGGTCTTTTTCATTCCCCGCTACCGAGTGTTAAATCGCACCCACGCATCCATGCTTTCGGTATTCTCTCTCTGCGTGTTTCTCATCTGCCTCCGAACCGTTGTTGTTTTACTTGGGTCTGCGTTCCCTACCCCAATTACGACAGCCATTCATGCAGGCTCATGTCCTGCTGCCGGAGCGATTTACTGCGGCGGCTCGCTCCTACCTATCGGTTTTTATCCTGGTCGATGCTTGCCAGTGTGTTTCTTCGGTATTCAGTTTTTAGGTGTGATGCATACGCATCGTTCTGTTTTTTTGGTATCTGTTGCCTGCACCGGGCAGGTGTAGTTGATTTTGCCATTGTCAGTGCTGCTTCGAAGCATTCCGCTTTCGTACAGGTGCTTCCTTGCGTATCTGGCACTCACTCCCTTTGTGCTACAGAAGTGATTAAACTCCGGAACTCTGATGCGGTATTCTCCGTCCTCTAGTTCCTTACCCTTGGTCAGTTCTGTTACAAAGGTATCTGTGTCAATCAGTGCGGCCTGCTTGTCCAGTGCTCTCCATTCTGCCAGTTCATCAAGTCCGTTGATGTCAACCTGTGCCTTGCTGAACACATCCAGTATCATGGGGATTCTTTCATCCGGGGCCGCTGCCAGTATCTTTGCTATCTGTATGGCAGTCTTGATATCCAGTTCTTCCATTCCACTTGCTCCTCTCTGTTAGATGGAATGCTGTGCGACCTCTGCCTTGTACGGTTCTCCACCTCTGGCGAGTTCACGGTACATGGTAGCCGAGTGGACACCGATTGCCATCGCCATCTCATCTACTGTTTTGCCCTGTGCGTTCAGTGCTTCGATTTTCTTTCTGTCCTCGAATCCGATGCGCTTGTACGCTTTTCTCGGTCGCTTATTGGTTGCCATTGC
>VOFC01001267.1_pt1 | contig 50000 bp, 76 predicted proteins | sample 5384161 | NCBI WGS metagenome assembly VOFC01 (sample SAMN12384722, study PRJNA508395) | human gut metagenome | isolation source: healthy gut B | host: Homo sapiens | reverse complement strand
GAAAATGGTCAAATATATGTTGATAAATTAACAACTAAAAACTAAAACGATTGGAACTATTGTGTTAACAGCTTGTGATACTGGCAACTTAGACTATTCAAACAATGTAGCATCTCAACTTGCGATAAGTCAAAATGTAGATCAAGTTATAGCTCCGGATGGCTTAGGTCTTTACTTAGCATAGGTATTGTTAGTTCTACATATACAAAAAAAAAAGTGATTACTACGGACGAAATGGAGAAGGGTTTACTTTATTCCAAAAAAAGATTTCTGGTAAATTAATTATTACACCTAATATCACCAAAGATGGTACCAGTAACTATGTAAAAACAAGTGAACTACTATCTGATGCCATTTATTTAGGTAAATCAAGTACGGTTAGTTAACCAATTAGGTTATCGTTTGATATTAAATAATTGAGATGAATGGAGGTATATAGTATGAAAAAAACTAATTTGTATAGGTTTAGTATTAGCAGGATTATCTACGGGAATATTTGCAGACGAAATATATACAACAGTTGTAAACCGTAAAATAATGTTTGAAGGTCAGCAAAAACCACTAAATATCCTGTATTATCTTATGACGATACAACGTATATAGCTATCAGAGATATAGCTAAAATAATGTCAAAAAGATGTAAACTGGGATGAGAAATGAAAATAGCATAGTTTTTTTTTATCACCAATGGAAAGAGCAATAAATAATTATGATACAGGTGAAACAATAGGTAAAAGCAATTATAAAAAGAATTTTATAATGATAAAAACTAACTGAGAATTCTATATATCGTACAGATTTTTGCGGTAGAAGTTTGTTTCTTGATGATACATTTATAGAAGAAGTGATTTTGAACCTGATAAAAATATAAATTTTGATGATTTAAAAGCGAATGATGGTTACGATTTGGAATATCAATTATATATTGCAAATCATTGTGATGTTCGCGTACACATAAGTGCAATAGACGGACGGATATTTATTGAAGAAAGAGACAAGGACAATAATATGATCGAATACAGTTTGTTTGAATTATCTCAAAAAATAAACAATAAATAATATCTTGACTTCATTCATAGCTATGCTATAATAAAATTAAAGTATGAAGTGACAACGAAATACGAAGTAAATTTATGCAGACAAGAATCTGAATTGATTTTTGTCTGCTTTTTTTACGTTTAAAAGGAAGGAGAGAAGAAAAAATGCTTATAAGTATGTTATTTGTTGGTATTATTATTGTGTAATGGATTTATAGGACTAAAAAAAGGGTGGTATCAAAAGTATTGAGGGCGTAATATCAATGATATTGTCTTTTTTTTATACTTTCACGCTGTTTAGCTATTTCAGTGGACAGGTATTAAAAATAAAAAGGCAAAGGCAATGTCGGAATCAATGGTGGAGAAAACGGTGATTTGGTAATCAATATTCAAGTAAAACAGAAGAAAGGTTTTGTGAGAACCGGTCAAGACGTTGTTTACTATATGACTATATCATTTCCGCAAGCTGTTTTGGGAGCAGTGATTAATGTGCCGACATCTTATGGTACAGTGAATTGTGAAATACCGGCAGGAATCAAACCGGGAGAACAATTATGCCTTGCAGGCTATTCTTTCAAAAAAGATAAGAAAAAAGGTCGGTACATTATGTGTACTGACCTTTTGAATGTATTCATATAATTTTACTCTAAGATAGTATTAATAGTATTTTTTGATTTCATTGACTGAATTAAATGCAGGTAATTCAGAAAGAATTGATAACTGATCAATAATTATATCACGAACGGTATTATACTCAACTTCACTGTCAGTAAAGTATTATGCGTTGCAATAAATTTTTTTTTGATAATAGGGTCAATAACATTTTTTATGCTTTATAAGAAGCTGTAATATAGTTGTTCTTTTTTTAGTTTGCGATTTAATTTCTTGCTTGATAAGTACATTTTCTATTGTGAATAAAGCATAATTGAAGAATGTTTGGTGCTTTTCTAAGATTGAAATAGCATTATCATAGGCTTGAGGAATAGTAGTGAGTCTAATAGTGTTTAACCATTGCTGAGCACAATAGTTAATATATTCCGACAACTGTTCATCGGAAATTTGAATGTTTTGTTTAATAAAAATTTGTTTTGCTTTTTCGATTAATAAATTCATATCAACATCATTTTAATATGTTGTGAATTGTAATCAATCTGATTTGTTGTGTAGATTTGTTATTTAGTATTTCTTTATAAGTTTTCATAATTAAAAACCTCCGTTAAAATGTATTTGAATACAAAAAACATAGAATCAGAATTTTTGAATTCCTCAACTATGTTTATTTGTTAAATACTATTTAACTTTATTTGTATTATACCATAATTCTACGGATTTGTCAATACTTTAACGTTATATTGCATTCGGATAAAAGTTCATTAAAGGAGGCTTTGACAACTTTGTGAAAAATATAATATCGTGGTCAAAATGGATTTTCATCATTTTTAATAAACATTAAAAGAAACCGCATTTGCTAAGCCATTAATGAGAGATAATTTTAAAAATGTATATCTAAGTATAATAAAGAGTGATTTATCGTACTTAGATTTGTATGCGTAAATCTCTATCCACCGTTGCTTTTGACTTTTCTTCTGAAATAAGATGCCTCTCAAATTCCTTTACTTGTTGTAACATCAATAATTCCCTCCATCACCATTATACACTATATTTATAAATTTGTCACATATCAATTTCTTATAAATATAATAAAAGCAAGGCAGGGAATCAGTATAACTTCCGTCTTGCTTTATGATTATAATATACTTTATAATTCGTCCAGAATGTGCCTGTCAATAAACTCTGCTGATAATGATTTAGGGCTTATATAAATCAAATATTACCAGTTTGTTCGTACCTTCCTTCAGCAATGCGTCGGGAGACATACAATGTTTTCTGCGGCCCTACGCTCAGTAACGTCCGAGATTAAAGCCGTTTACAAATGCAACGCCTTTTTGTAAAACCACTCCGGCAGCAGGGGAATATCCGCCGCCTTATCCACTGAAAATTCAGCTTTGCAGATAACCGGCGATGTAATTTTGTCACAGAAGCTCAATCCCGATAAGTCCTCCATAGGAATTGTTGTAATGCGATAATTCTTAACTTCGACCGCCTATTTTGACATTCTGTAAGTCCTTTTTTATCAAAAATCCTTTTACCGTAATTGACACGTCCATATTCTCCACAAGTATTTTTATACTTGTTTACGCCAGAAACAAACTGTTTTATAATCAATTCCACGCTCATATTCACCTATCAGCGTATTGCCGTCAAAAAAACATAGCGCGGTCATGAGGCTCGCCTCATCAATATCGCGCTCATACCCTCTATATCCATCTCATTTAAGAATATATCCGAAATTCTGTCCCAAGTCTTCCATAGTCATAGCATTTTCAGATATATGCGTCTTGCCTATAATCAAGGTTATCAAACAATGACGCTCACTTAAACTCTGTTACTTTGCCATAGGCTCTTTTTATTCGTTCAGGCATTTTATCTGTTTTCCTGTCAGCAGCTTCCGGAGCATATAATACTGCTCAGTAACATCACCGCACTCTGTAACAGGAGCGCCGTAATCATAACTTGTGATACATGGCTCAAAGGTTGGATTACAGTTTGAGCCGTTATAAAAAGCCGAAATTAGTGCCGCCGCTAAACATATACATATTAAAGTGTCCGTCTGCCTTTATAATACTTTTAAGCTCATCAATTATCGTCTGCGGCTCTCTCGTATGATGTGGTGTGCGCCATTGGTCAAACCAACCGTTCCAGAACTCCATACATATGTTAGGTTCATCAACGCAGTTTTTCCAGCTTTCCGAAAGCCTCCTCTGTGCGTGAACCGAAATTTGCGGTCATAAGTACATCCATAAGACTGCCGTCTTCAAGACAATTATTCCAAGTTCCGTCGAAGTGAACATCAATACGTCAATCCCCTGCTGTATCAGCTCGTTTTGCAGCCATTTCAGATATGCAGTATCCGGCTCACCAAAACCGCCGTACTCATTCTCTACCTGTACCGCGATTACTCCGCCGCCGTTTGTGGAAAGATGCGGCACAATTTTAGGCATAATATTATCAAAATATCTATGCACACATTTCAGATACGGCTCATTATAATGACGAAGCTCTATGCCTTCTATATTCAACAGCCATGACGGAAGTCCGCCCATTTCCCATTCCGCACAGATGAACGGACCGGGACGCACGATAACGTACAGTCCCAAATCCTCCGCTATTGAAATAAACTGCTCAAAGTCTGCCATGCCGTCAGACTCAAAAACTCCTTGCTGCGGTTCTTGAACATTCCCAAGCAATATAGGTTTCTACCGTATTAAATCCGCAGTTCTTTAGCTGTATCCAGCCGTTCCCACCACTGAGACGGATGTATTCTGAAATACTGCACTGCGCCCGAAAGTAGATGGAACTCTTTTTTCTGTCCAGATACAGCTTGCCGTTTTTGACTTCCAATTTTGATTTCATTTCATATTCCCCTTTATTATTTAACGGTTACTCTAATTGATACATCTTTATTTTTTACCTGTTCACCTCTCGGGATGTTTAGTACAGGCTCGCCTTTTGTATTAAAATGCACGTTCTTAACAGTAGTAGTCCTTCCACCGCCGTTTCTGCCCCAATGATATACAAGGACAGGATCTCCGTTTTTCGTCAACAGTGAAGCTTGAATGTCCCGGACCGGGTTCTGCTATGTTCATAGCCGTTGCCAAAATCGGATAGCCTTTTGTTACCCCAATCCTCAGAATTTAACGGTTCCGTTTTCCGTAAGCGTCAGGAGTTTTATTCCGTAAGATGTATTTGTTCCGTTTGTCGCTATTGTCATATACAGCTTACCGTCGTTTAAATCGTAAACGGTCCCTCGTCAACATCTGCTGTGGTACGCTCCCAACCGTATACAGGCTTTGCAATTACCGAAGTGTCGCTTGTGAGCTTTGCTGGGTCTGACGGGTCAAATTCAGCTATATAAATATTTGCGCTTTCAAAGCCGTAATCTGTTCCGCTTTCAGCTCTTGTGTCGATTATTCTCTGCGACCACGCATAATACCATTTAATATTCCATTTAAATGCGGTCATATCAAGCGTAATGCCGTTTTTCAATGAGATTGGTCCCGTCCTGCTTCATTATCCTCACAGGAGCAGCCCCAAACTGATGCCAATGTTGCGTTTCTATTTTTCACCCAGCACCATTACATGAGATTGTACATGATTCAGACATTGCCTGCGGCAAGGATATCATCAGCTTTCCATCAATATTATGAATTTCAGGCGCCCAGATAAGGGCTGTGCCATTTGAATAAATTTCATTGTCCGTAGCTGTCGCAATGCCATCAATCATATCTGCTACACGGATATTCAGCACCGTTTGTCCGCCTGCGTCACGCGTTGCGACAAAATAATATTTACCATTATACTTTAGCATACATGGGTCAGCGCGGTTTGTAATGAAGTTCGTGAGGATAATCTTTTGTTTCTATTGTGCCATGTTGCACTGTATATGTACCTGCCGCTGATGTATTAAGTTCTGATATATTTCATGCTATGTTATATTTCTGCGTTGAACCGTCATTATATACAGCTGTTGCTCTCGGCAATGTTACACTTTCAACATTCACCTCATCTTCCGTCAGACATCTTAAACAGATATGGGTTTCTAGCATTTTATTAACGCCTCTGTACGGATTTCCGCCCTCTGTGGTATAATCCGCTTCACGGCAAAAGCACTCCGATATTTGAATTAAGCGGTTTCCATACGACTTGCCACCGTCTGCTGAAACTGCAAGGTGAAGACTGTTGGATTATCGGCTGCTCCGCACCATGATATTCCAGCGCCGTTTTTGTGGTATAACTTGCCAGCTTGTACGCCGAGATTATCATTGTTGTCTTTATTATCGGCGTGAAGCCCTCGAGCTAAGTCTGTTGTACATTCATCATATACCATCACTTTTATTTCATGCTCCTTTGAATCATCAATAACGCTTCCCAGAAAGCCCTGTGAAATATCAACAGAATTCCCGTCTGCGTCGCTGATTTCAACGCTTATATCATGCGTTTCAGCGTTGTAATCATTCCCTGTTGCCAGTTTAAACGGTTTTTCTTGCGTTACCTGTTGCAGTGATTTCAGCTTCATATTTTTATCCATTCGTTTGTAATTTCACTCGTAACAATGTCTCCGAACGCAGTATCTGCACTTACAGCCACACTCCCGGTGTAGCTATCCGATTTTGCCCAGAAAGACACCCTATAGCTCTTGCCGTTTTCAATGCACATTCCCTGATATGCCTGATTTGTAAACGATGTACCCGTAAACTCAAGATATGTCGGGTTGTTTTCGTTTAAGCCGCCCTCTGTCTTGTATTCTATTGTACCGTTTTCACTGTTCCACGCATAACCGGGGTTTGCAGTGTAGTCGCCTGTGCCTCTCACGGAATTTGTTGTCATCTGTTCAAACGAACGGTTTCAATCATTTCTGCATACAGACCGCCGATCCCGCTCCGTAATTGATATCCTCAAAAACAGACCGTACATATTTTCTGAATTTCTACGTCAGGTTCTCCCGTGATGTTGAGTTTCATCTCATAATAGTCATTTCCGCGTACTGTAGCGGTAATTGGCTTGACAATCGTATGAGAACCAAAAGCGATTATCGCAGTAAGTGTAACCTCTGCTCTGCCGTTTTCCGGGTCTTGTAACTTTTCAGTGTTGGATATTACGTCCTCGTTGAGCTTTCCCAAGTTATAGAATACCCGTCATTCTCTTCTGTCGGAGTGGGAAGCTCCAAATCAGACTCAGATTGTCAAGATTTTCAAAATTGAAATCAGGCGCAAAGTCATTGCTCTGTGTCGGGTGTCGGTTCTGCTTGACTACGGTTCCGCCAACACCGTAGAATTTCCAGATTTCCAAAGCAATTTCTGTCAGTACCCTTGTTCTCAATAGTCTTTATTCCGTTTACCTTGCCGCTGTAATACTCGGTTGTAACGAGTTTCCTGTCATGAACACCTTAACTGTGTAATACTCGCCCGTCTCATGACTTGTGCCATCAACCGCACCGCTCTTGTTTTCAATAAGAATAGTACAGAGTGTGTCTGTTCCGTAAGCGATTTTACCGGTGGTTTCCATTTCAGACGCACCTGTTACAACAGTTTTTTAGGTAGTTAAAATCTTTTTGTACCGTAATTATCTTTTACGTTTCCGCCGAAACTGCGCTCGCCGTGACCTATCCAGTAACCGTCGCTCGCATAGCAATCACCGAAAATATAATTGCCGTCAATATCCTTTACTGCGTAATCGCCGTGCGCCCAGTTTGTAAGGTTAAATTCCATAACAACCCAATCGCCGTCCTTGCCGTAGCCATCGCCCATAATTACAGGCTTATTTGGATATACGCCTATGTAATGAATATTATTGCCGTCAAAGGTAGGCATCTGCTCACTCGTCCATTTGCCTCATCTGAGAGCTTGCTTGTATCGTTATTCGTACCAGTCCAGTAGTCTTCCGCATAGAATAGAATGTTCTCGTCCGTCAATATATTAGGTATATCTTCCTGCTTCAGAGCATCTGCCGAAAGTGCTTCAGGATATACATATATATTGTCATAGTATGCGTTTGAAGCTGCGTCTGCGCTCCACGGAGAGAATCCAAAACGAATTACGTTTGCCGACGATGCTTCCATGCTGAATATACCACATTCGCCGATAAGCTCTTTATCAATATAAATCTGCGCCACACCGTCAGCTACCACTATATCGCAGTGTTTCCATTTACCCTGAACTCCGGAAACGGTGAATTCCTGTTTCTGTTCGGAACTTCTGTCTTTTGACGAAAGCAGAATTTTATCGCCGAGTTTTGCTGCGAAATAATTTACGCCCGTTCTATTGCTTGAACCGTCGCCTATATAGAAGTTGAAATAATTCCCTGTTGTGTTATTCTTAATATCAAATGAAACAGTGTATCTTTCCAGAACCTTGCCGCTTGTGTCTCTCGGCGCATCAAACTGCATATATGAATTTGCAGTTCCGTCAAGATACAATACCTTGCTTCCCTTTTCCGTATTGTCAACAAGACTTGCGCCGTTTGTAAATGAGGCATTTATATCTGACAATTCCTCCTGTTCAAAGTCATAGCTTGAAACAGATACAGGTTTCGAGTCTGAGTAAACAATAGGCTGATTATACGCTGCGTTTACTCTGTCGTATTCCTCCTGCGTAAGCGGCATAATTCCGCCGTGCTTTGCGGCTGTACGCATTTTATAATTATCTTTAATTCTTGTAAAGTTTAGCTGTGCCGTACCGTTTTCAATACTTTCCCATGTATTGTTAAGGTCAGGTATAGAGTTCGGGAAAGAAGCCGACTCCCTTGTTCGGATTTCCGTATCCGTCAAGCATCAGACAATATTGGGTGTTAAAAGCCTCTGCATCATCCTTATTATATTTGAACCAGCCAGGCCCTTCTGTGCCTTGGAAGTCTCTGCCTTGAAGATTTGTCTTAACCTCTTAAATTCACCAAGCGGATACTTAGCAGCGTCCACAAATACGTGAAGGGGGGTTGTTTCCTCATATTTTGTCGTCCTGTAGAACAGTCCGTCGCTTCCCTGTATCATTGTAGTGTCGATAAAGCAGCGGCTTGTTGCAAGCTCGCCGTCCGCAGGTGTCTGACCGTCTGATTCTATCGGATATACAAACTGCTTCTGCGGTAAACGAGCGGAAGTCTCTTGTCTTTGAGTAGTAAACTACCTTTTTGCCGTTGCTCTGCTGCTGCCCTCGTTCAAGTCTGTACCCGACCAGTACATAATATACTCGCCCGTCAGCTCATCATATATTGCTTCCGGCGCCCACACACAGCCTGTGTTTGTTGTGCCGTCAAGGTCGGCAACAGGTACCATTCTCTGGTCCGACCAGTTTATGAGGTCGTCAGACTCCCATACCATAATTGATTTGCTTCCTTGATTAGCGTGATGTCCCCAATCGCCGTTATACGCGGTGCAGTCAAGGTCGGTTGCTATCAGATAGAATCTGTCGCCTTCAGGTGAACGGAGTATGTAATGGTCGCGCGTTGCCTTTGTTCCCATTGTCGACTCAAGTACGGGTTTGTTATGGTTTAAGTCTATCCAGTTGCGTCCGTTGTCTGACAGTGCAAAAAATACACCTGCTGTCCTGCCGTGCTGAGCGGCGGCTCAATAAATGACGCATAGAGGTAACCCCTTGAAATCGCCGTCCTCGTCCATTTGCTTATAGCTCTTCTCAGGGGCTTCCTTGACTTTTACCACAAACTTCTTTGTATAAGCTTTTTCCATTCTTTACAGTAGTCGCAGTAAGCGCTACGGCTTTATCGCCTTTGCCGTTTTGAGGTCTTGTTACCTGACCTGCGGGGACAGTTGTATAATTTTCTCCGTATTTTCTTTTTATCCTCAGTCGAAAATTCCTTTTTCCGTAGTGTTTATTGTGTTTTCATCGCTTGATTTCCATGTAATCGAATTTCCGTTATATTCTTTGGGAAGCGTGATATTGCCCGCGATTTTATATCCTGTTTCCGTGTATGGAATTGTCATATCCTCAAGAGGATTGTCTGTATCATTTCTGTTTGGCAAATCCACATAGCCATACTCGCTCATAAGCGCATCAAGCTCGCTTTCTGTAATAGGTACTACATAACCGTGACGCGGTGTGAAGTCATAGTCAAAGCCTGTCGGGTTTGACTCGCTCTTTGCGTTGATTTTTGTATAGTGTTCAAAATCAGTTGTTTCAGCCATGTTGAAGCCTGTTCCGAAAGAACCTCCGTCAGCGCAATACAACCATTTATCCTGTCCGTTGAGCTTGAATATATTTGAACCTTCAATAGCTCTGACATTTTCAAACACCTTTTCTCCCGTAAAGGTATATGTTCCGTCAATGGTATCGCTTACAGCAATATTCTGACCGTTATAGTACATTATATATCTGTCGTTAAATTTATCGTACACAATATCTCCGTCTATAGCTCCGTCGGGATAGTCAACTGCTCCGTTTTCAGGCTCGCCCGCCAGCATATATTCGGGGGCGGTATATGTTGATAAATCAGTTAAATCTGGCAGCAAAGTGCTTATACATTGTTGTTCCGTATCCGGGTTTGGAATCATATCTTTCAATCGCCAGATAAATCATATACGCGCCCTTTGTGCCGTCTCCGTTATCGTGGTCGGGACACCAGATAATCTGCGGCGCCCACGCGCAGTTTGTGTCCTCAAAGCCCGGGTAACGCGCATAGTCAACAACAATACCCTGTTCAAAGTTAATTAAATCCTTTGTTGGGTAAATTGTAATCTGGTGGTTTTTGTTGCCTGTTCCCAAAAGGTCGGTTACGGCAACATAAATTTCCCGTCCTCGCCTCATAATCTGTGGGTCACGGAACGCTCCGTTATACTGTATTCCGGGAGTATGCTCTGTGCTTGATTGGAATACAGGCTCACCGCCGTTTAATGCACGGAAAACTATATCCGTCACGGCTTACGCCAAGACACACAAGCGTTCATCATCACGCGCTCCGGGCGGTCTGCGGAAATATGCGAATACATAAGCAGAATATGATTCCCCATTTGACAGGAGCGCATACCGGTTTCATAGTATTCTTTTTTCCCCATACCATAACCTTCATAGAAGAATCATCATTTGCTCCTGTAATCGTTCCGCTCATTTCGTTCTTTTTGACACCTATAAGCGCACCGTTTGAACTGTAAACAGCCGTATAGATGTCATATTCAGAAACATCTTCGGCGCTCCAGTTCATATGTAAGAGTTCCGTTTGAAATGTTACATTCTGCAATATCAACAATCGCGCCGGCAGAATTCTCCTCCGCGCTTGACGATACAATTCCCACTGATGCTATCAGCATAATTGTTGACAATAGTAACGTAATTATTTTTCTTGATTTCATTTTTGCTCCTCCTCGTATATTTCATAATACAAAAATCTATACTCTAATTATAAATCTATTGTGTATCGCTAACAAGTCAATTTATTAGTTGTTATAGACACTATTTTTAGTAATTAAAAAATACAGCATATCTGTATACAATATGCTGTACTTATTAACCTGCAAAAAGAGGTGGGAGCCGGAAATATGTTCCGGCAACCCATAAATGAAAAAGTTTTTCAATTACAATTATAGACCCATAAAAAATAAATTACAAGTCATTTTCATAGCTGAAGTGGTCAAAATTTCAGATGTTTTCAAAAAAATACGCCTGCAAGGTTTTTGCAGACATATTTTTTCTTTTCATGTTTTACTGCCTAATTTCGCATCTTTACATAAAGTCATATCCTCTAATGAGTCCCACAGCATAACCTTAAAAGTATCGGCATCGGAATCGTTGAAACTTATCCGGAAGGCGCAACGGTTGTTTCGCCCGTCAACTGTTTTTTTTGATTATTTCGATGTTTTGCAGAACACCGTCTGTATATGCCGCAAAAATCACATCTGCAAGGCTATTTTCGGGAGATGTTACGATTGCTTTATTGTCGGAATATGCCACGCTGTATTCTGTCGGGATTACGATTTCTTCACCGCTGAGATAAGCTCGACATAATCAACCCACGCCGTAGCAGTGGCAGGAGTGATTTCCACGATAAGATATTTCTTTCCGTTAAGCTCCACATTCGCGTCAAAATCCTTTTATCGCTAACTTTTGTATCATAGTTGTTTGCAGTCGGCATATCAAATGACGCCATCTGTACCGGTGTACCCTCCAAAGTCTCCGAAACCGAAAGTTTTACATTAAGAGTACCGCCGTTTTGTGCGTAGCTTACCTTCGCTGAGGAGAAGGCATTAAGATAATCAAATTCAAAGACAAGCTTTGCCGTTTTGCCTGCAGCAATTTCTATCTGCGGTGTATTGCCCAGCTCGCGTTTATCTGGTCTTTATTTACATTTTCGTGTTTTACGCAGTACGGAGCGGTAAGATATTTTTTTAATACTTTCACATATTTCTGTCTTAACAGTCCACTCGGCTGTCTTATCGCCGAAGGTTACGGTTATTGTGCCATTCTCCCACGTTCCTGATGTAAGCTCTGCCTTTGCTCTGTAATCTATTATTATTGTCGGCTTAAGATTTTTTATATTAACGCCGTTAATTACTGGCAATGTAATCTTGAGGCAGCGTTCTATGTTAGCCTCCGTACTCATAATGCCGCTGCCCTCTATCCCCTGAATATCGGGGGTTTTATCAAGCACAGGCTCACTGTAATTAACTTTATATTGTCAAAATATGCTTTTTTGCCTATATTTCCTGTTATTCCTACAATGAGAGCTTTTCTGCCCGATATGTTATTAAGGTCAAGTGTTTTTTGACGCACTCATATCAAGCGTGAACAAATCAATTTCTTCCCCCGCTTTCATTTGTACCCTTTTCATTTTCTGTAAGAGTAACAGCTTCATTTGTAATTACCGCAGTGCTGTAGCCGTATGCACCGTTCTTTGATGTCTTAGCCGAGCCTATTTTTTGTAAGTCCTCTGTTGTGTCGTTAAGACTCCTGAGCTGGTTTTTATCAAGCGGTTTATTATCGTTATCATACGCATATACCGCAATCTCGACAGAATTCAACTCATATCCTGAGCGGATAGCGATTGACTCGATTTATCCGCATCAACCGTGTCAACATAGAAATACTGCGGAGCTGATGCTAACGCCCCATTCATTTGCCGCCCACGTTCCGTCTGAATTTATTGTATCAGTATTGAAATGATATGTCTTTTCACTGATACGCATATCATCAACGATATTACCGTGTGTCCACTTTTCGTCGGCAGTGTCATTGATTACATTCATTTCCCAAAGCTGGCTGTCAAGTCCTGCATATTGCTTCTGCATAACCTTGTATTCTTTATCGCTTCCGCAAGCCGTCAGAGCGAGACCGCTTTTGTGGTTTATAATCCTGTAATAATATTTGTTATTTTCAGCCTTCATCAATTCGAGCTTCCACATCTGGTCAAGAGACGCTGTATTGGGGTAAAGCGATATTGCCGCGTTTTCGGATATATCGCCGCTCCATAAGCACATTACATACTCATTAGCCCAGTCTGTAAGATAGTAATTTCCGTCTTCGGCCTTTATAATGCTCCATTTTTTTGTCCCGGCTCTCCGCTTGCAGGCTCTGTTGTAATCGAATTTCCACCGACGTTATACTTTTCACTTGAAAGAACACGGTTTGTTTCAGCATTTGTGAGCTGAATATCGGTGGCTTTTATTGCCTCGCCGATAACCTCCGCTTTTTGTTCCGTAACATCAGTATTATCCGCTTCAAATTCCATTGTATACAAGTCGCAGATATTGGCTGTCATCTCACTGTTAAACACAAAGAACAAGCCGTATTTATCCTCGTCAAGCTCTTGCAGACTATCAGCCGTAATCGGAACGCTTACTTTCGTTTTTGTTCTCGGCATAGTGGCATCCAGCTGAACCGTAGCCACCTTTTTGCTTCCCTCACCGACTGAAATGATATTGCCGTTTTCATCTTTTTCGACAGGCGTATCCGCCGCTGATTTTGGACGGAGATAAATGTCTATGCTGCTGTCGCAGCCTTTAGGAATAAGTTCTAAATTGAGAACAAGGTTTTTGTTTTGCTTTTATTCTCGTTGATTTCTCTGAAATCGAAATACTTAACGCCCATAACTACGCCGTTTTTGATGTTCTTCATTGGCATATCTGCATACGAGGTTTCTCCCACATCGTAATTTGCCGAGAAATAACGGCTGGATTTTCCGTCGGAATCAAGCGGGAAATAGCACGCTATACCTGCCGAATGCTTATCAAAAGGATTAAGTCCGTCCTTATAAAATCCCTCTGAAGTAACCTCCCGCTCTGGCTATTTCAAGCTTACCGCCCTCGGATACAGGCTCGTCTGTCCATCTGACACCATTTTCCACATTCCAAGTAAAGTCTGTGTCGGTGTTGGCGTCAAAATTATCCGTAAATTCAAACCTGTCTGCATTGCCTGACGTCCGTAATCATGGATATTTCTGTGGTAGAATACATACCAATCATCGCCAAACTTGCAGATATTCCGTGAAATATTTCCGCGTGTGGAAAGCGGCTGTATGTACCGTCACCGTTCGGGATAACTCGCCCTGCGAATCCACGATAACTCCGCCGAATTTCCAAGGTCCCCACGGGTTATCACTGTAACCGTAGGCAAGCTGATTGATGTTTCCGCCGGTATCCTCTCCAAACCAATCTGATTTGTTCTGCTGTATATGTATACATATTTATTTCCTATTTTACGATTGAGGATGCCTCAAAAAATCCCCCACTTGTACCAATTCAGGGTCTTTATCCGGACCGTATGTGTTATATTGCCATACCGTTTTACCAGTATTGTCCTTATCTACCTTCTCAGACCCTATCGCCCGGCCCATCGTTATCTTTCGGAAAGACATAGTTGTCCGAAGTAACATAAGGTCTGTGACTTCTGCTGTCGCAGACATCTCCGCCTCGCGGAATATGATTTTTTCAACCTCAGTTTCCTTCCTTTAATGTAGCTTTGTTATCGGGGTCAAGCTCCGCAAAGTACGAACCGCCGGGGTTTTCGCGGTTCATATTAAATCCGTAGTACGCGTAAACGTGTTCCACGCCGTCATTATCCTTTTTCAATAAGCACGCCGGGGTCAAAATGCAGCGGACCTACAGTTTCCGTTTTGTTTGTACCCGGTTTCCAGTTTACAACCTTGAACGGTCCGTCAGGACGTTCAGATTTACATACCATAGACAGTCTGTTAGAATCCCGATTGTCAGTATAAAAGCAATACACCTTTTGCCGTTTTCTTCTGTTTCCTGTATATCGGGCGCATACAGCAAGTCAGGGCTGCCGTCTACTATAGACTCGAAAAATCTTGCCGTCATACCGCCAAGTTGTAAGATCATTAACATTTTGCAGACCATACAACCTGGTCATCGCCGCAATATTCGCGTATTCTCATATCGTGCGAACCGTACACATAAACTCGGTACTCGCCCGGATTGTCGGGATCCTCGAATACATATGGCTCTCCGTCGGGAAATAACTCTCCCATAACGGAAGATACGGGTTTCCGGGCTTTAGAATTCATCTCCCTTTTTTGTAAACCATCTCGCGTTTCTACCATTATTGGATACACCTCGTCTCCCTCGATTTCACCGTTTAAATCCGTAATAATAGCCGCAAATGCGGTCAGATTTCCGCACAGCATTGCAGCTATGCATAGAGATGCAAACGCGCGATGAATATACGATTTTTTTAACATAACAAAGCCTCCCTTTATTTTTGTATACAATTCTTTATTTTACACTCTGCTCATAAAGAGTGTTTATATCCAAAACACCTGTGACAAGTTTTGACGGTCCTGTTGGTAAATCCACAGTAGTCCAATATGAGCCTCCTCTCGCTATGAGAAACTTCTCCCCGCCGTTTTGTCAAGCATAGGCACTATAGAACGCGAATATGAAGCTTCAACGCACGTTTTAATTTTGTATACTCTCCCGCTATTGCCGCCTCCTTGTCCGCGAACACAAACACATCAGGGCTTCCTGCGGAATTTATGATAACCTTACCGTCGGATAGCACGCATACATATGGTGAGCCGCCGCCTGCGTCTACGATAAATGTTCCTTTTATTTCAACATCATTTTCCCAGTCGTCTATATGCTCGCCGAATTTCATATATGTGCGTCCGCTTGCTCCGGGATAGTTCATATTTTCATATGTCATTACGAAGCCGCCCTCTTTGAGCGGAGCGACAACCGGCATACCGGGTCTCGCCTTTTTGCCTCCGACATCCTCAACATTTGTCATATTCAGAACATCAAAAATTTTGTTTATACTGTTATCGGCGTTTATCTTTGCCGCCACAAGCTTCTGACCTTTCAAACTTCCGCCATAGTTCATTCCGCGCTCATCGGAATACAGACAATATAGATACTCATTGTCAAAAATCAGATACGGCTCCCAGATAGGCTCGCCTACGTTACTTCGTGACACTCCGCCATCCATTACGTGAGTGTAAAAACTCCCAACTTCTGCCGCCGTCTGTGCTGTAGAATATATCAATACTCGTCTGCAAATCGCCGTCGTAATCGGTGTCGCTTGTAGCGTCTGTTTCGGTTGTTGTTGACATACCTGTGCCAAAGCAACGTTCCCGCTTTCAATATTCCGAAATCTTCGGGCAGTTCATATAAAGTCGGCTGCAAACGCATACGCCATTCATAGCCATAGTATGTATCCTTTTCAATGCTATCATCTGCCATCTGCGCTTCGGTTGCTTTAACGGTAAATTTACCGTTATTGTCTTTACATACTGAGCTTTATTATGCTCCGTATCCTCAACCTTGCCGACATATTGCCAGCTCGCCATAGTCCATGCTTTCCCATATTGGGAAAACTCGTGATGGTCCCATCTTCCATCGGGGTAAAATTCGCTTGTAAGGTACAATCTGCCCTTATACTCTCCCTCTTGCTGCATCTGTATAGCTCTCGCATAGTTTACGCCGCAGCGATAAACCTCGCCCGTTTCGGCAAGCTGCTTATATGGAATTTCAACTCTTCTGATAATCTGTTTTTGACTTATTTCATCAAAAGCCTTCCGCTTTTTAGGGGTATAGAGTGAAGCAATTTCGTCAGCGGTAAGAAATACGGTCATATATATAAATCGTCAACCAGCCCTTTTATATCCGCGTCCCCACTGATCCGCACCGACTGTGATATACATATCGCTTTGAATCGCTTCATTTTTACCACAAAACTGTCCGAATCGGTAACTACGCCGTTCTGGTATACTCTTAAAGATGAGGTTTTTGCGTCATATGTAATTGTGTTCATCACCCATTCGACAGAATCCATATCATATCTGCCGGTCTGTACAACATCAAGGTTTTATCCGTTCTCGGGCTTATGCCCCTTTGCCCGGCATGCTGTTTTATTATAAGCGCCCGATATTGCCTGTATATTTAAAGGTCGTGATACCGCCTCTTGTTTCGCTGTAGTCAGAGCCGTCAAGAACAACAGGATTACCGTTCAAATTGCCGATTGGATTTTCTGAATACTTAGTCAATAAGAAACAGTGAAAGACTTTCCCGCCGGAATATAGCTGTCTAAAGGCTTCTTCCGTATGTGCCGTCATGAGCCAGCTCTTTCCGTCATGTGCATCGTCAGAGTATGCCGCGGTGTTTGTGCTGCTTACGCCGCTTCTCCGACTTGAACCGCCGTACACCTTTATTTCCGCTGTAATTGCTTATTTTATTTACGCCTACATTTTCGGTGGTAACATTTGATTTTGAACCGCCATTTTCATAATTTCCGTCAAAACTATAATATGCCATATAATCAGCCGGGAACAGCTGAGTTGTTAAGTGAAACTGCATCTGAAAGCGGTTTCATATCCTGCCATACCATAATCTTTACTGAGTTCTCACGGCATTTTTCTTTGCAAATGGAACGGTTGCTTTTGCAACCGCACTATCTATTGTTATATCCCGACACTTAACAGCCATAATATTGCCGTTCTCGGTATATTCCGCGACATACGCTGTTGCAGTTTCGTAGTTTTCGGCGTTATTTAGCGTAAATTCTGCATTTCATCAGTCAGCCGAGCATTTGTTATGCTTGATTTGGAGTCGGAGTCGGTTTCGGGGTCGGTTTGCTGCATCCGTTCTCTTAAGTCCTTCCGCTGAAAGAGCGTCAGGATAAACATATATATTGTCATAGTACGCCCTCGATGCGTTGTCCGCACTCCATGCCGAAAAACCAAAGCGAATTTTTGCTTGCTTTTGAGTTTTCCATAGTGTGTATGTCACATTCGCCTATAAAGAATGCTGTCAATATATATCTGCGCCACTGCTTCAGCTACAACTATATCGCATCTTTTTCCACTTGCCTGAACTCCGGAAGCAGCAAATTCACTTTTTGTTCGCTTTTTCCGTCCTTTGAAGATAACAATATCTTGTCGCCGATTTTGCTCCGAAGTAGTTTTACACCTGTTCTTCCGCTTGAACCGTCGCCAATAAAGTGAAATAATTCCCCGTAGTATTATTCTTTATATCAAATGAAACTGTATATCTCTCAAGCGTTTTACCGTCAATTTTTAACACAGCGTCAAATTCCATATATGAGCCTGCCGTTCCATCAAGATACAACACCTTACTTCCCTTTTCCGTATCATCTGCAAGGCTTGCTCCGGTTGTAAATGCCGCGTTTATATCGAACAGCGCCACTCTTCAAATCATATGCTGCATACGGCTCGGGTTTGGTGTCGGAATAGTTAATCGGTGGGTTGAACGCCGATTTTACTTATCGTATTCACTCCGGCGTAAGCGGTATAATACCGCCGTGCTTTGCATATGAACGCATTTTTGAAGTTACTTCTTCTCTTGTGGTGTAAGTTCTGCCGTGCCCTTCTTGGACAGCCTCCCAGCCTGGGTCAGAGACAGTGTTCGGGAAGAAGCCTACACCCTTGTTTTTGCCTCTGTAACCGTCGAGCATCATTCCGTACTTAGGTTTGCCTCCTTCAGTATCGTCCTTGTTAAATCTGTACCAGCCAGCGCCTTCTGTACCCCCAAAAGCGTTTCCATCATCAAGATTCGTTTTTAATCTTACAGACTCGCCCAGCGGATACTTCGCAGCGTCCACAAACGGATATTGCGGTGCGCCCTCGTATTTTGTTGTTCTGTAAAAAGTCCGTCCTTCCCTGAATCATAGTGGTATCAAGAGTGGGTAACCTTGTCGGGGTCTGCCGTTTTCGTTCGGCTGACCGTCGAGGATCTATCAAACATATTTTTCTGCTGCGGTGTGAACGAATAGAAAATCTTGTTTTTTGAATAATAACAACATTAACCGCGTCAGGATCGTCTTTGTTGGTACCTGTAATATCCTTGCCCTGACCAGTATACTATGTACTCACCGTAAAGTTCGTCATAGATTGCCTCCGGTGCCCACGCGCCAGTGTGTATTTTCGTCCGCGATAGGAACGCTCCTCTGCTCAGACCAGTTTACAAGGTCGTCAGATTCCCCAAATCATAATATTCTTGCTTGGGTTGTTATACCAGCTTGTGTCCGCAAAATCTAAGTCAGTCGCAAGAAGATAAAAAACGGTCGCCCTCTGCGCTTCTGAGAATATATGGGTCGCGCAGTCCTTTCATTACCCATCGCCGAGGTCAAAACAGGTTTATTTCCGTTTGAATCTTTCCAATTAAGTCCGTCATCAGAAATGGCAAAAATATACCTGTTGATACTGTGTTTCGACTGCCGGCTCAATAAAGGAAGCATAGAGGTAACCTGTAAACACTCCGCTTTGCACCTCGTCCGCCGCTATCATTTCTTTATAGTTCATTTCGGGAGCTTTTTTGACAGTTACCTCAAATACCTTTGAATATGATATACCGTCCTTTTTCGGTTTTTGCCGTAAGAGTTACGATTTTATCGCCGTCTTTCGGCCTTTTACTATGCCAGCGGGAATAGTAGTATAATTCGCGCCGTACTCTGCTTTGTCCGCTTCGGAAAATTCCTTTTCCTCTGTACTTATAGTATCTTTATCGCTTGTTTCCCATGTGATTGAGTTTCCGTTATATTCCTTCGCAAGCGTAATATTGCCGGCAATTTTATAGCCTTCTTCCGTATATGGAATGGTCATGTCAGATAAAGGATTTTCAGTATCGTTATTTTCAGCATTTACTGCTGTAATTGTGATTGATGAAACAACCATAATTGCCGACAATAAAACGCCGATTAGCTTTTTTTAATTTCATCGTTGTCCTCCTAAAAATTATATTTAGATTATTTAAAAGAAAAGAGAGATGGCTGTCGCAGGCTTATCGCGCTACGGCAGCCAATGAACAAACAATTTAGTTTAAATTATCTATAGCCTCAATCAGAGGACAAAGTCCTCTATCCCAAAGCATAAATTTGAATTTTGAAGATGCCGGTCTGTCTGATATGATTGTAATCTTGCCGTCCGCGCTCTTCTCTGCCGTGTCGCACTTGAGACTTGTCAGGCGTCCGTCATTATCATATTCAGCGACATAAAGAGTAATCGCAAAGTCCTGTGCTATACTTGCGTCAGGCTCAATCGTGAATATTTCTTTGTCATTTGTCAGTCTACGATATTTACTTTGCCTGAATATTTGCTATTGCCGGAATTGATACCGGCTGTGGTACAGAGGTCTATATCTGCCGCCGCAAACGTTACGGTTACTAACACACCCGCAAAGTCGGTATCTGTCGCAGCTATACGGACGTTGTATTCGCCCGCTTCCACTTCTGTTTCGGGTCCGTGCATACAGTCCAGTTGCTTTGCATCCGGCTTCTTATATTCCATAAGAGCTGTTGTTCCTGTAATTTTACCTTGCCGCCTGTTGCCTGTGGAGCTGCAGGACGAGCTTTTTATCGTAACATTGGTTGTATCGCTGTCAAGTTTTGTATTATCGCCCTTTGTAACTATTTTCAAGAACTCTGTCCTCGCTGCCGATATATGACGCCAATGATAGCTTTCCGTTTGTGATTTCGACATCAGAGACGCCAATTTTATAACTTTCTTCGACTATGAAGCCTTCTAATTCCTCTGTAGCGTAATTTACCGTGAGAATTGGAGCGTCCTTTTTACTCGGCACAAACTGATTAACCGTTACCGTTGCAACCGCACTCGCAAAATCCGTAGCTGTTGATACTGTTCGGACATTGTATGTGCCTGTCTCAACCTCAATTTCATCAGCGTCGGCGATAATCCACTCGCTTTCAGTCGAAAGCTTATACTGTGTTCCATCCATTCCCGTGAGCTTACCCTTACCGTTTATCTCCTGCGGCTGTGATACAGTAAAGTCCTCGTCTTTATTGAGAGCAATAGGACGCGCCTTAATCTCTGACGACACCACATTACTTGCGTAATTATTTTCGTTTGCTGGTACGCGGAATTTAACCGTTTTTGCCGCCGTTCCGTTCCAACCAAACGCCGTTACATTCATTGTGGCGGTACACGAAGTCCATGTTGAACCGTCATCTGTGCTGTACTGCATAGCATCCGTTGTACCCTATTGTTTCATCTGTAAAGTTAATTTCAGGCTTGCATATGTCATTTCTCTCCGGAGCGGTAAGTGATAATATTTCACTCTTAAATGACACTCCGTTACTGCCGGCTTATAGATGTAAATCGCCGTTTCAGGCTCAACTTCGACAAAGTGCATTCGCACCCTCGCTTGTTATGTTATCATAGCTGTTCTGTGTTCCGTAAAATATCCTGTCGGAATCGTAACGCCTTCTTTATTATTATCAATTTTATATTTGTATCGGTGATTTGAGGACGTGCGGGAACTTCTAAAGTTTTTCCAAGCTGTCTGTATGGTCGGAATCGCCGATTCTTACAATATAGATGGTCTTGCCCATATAAGCTGCCGCGTCAAGCTTTGTTATCTGTTGTCAGTATAACCGACTGTGCTTCGCCGTCCGTGCCGATTTTACAGTGTATGAGCCGTTCTCAGTAAAGCCTGTCAGTTTCTCACCTACATAATCAATCGAAATATCAGGAGTAGTCCACGCTGATTTTTCAAACGCGGGAACTGTTACTTCTATCGTTTCACTTGCAAATTTTTCATCTGTTGCCTTTGTTCTTACTATATATTCGCCTGCGACAACCGCTGTTTCGGTTGATGAGCAGTCATTCCCCACTGCCGTCTGCTGTTGATTTGTACTGCATATCGGCTGTTGTACTAATGATTTTGCCCTGAGCCACCGCTGTTGTCGGTGCGGTTGCCGTAAGTCCCTGTCGGTGCGTTCGGACGCGCAGGAACCGAAAGTTCAAAGCCAGCGCTGTCGTTTGATATATTTTCCGTGCCTTTTTTTACGATTGTTAACGTCTTGCCGAAATAATCAGCCCCAATTGCAATTTCCGTTGTTTCGGGAGTAATTACTGTAGCTTTCGCATCTCCAACCTTAACGGAATATTCCGCACCTGCTGTAAAGCCTGTCAGATTTTCATTTTCGTAATTTATACCTATGTTCGGAATTGTCTCGGTTGTCATTGTGTAATCGCCTCACAACTATTGTATCTGTCGGCGCACTTGCAAAAGACTGAAGCTGTAGCCTTTGCGCGAACAATATAACTTCCAGGTACAACCTCCATATCAACCGTACAATCTGCCCACTGAGCGTTTTTTCGCCTGTTGCGGACTTGTATTCCATATCAGCCGTTGTCCCAGTGAGCTTGCCTTTGCCCTGATATACCGTTGCTGTCTCGCCTGTAACAGTCGGTGCTGTCGGACGAACGGGAACTGTAACCTGAAGCGCATCACTATCAACAGTTTCACCTCTCACGCCTTTTCTGACAATGCTGATTGTTTTTCCGATGTAATCCGTAACATCTATTGCGGTTTCCGTTTCACCAAGAGTTACTTCCTCTGTTTTTGCCGCTTCACCCTCACCTGTTGTAATTATATATGTAACATCTGATTCAAAACCGCCGAGCTTTTCGTTTGCATAGTCTGTTACTGTAATGTTTGAAGGCGTTGTTGCCTTTGATTTTGCTTTAATACAAGGTATTTACGATTGTTGCTGTTTCGCCTTCGCCCTCCGTTATTTCCTCGGTTGTCACCTTATAATTAGCGTCCAAGTCCTTAACCTTAACCGAGCCGTCTGTAAACTCGCCCTCAATTTTAAAAAGCTTTTTGCCGTCCTCGGGTGTAATATTCACAAGCGTTACGTCGCCCGTGAAATTCTTAAATGTCAGGTTGTCGCTTGACGCGCCGGCAAGTGTGCCGATTGTGTATTGCCTTCGACATCAAGGCGGTTGCCGGCAATTCTTACATCCACAACTTCGTTAGTGTTTCCTTCATCCGAACAGTGCCTGTGATTGTCGAATTTTTGATTACAGAAGGATTGCTTGCCGTTGTCTTAACTCTTACCGCAGCATCAATGCCATTATAGTGATTGATTATTGTGTTGGTTATTCGTATTTTTCGATAACAAAATATCCCATATATTCGGCATATCTACTGCGCTGCTATTTTCCACAACCGCAAGTCCGTGAAATCTATTTATATCAGAATTTCTGATATATCCGTCATTAAGTATAAGATTATTTACAGGATTTGTTATTCCGTCAATTTTAATATTATTAAAGCGTCCGTAATTACTAATCTGGAAACCATAAGTGCCTGCCGTATCAATGGTCATATTTTCATAATACGCCCACTTGTCATAAAACCTGTCTATAGTAAACTTATGACCGTTACCGTCAATATACGGGTATTTTCCACTGGGGAATGCGTTTATATAATCATCGTCCATTACCACATCTGTAAGCAATGTTATTTTTGGGTTGCATGCCGTTTTTTCCATCCGTATCAACTGTTTCACTGCATCCTGCCGCATATGCCGCTGCTTCTGCGAGCGTTCCGAAACGGGCATTAAATACATATGCCTCATAATCCGCAAGGTTTTGAGTATCGGCAATCGGAGTGATTTTTAAATTTCCGTATGCGCGGGAACTGCTTGTTCCTCCTGCGTTTATTCCGCCAAAGCCGCTTACCGCTCCCGCGTAATACTCAGTCGCAACATGCTCAAAAGTCTGACCGTCTCCAGCTTTGTCAACAGTAAATTTTACAGTATAATAACGATTATACGTCTTATCACCAACCGTGAGTTCATCATTATGATTTTGAACTTCTATTCTCATAACAGAATGATCGTTTGTAAATAAAGTTCCGCCGCTTGTGCCGTTTTTGGCAGTGGTTGTACCCAATTCTTCTTTAATATGATTTTTAACATATTGCGCAAAATCTCCTCTTTCACCGTCCTGCGGGTAAAATCCGTTGTTTGCGGGAGCATAACAGTAGCCAAAGCTATACAGTCCGTCAGCGTCAAAAAACAAGCGTATCCTGTCCATTTCCGTTTAGTCCGGAGTGTGAACTCTATTTTATAACCACTTGTGTCTTTTGCATATCCCGGCGATGTCAAAATTCCGGCTTTTCCTGCCGCACATACAGTATTTCCGCCCCAATTTTGATATACAAACGCTGATTCATCCGTTGTTTTCCAACCAGTCCATATATCTGTTATTGGTGTCATGCCGGCTGCTGCGCCTGTAATCATATGCGCTGTAGTCAAACATTCCATCACATTCGTTGATAAGTTTTATATAATTGTACCATTGGTCTGTGGACTGGGCATTCCACGAAACCTTAAGATATGTCATATCCTTTACGGTGTTTGTGATAGCAGTTCTCGCCGCTCTGGCATTGAAATTGTCTGCTCCAATCGTAGTAATTTCTCCGACTTTTGTATAAGTTGTACCGTCAGCAGAGCCTTCAAAGGTTATCGTTGCAGTTTTCTGCGCCGCAAACTGAAGCTCAATAAAATCATAGCCCGACAAATCCGCAAGATTTTTAAATGTAAAGGACGCTGTCGCTCCGTCTAACTTAACCTGCGGTCCAACGTTACTCTCCGTTGCCGCCGTTACGCCTTCGGCGCTGTGCTTTTACTGTTGATGTGTCATACGTGTCAAAACGATATGATACGTTTTGCGCCTCGTATATAGGGCGCAGTTGTTTCCAACGGTGTTTGAGTTGTTTCGCCGTCAGCAAAAACAATGTTACCTGCCGAAGCAAACAGCATTACGCCTGATAAAATCACGCTAATCAGTCTTTTTTTTTTTCATTTCGCTCTTCCTCCCATTTATCTAAACTTTTCGATAAGGCAATAAACCGTTCCACTGTCTTATCTATACAAAAACTCTTAATATAAGTATAATTCTATCGTACATCTTTTTACAAGTCAATGCTTTATATGGAGTAGACACTATTTTAGTATTTTCACAATAAAAAAGTTTAAAACGTATCAACCCCGACAGCTAAAGCTGTCTGTCCCCACTCTTGGTGCTACGCTCCGCGTACAATGAACATTTTTTGAATAAGCAAAATTACTCACGCTGCGAGTAATTTTCTATATTATAAATACAGCGTACCGGGAATTTGCTATCCGCAGTACGCTGTATTTTTATATGAATGTAACCTAAGTTAATAATAGTATCAGTAAATCTTATTTTTACTGAGATACTCCATATTTTTGTAGCAAGCGCATCATATTCCGCCTGCGTAATCGGCATTACTGTGCCGTGACAGTAGGTTGCGTCAAAATTAAAGGTTGTACCCTTTGTAAACTCGCCTTTGCTTATATCGTTTGTAACAAACGGAATATATCTTGCACCTTTGTACTGGTCAAGAAGCAGACACCATTTATCCTCACCGTTAAGCTTATACGCTGTCGGGCCTTCATAGCCCTGTACTGTATTTCCGGCCACGCCGTCAAGAGTATATGTTGCCACTTCTTCAAAATTTCCGTTCAAATCCTTGCCTTTTTCCATTATAATAGAGGATTTTGCTTCATTTTTGTAAATCTGTAATAATACTCTCCGCTTTTAATAAATGTGGTATCAATGCTGTTTACAGGAGTATCATTATCCTCCGTCGTACCGTCAATATACATTTCAGGCTCTGTAAAGTTTATAAAATCACGCGTATAGCTTCTGTATACACGCTGCAAACCGTCGCCTGTGCTTTCTGTCTTTGACGCCCAGAAAACCATATATCGTCCCGATTTATCATCATAAACAGATTCTGGCGCCCACGCGCAGCCGGCGTCATCTCTTGCAACCTTTACAAGACGTGCGTCTGTCCAATTTATGAGATCTGTTGACTCAAACACCACAATAGACTTGCTTCCTCCTACCTGACAGTCTCCCCATCCGTTAGTGTTGCCGAACACGTTATATCTATTATAGATTGACAGGTCCGTTGCTATAAGGAAAAACTTATCGCCCTCGGGTGAACGGATAATATGCGGGTCGCGAAGTCCTCTTTCACCTACATTGCTTGTAAGAACAGCTTTTCCATTATTTAAGGTCTTCCATGTTGTACCGTCCTCTGATACCGAAAAATAAATCTGCTCGTCAGCGTCGCTTGCTTCATTCGGCGCTACGAAATGTACAAACAAATATGCGCTCATATCAGCCTCGCTCTTGTCTGTCGGTGCAGCTTTAACGGTTACATTGATGTTCTTTATATCCGTCGCAGTTCCCTTTGTCAATGTAGCTGTGAGAGTAACGCTTTTATCCTCCATACCTCTTTTAACTTCGCCGCTTGTTGAAATCGTATCTTCATCTGAAGATTCCCAGCTTATTTTACTGCGCCCTGCTTTTTGGGGCAGATACATATTGCCGTAGATTTCTTCATCAAGCGTAAAGTTCGGTCTTTGCCGCGCTTACCGATGCTGAATCGGTAAGCGTAAGGGCAGGTCTTCCATAAAGCTCAATTTCAGCAATGTTACAGAAATGCGTCTCATCATCAGGCACGGCGTATTTTATATACTTATACGCTGTCTCAGTATCGGCTATTTTTGCATAACTCATAACATTCCTTGCAGGAGCAGAGTTGATTTTATATGCAGGGACGTCCATGTCTCACCATCGTTTGACCCATAAAACTCGCCGTCCTGCATTCTTGTGTTATAACTGCCTGCTCTTGGCGCAAAAGCCTATTTTTTTCAATACAGTATTCCTCACCTAAATCTATGGTTACATAACCGCCGCTAAGGCCGTCAAAAATGTATTCATTCTTCCGTCTGCCGCTTTTTTGCGTCGTTTGCAAGGTTTGGTATCGGAGTACCGTCCTTGCCGTCAGCTCCCCAAGGGTTGCTTCCCGTGACATTATCCTCTGAAATATCTATTTTAGGAGCGTCTGATAAAACCGTTTTTTTCAACAGTATCACAAAGCGGTTTCATTCCGTTCTTTTCCCATACCATAGCCTTAACGGTGTATACTCCGTCCTCTGCTTCAAAAGCTTCCCGTCGGCTCATTCTTAAATACCTTAACAAGAACACCGTTCTCGTCATATATGGCAATATACAAGTCATACTCAGATGTTGCATTTGACACAAATGCTTTGTATTCTATATTTCCGTCATTCCATAGAGAGTGCTCATATCGCATTTTGCGGATAGCTCTGTTTCCTGTACCGTTACAGGCTCGGTTATACCTTCAAGAGTAGGCTTAACCGGCTTAATGCTTCCGTCCGCGTTAAACTCCATTTTATCAATGCAAACTTCTCTGTGGTTGCCTGCTTCGCTGTTTTTGGCGGTAACATTTCCATATCGCGGAATGTTAAATCTGTGATAGCAGATATACCATTCATCTGTACCCGGAATGTTTACAACGCTGTGATGACCTGTGGCTTTAATGTTAGTGCCCTCATCGGCGCTTTCGTATGAAAGAATAGTGGTATCACCTTTAATCGGTCCCATCGGTGAATCTGATGTTCCGTAATGAACCTCGTATGTAGGCTCGCCTGTATCATTGTCAGACCACATGAAATAATATGTTCCGTTACGCTTTATAACAAACGATGCCTCGCGGAAATTAGTCGGAGTAATAGTCTCAATGTCGCCTTCGATATTTAACATATCATCAGAGAGTTTTGCCGCATAATATCCGCCATTGCCCCAATACAGATATGCCTGACCGTCATCATCTATAAACACCGCAGGGTCTATCATCTGTCCGGGTTTAGTACCACTCGGGGCAATTGGAGTTTCTTCAGCAATAAACGGACCTGTCGGACTATCGGCGACAGCCACTCCAAGACTCTTTGCAGTATTATCCCGATTCTCCGCGCTAAAGTAGTAATAATATTTGCCGTTTCGCTCAATTATTGTCGGCGCCCAACCACATTTTCCTTTTTGACCACGGAACATCTGCAAGGTCAAGTATAACATCATGCTCGGTCCAGTTCACCAAATCTTTTGATGAGAATGTCTTGAAGCTTCTGCTATCCCAACCAACACCGCCGTCGGTTGTCGGATAAATGTAGAAAGTATCTCCAAACAGCGCAATATTCGGGTCTGCATAGAATCCGTCAAGAACAGGGTTTCCGTATTCAACGCATTTGATTGTCCATGCCGCGCTCTGTGTACCCATTGTGACTGTTATAGTACCGTTTTCCATGTGCCGTCTGTAAGCTCCGCTGTCGCGGGATAGTCCACGTCAAGCGTCGGCTGCCAAGTATCCGTCAGCTTGCCGGGAACAACCGGTACTGTAATTGAGCGTTCTGCCTTGTCAATAAGAACACTGTTTGTCTTAACGCCCTCACCGCTGACGCTTTCAATTACGGGCAAACTATCCTCTACCGGCTCTCTGTATTTAATTTTTTTTATTGTCAAAGTAGGCATCGCCTGAAGTATTTCCTTTCATTTCAATAACAATCGCTTTCTTATTATTTATTCCTGTCACATCTAATGTCTTTGATTTATCATTATCTAAAACAAAGGCATTCTTTGAATTTTCTGTCATCGTAATTGCGTCATTTGATATGACTGCTGTGCAGTATTCGTAATCTGTGTCTTTACTGCTTGCAAATGAACCTATTTTTGTTAGTCCTTCTTGATTGGTTTTAAATTCCTTTTAGCTGTTCCGCAGTGAGCGGTTCGCCGTTATTATCATAGGTGTAAACATTAAGCTCGGCGCTGTTATGGAAGTAACCGAAACGAGCCGTGATTGACTCTATTTTACCCGCCTCAACAGTATCAATATAGAAATACGACGGTAAATTGCTTCAGCAACCTTCCATTCGGCTTTGTTAATCCATCCGTTTGAATTAGCCGTATCTGTCAGGAATGAGTATGTCTTTTTTGGGTTATTTTTGTATCATCTATCGGGTCGCCATGCTGCCACTTCTCCGCGCCGTTTACGATTGTCATAGCCCAAAGCTGATTATCCGCACCCGTGTACTTCTTCTGTGTTACAAGGTCATTCTCTGTGCCAAGAGCTGTAAGAGCAAGATTACTGTTTACATTTACAATTCTGTAATAGTATTTCGCATCAGCGCCCTCTCCTTCCACTTTTATTAAATCCAATCTCCATGACTGGTCAGGCGCCGCTGTATCTGTATACTGCGAAATTTTGGCATTTTCATCCTTTGAGCCGCTCCATACGCACATAACAAGCTCGCTTCTAAAGTTCTTGAGACGGTAACTGCTATTATCCGTATTATTTAAAATACTCCATGTCTGATGCGCTTCACCTCTGTTAGTAGTTGTTGTTATATCCGTTCCGTTGTCATAGCCTTCACTTGAAAGTAATAAACCGTTTTGGGCATTTTCAAGTTTAACATCAACCGATTCCTCAATTTCAACAGTTTCCGTCATATCCGCTTTTTGGTCTATTGATTGATATGTAAACGCCTCATCGCTTAGTTTGAATGTGTTTATTGAATGAGCCGGTATGCTGACATCAAACGCTTTACCCTCTACTATTACCGTTACAGACTCAACCAAAGAAGTTGAATTCTTAACGTTAAGAACAATTTCTCCGTCAGGGTTTTGGAAAGCGATTGCTCTTAAATCCTGAACATGACCTTTTGCCGAACCGTTTCTTAAGGTGTTGCCCTCTGTTTTAATTCTTCTCGCGTTTGCGTCTACATTTGAGCTGAAATGCTTTGTCAGATAATAGCTCGGCCTGGTTACTGTTGTGCCGTCAACAGTTATAGGCGCGTTCTGCGGCCACTGTCTGTTTCTGGGCATAGCGTTATTATGTCCCTTGCTGTCCAGAATCATATTCCACAGATGATACTGGCTTACGCCTGCGTCCAGAAACTCTTTGAAGTTATCAAACTGCTCCTCGGCATATCCCCAGTTATTAAGACTGTTTCCGCACTTTGTTTCAGACTGCACAAGCTTTAAGTTGCGGTACTTCTCATTCATATGAATCTGAGCCGTAAGAGGAGCACCCCACCACTGGAAACAAGCCGCGCCAATCATTCCGCAGGTCGTATCATCTTGAATGGTTGGCATTGCGAAGGATTTCTGCGGAGTCCGTAAATGTTCCCAGCCATACCTCAACATCGCTCCTGTCGGTATTATCTGAGTTGTATTTACTTACTGCGGGATAAAGATAATTCTTTATAAATTTATTGTGCTGATCGCCGTTTAAAATACAGGACGGATACGGCGTATCCATTGTAACCTCGTTTTGCGGTGTTATCGCTTTAAGATAGATATTTTTGTTAAGCCAAGTTAAATCCGCGTCAGGATATTTCTCCTGATACGCTGCTTTATTATCTAAAGCAGTCGCATAGGCGTCAGGAATTTCACAAAGTAATCAGCGTAATGTTCGTAATTGCTGTCCTTTTCTTCCCATTTATTTATACCGTCTCCGATACCGTTAAGCGTTGTGTTGTTTTGCTTCATCCACGCAGGCGGCGACCACGGCGAGCCAAAAAATTTCAAGGTCGAGGAACCAAATCAAGTGCTGTACTGATGTATTTCATCATACTCTGACCGTCGCCGTTAATGCCGACCACGTCACGCTCAATGCTGAAGTTCTCCATAGCCTCATCATCAGTCATAGCCTCGTCGTTGAAATACTTTACGCCGTCTTTGACTTCCTTTATAGGTTTGTCTGCAAACGTATACATATCATCGCCAAAATCACTGGAACCAATTGACATTCTTGCCGCTGTGAAGTTTAAGCTGTTCTCTCCGGCTCCAAACAAGCTTGCCACTACTTCTTTCTTCTGATCTTCCGTAAGGTCTCTCATAACTGACCAACCCATCTCGTTAAAGCATCCGCCCCACGGGTGTGAGTCCATCTGCTGATAAACAGTATCCTGATCAACATCAATCCAAACCTTGCCGCCGTCCTCCGCTTTGATTGCTTCTATGTCTTTTTCTGTTACATCTCTTGTTTCAATTACTCCGTTATCTGCGTACATGTTCTGCTCTGTTGAACTAATCCATTCCGCGCCGACAACACTGTACTGTACCGTCTGTAAGCGTAATTGTCTTTGTCAATTCATTTGTAACCTTGTTTTCACCATCATAAACGCAGGCTGTTATTGTATATGTTCCGTCATCCACCTGATTAAACGAACCTACATCTTCTGTCTTTTCCTGTCCATCTGAAAGTGTAACTTTAAGTGTCATTTCCTCACCCTTTATATATAACCTTATAGGAAATAACACCCTCTGTCGCCGATGCGCTGATATTTGTAACAGTATAATCATCATCATATTCGCTTCCGAAATTTTCAGGAAGTCTTTCGGCAGGTACAAGCTCCCCAAAGCTGATTGTCCGCTCCTATCCAATCCTCCTGAGTAACCTTTGCGTTATTTACAGTAAGAACCCGCTTACTGTTTTATTGAGAATTTTATAATACGTTGTTCCGTTCTTTTAACCTCTACAAAACGCCAGAACTGATTTGCGCTGCCGTCGCAGTCCCATTGAACAGGCTGTACACCGGCTCCTGTTGCTCCTCCGGACAAGCCTATTCCCTTTGTTACTGTTTTTATTTACAATATAATACCAGCCTTTTTCAACATCCTCTTTAAACGTCCATTTTCTGAGAGTCAGCTCCGGTATCATCGGACGCAATAACAATATTGCCGTTTTCTGTACCGGAAGCCGTTACATCAATAACCTTGCTGTTTGCTTTTGATTTTATAACAACAGAGGTTGTATCGGGTTCTTCAGGCGCTTCACCGCTGTAGGTAAGCGTAACCCTATTTATATAGGTTTCCTGCGTAACATCTGTTATTGTAACGGTTTGCATTCCTGTTTCTGTTGTCGTTATTTCAATATCATTGTCATAGTCCGCAAAATCAAGTTTATCGTTGGAGGTTTTTCTTTCTTCGTGCGAAACGCTGCCTATCTCTGTATCGCCTATTTTAACAGTATACTCTTCTGTATATGCAGAGGCGGCATTTATTGTTATTTTCTCCAATCCGGTCATATTTGCGCTAAAGGTAAGCGTTGCGCTTTCTCCGTTGTTTTTATGCACAAGCTGTCCCCTGTTTGAACTATACTGTGTTGTTCCTGTCCATGTTATACCGCTTGCAAGGGTGCTACCCGTGCTGAAAAGCGTTACATCTTTTGTGTTAGCCGCCTGAACGGATATGCTTAGACCTGAAAACACTCCCAAAATCATGACCATACTCAGCATTGCGGCAATCGCTCTTTTACCATCTCTAAAATCCTCCTTGATATTGTTTTTGAAAAAAGAAGGAAGGGAGCCGGTAAATATACCGGCTAACCCTTTATGAAATCTATAATTAAAGTATAGATGGTTTTTAAGAGTTTTACAAGTCATTTTCATAGCTTGAATGGACAGTATTTTAGTTCTTTTGTAAAAAATTTTAAATCTGAAAAAGGATAAAAATAAACACCCAAAACGAGTGTTTATGTGAAATTTTTAATTTGATTTTAAGTATTTCGCAGGCGTGGTATTTGCGTACTTTAAGAAATTCCTGTTGAAAGTCCGTATTGATTGATAACCGCTTTCGTGAGCAATATCCGTTATGCTCAGCTTTGTATTTTTCAGAAGATAACAAGCGTGGTTTACACGGCAGTTATTTACATAATCCATAAATGACATTCCCATTATTCTCAAAAACTCCGCTGACATATAAGAATAGTTATAATTCAATTGTTTTGCAAGCTTGGTAAGCGATATATCCGCTGTAAAATTATCATCAACATACTGTATCATATTACGGATTAAATTGCTTTCCTTTGTCTGCTTATTCCATACTGTTACCTGTCGGCAAAATTCGCCCACAATTCTGTATACAAGAGCTTTTGCCAAGAAAACATTGTCTGCTTTTATACATTCCATGTCCCGGAAGTTCAACCTCTTGCGGTACGACAAATTTGTTATTCTCGGGAATTTTATTCCTGTACGCATGAAAAAAAGTTCCGATAAACTCAGGCAAAAATCTCATAATAAGTATTTCTGACTCTTTTTTAGTTTCAATAGAATGTATTTGATTTTGCATTATGAAAACAGCTTCACGTTCCTGAAGTCTGTGAGTTCTCCCGTGACTGTACAGAATATCTCTCCTTTTAGAAGAATTATACACTCTATAGCATAATGAAAATGAGTATTCCACGTCAAATTTTTTGAGTCCATATTGAATACAGGTCTTCAATATTTGTGTTAGGATTTTCATGCTCTATCATATAATCACCCTCCACCAAACCTAAAATGATGACTATATTATATGATATTTTGTCTGAAATGTCAATGGAATATTTTAAAAGGAACATATTTAGTTTCCGGACAGATTTTGTCAAGGATAAATTTGATATTTTCTTAATTTTTGCAGTAATATCCCTTTATGTTTTTTTATATTCAAAGGTTCAAAATGCTGTTCTAAGCGTCCATAATACAAACGGAGTATGCCAGCGGCATACTCCGTTAACCTTTTCCCCTATAAATTAAAGTCCTATTGCAAATTTGTCAATTAAGAAATTTTTCAAAAACCCTTACTACCCAAATGCCTGTTTTGTTTTGTCGGATAGGCTTGAACAGTTCCACCAAATAAGTGTCTCCGCCTGTTGTATATGAGGCATTCACAAGCACTCCTGTCCCTGTTAATTCTGTAATCTCGCCGTTTCCTATATTGTTACTATTCGCATATTCCAATATGGTTTGTGTAGGGTCGAGCCGCCATAGGTAGTGACCATTGTCTACATCGTTCTGCAAGACGGTTATATCATCAAGCGATAGACTTTCCTTATTGTCGTAATAGGGGATGTTTGCACCAATAAATCAAAACTGTTTTTGATAAAATTAACCTGTTCAAACATTGCCTCGTATTCCGCTGCGATTACCATATCCTCCTCATCGCGCTCAACCCATATAGGATACTGCACATCTGTCGGAACTTCAAAAATATACGCATATTCATCATTCTTGTAAAGTAATTCGCTTCCGCCCAGCATATTTAATATTTCTTCCACCCTGTCTGCACTTTTACTTTTTCAATAGTGAACAAAATACCGCTGCCGTACTTTTCATACGTGGCGTTTTGGACAAAGCGAATTGTATTATCTGTTGAGTTGACAGTATATTTCCCGCTCCAGCTATTAGGGATTTTTATTGAATATTCTCCCAAAACTTGATGGTAAAAATACGGATAAATCAAATTCCCCGACTTTGTCATTATTCCTCGCCAATCAAAGGCTCTTGCATAATGGCTAACTGTCTGTCTGATTTCAACTAAATTATATAATATACAAGGTATAAAAATATAGTTCCTTCCGTGAATAGTAGAAGGAACTATACATCCACAAATTTATACTATATACTTTTTGTGCCGTTGTTTTCGCAGCATATCCAACAAAAGGGACACGTTTTAGTGTCCCTGATATGTTTTACTGTGCACTCCATATTAAAACCCCTGTTATTGCCCGACTTTAACTTACTTATAGGACCAATTGTATTCCTGTATGGCTTACCGAGCATATCAGTATTTATTTCAATCGGAGTACCATCGGCATTTTTCAAACGGCAATTCGCATATACGCGGTTTTGCCAAGTTTCAGTTTTTATCCCATATGGCTTTAAATCGTCAAACTCTTCCGGAAGCATTATTTCAAGATGTATTTTTCCGTTTTCCATTGTGACTGAGATATTTGATGCTTGTTTTGTATTTATATTTGTCTCTTTCTTCTGTCAAAAGGCTGCGCCTCGTCAAGATAGCAGTTGTTGTTTATATAGACAGGCTGTTTCTCGCGCATAAAAAATATCTATATCTCCTCTGCCATGAGTGTGAACGCATTCCAAATATTCCTTCAAAGATGCGCGCTGTAGCCGTTATAGTAGTCCGTTCCCGCTTTCCATCCGTCCGCGTCCTTTCCGCAGAATATGTTGTTATAGTAACGATTATCTCCGCTATACATAGCCGCACAACCCGCGACCGCCGTTGAGTGCGGAAAATGATATGGCGTTGAACGGTCAAGTACACTGTAATACTGCGTAGTCCCAGCAAAATATTGTTTACAAAAGCCGCACCCTGTACATTGTTCGTAAAATTCTTTTTGATGCGAAAATATTGTTATCCACCATTAACGGACCGTGCGTAACCTCCAGCCACAAATCTTTGTCAATATTATCAAAATATATGTTTGAGCTTAGCCTTGCGCCCTTGCGCTTGCCAGTCAAGCCACGTTCCCCAAAAACAGTCGTGAATGACATTATGGTGTATGTGTGTATCAATAGCAGCGTGGGAGCTTAATTCCCGCTATCTCAAATCCAAAAACTCCTGTCTGTTGCCAATGTTATAAATGTGATTTTTGTAAATCTCTAGAGAACGCTCCGCCGTGATTTTCCGACTATACCGTTCTTGACCGCAGTCGTAGATAGTATTATTGCGTACAATATGAACCTATCTTTTCCTTGCACCAGCCTGCCTTCAGGCCAGCCTAAACACAGTTTCAAGCTGATACTGATAGCTCCGATTTCCTGCCGAAGTTGACGGCAGGATTATGTCCCGTTGATATTTCTTTTTACCCAAAGCTTATGCCGCAGCAACGCGAGTCATGGTTAATATTATCTTCAATAATCCAGCCTTTGCTCCAATGCGGTCCTATAAGTCCGGGCTGGTCGGCTGTCGGCGGCGCCCACGGTGTAGCGGCATGTGCCATTTCAAAAGCCTCTGACGGTTATGTAGTTCACGCCTGTTTCTTTTGGATAAAAACAGCTTTGTCTTACATTTATTTCGGTTATTCCCTGATTCGGGTCGTATCCGCCGAAATTTGCATAAATAACAGTCTTACCGTCTTTTTTTTGCTCGGTGTACCATGTACTTTCCAAAAGCTCCGATTCATCTGCAACCTCTTTTGAGCGCGCTGTCGTACACATATACTGCGCCTGTATGTAGAAATTTATCAATTGAGACATGAGCCAATCCCCGTCAATAGTTGTTGTGTACGGGTTATATTCTCCAAAAAATTCGTTATCTATTTCCACCTTCCATGTGCCTTCTTCTTTTTTCCAGCCTTTTATGACCTCCGAGCCTTTTATGATGACCTTTTCACCGTCTGCTGATGTATATGTAATCCTTTCATACGCACTATCGCCGCTAAATACAGGCGAAACGCACTCACGGTATTCACCCTCATGTACTATAACTGTATCACCGCTGTGTGCCGTCTGTGTCGCTTTTGAGATTGTCAGAAAAGGATTTTTTTCACTTCCTGTATTATTATCATTTACCTGTTTTTGCAACGTGATATATCATTATTTATATCCTCCCAACTTTATATTATCCCCACGGGTTTTCCGTTGGATAAAGCATATTTTTTCGGCTGATTGAAGCCTTCCATGTTTTCTGCATCAAGATACTTAAATACCTCAAACAGCGCCTTACCGTGATGTCCGAAAGAAACCGCGCCGTGATGCGGGAAATTATCCCTCAACAAGCACATGGCGGTAGAAGCGTCCCATCTCGTTTATCGCAAACACCTCCGATTGAGCCAAAGGATTGCGTCGCAACAGGCAGAACCTCGCCGTTTGCAATATACGCTCAGCTTGCTGTCCGCCGTTGACTGTAGGCGGAAGAATGTAATATCGCCCGATAATGTCGCCCTCAAGCGCACCGTTCGTAACCTCAACAGGCAGCGAACGAGCCATAATTTTCTGATATTTCATTGAGCATGCGCTAAGCTTTTTGACGAGCAGGTATTTCCACAGTGGAAGCCCATAAATGTATCTGTAAGAGCGTAATCGTACACGCCCTTAATTGACTGCTCATACATATCCTTTTTGAACTGAATTGTTGATGTCAAGAAGCGTTACCGCGTCATTTGACACACATATTCCGATATATTCACTCAGTGCGCCGTAAATATCAACCTCACATGATACAGGTATTCCGCGCCCTGTAAGTCGGCTGTTTACGAAACAGGGCACAAAACCAAACTGAGTCTGAACGCAGGCCAGCACTTGCCGGCAATCGCAACATATTTTTTTGAACCCTTATGCTTCTCATCCAGTCAAGCAGCGTCAGTTCGTACTGCGCCAGCTTTGCAAGCACTTCCGGCTTTTTATTGCCTCGCCAAGCTCCGCTTCCATATCCTTTACAACGTCAGGTATTCTTTGTCCCCTGCGTGATTATTGAATGACTCAAACAAGTCAAGCTCTGAATTTTCCTCAATCTCCACGCCAAGCTGATATAACTGATATATCGGTGCGTTGCAGGCAAGGAAATTGAGCGGTCGCGGACCGAAAGATATAATTTTTAAATTTTTAATTCCTGCCAAAGCTCTTGCGATTGGTACAAACTCATTTATCATCTTTGCGCACTCCGCCGCATCGCCTACAGGATATTCGGGTATGTATGCCTTAACATTACGGAGTTTCAAATTATAACTTGCGTTGAGCATACCGCAGTATGCGTCGCCGCGGTCATCGGACAGTGCGCATATATTTTCTTCAGCCGCCGCACAGAACATAACGGACCTTCAAACTGCTGTGCAAGCATTGTTTCCGATATTTCAGGCCCGAAATTACCCAGATATACGCATAAAGCGTTACAGCCTGCGACTTAATATCGGCGAGCGCCTGTTGCATATGTATCTCACTCTCCACAATGCAGATTGACATTCATAGATATCCTCAGCACCGTACATATCGGTATATGCTCTTTTGCAAGCGCCTGACGTCTGGTAACTGACAGACTTTCAGGGAAACAGTCGCGCGATACCGCAACAATGCCTATTTTGATTTTGGGAATGTTGTTCATTGATTTTACCCCCCTATATTTCTTTTTAAATCCTTTATATGTTTCTTTAACATCTTTATATAACTGTTTGTACACACCGTAAATCTGTTCATATTTCTCAACATTTCCGGCGTTCGGCGGCTCGGGCGCATTGAATTTAATCATTTTCTCGCACGCTTCCTCAACATTCATATAAATTCCGGCTCCCACTCCGGCAAGAATTGCCGCACCGAGCGCAGGGCCTTCTTTTGATGTGCAGGTTTTAACTACACAGCCGTAATTATCGGCTATCATACCGCGCCACAGCTTTGAGTTGCCTCCGCCGCCGCAGACCGCCATATCGGAAATATCAATATCCATCTCACGGATAACCTCAACGCAGTCGCGCAGCGAATATGCCACGCCCTCCATTAACGGCGCGTATCATATCCGACTTTGTGCATTGCGCTAAGTCCGAAAACATACCTCGACAGTCGGAATCAAGATGGAGTGCGCTCTCCCATAAGATACGGAAGATAAATAAGACGGTTACAGCCTATAGGGATTTTTTGCCGCTTTTTGTCAGTCAGATAATATGTATCAACGCCGAGCTTTTCCCGCTTCGGCTTTTTCCACATCGCAGAAATTGTCGCAAAACCATTTAAGAGACAAGCCTGCCGCCTGAGTTACGCCCATAACGTGCCACGCGTTCGGCACTGCCGCACAAAAAGTATGTACTCTTCCCTTCGTCAACAGTCATCTTCAGAGGTATGCGCAAATACCACTGCTTGTGCCTATCGTTGTAAATGCGGTTTTATCCTTACAACGCCTACTCCAACAGCCGCCGCAGCGTTATCTCCAGCTCCGCCTACAACTATCGTCCCCTTTTTAAGCCTGTCAGCTTCGCCGTTTCCTCTGTTATGCAGCCCGTAATTTCAGGGCTTTCATAAACCTTTGCTAAAAGTGATTTATCAATCTCCGAGCTTTTTCCAAACCTCGTCAGACCAACAGCGGTTTTAATATCAAGAGTGCTGCATACCGCTTTGCATCGGAAACGTCCGTCGCAAGCTCGCCTGTAAGCTTATAGCGTACATAATCTTTTTGGCAAAAGAATATGCCTGCATTTTGCATAAAGCCCGGTTCATGCTTTTTATCCATTATTGATTTTGCGGCTGTAAAGCCTGTCATAGCGGGATTTGCGGTTATCTCTATAAGCCTTTCACGTCCAATAAGCCGCTCTATTTCTGTGCACTCCTCCGACGTTCGCTGGTCGCACCAGATAATTGACGGTCTTAGCATCGCTGTTTTTATCACATAACAAGTCCGTATTTGTCCCGATATGCCGATTCCTGCAATATCATCAGGATTTACTGTTGATACCACGCTTTTCAGCGTTTCAATCGCCGCATTGTACCAGTCCTCCGGACTTTGCTCCGCCCAGCCGTTCTTGTGGCTGATACATAGGATATTCAACGATTTTGGACTTTACAACTCCGCCGTTTCCATCAAACAATACGGTCTTTGTTCCAGATGTTCTAAATCAATTCCTATTAAGTATTTCATAATTTTTCTCCGATATTTTATTTTTCAATACCATTATACATATTTATGATGGGTACTACAAGTCAAATCTTACGCTTTCATAGTCAAAATTTTAGGAGTTTTGAAGACATAAAAGAAATAACCGCTATATGAGCGGCTATTTCTTTAGAGAGAGACTTTATTGAGAGAAATATCCTTTCTTTCAGCCTTTGTAACAGGTTTCATTTCAGAAAGAGTATTCCATACCATAATCTTAAAATATGAAAATGTTTTCAATGCCTATAAACTTGTTGTTATATCCTCCGACGCAGTCATTCCTGTTTTTATGTTAAGCAATGTGCCGTCTGCCTTGTATGCAGCAACAATTACCGCGCTGCCTGTCGGTACATTATTTAAAAGCTTAGTCGTTGTATAGTTATTTCCGTCCGGTGTTACCTGCGTTTCAGTTTTAGCTTCAAGTCCGGGTTTTGGATCATCGGGCTTTCGGTATCTTCGGGGGAATTCCCATTCACCGCCTACAACTTCGAGAGTCCAAAGTTGATCAGCAGAACCGTCATACGCTTTCTGTGTGGCACTGTTCCTTCCTGACCTTCTTCACGGAGCGACAGAGAGCTGACTCTTATAATTTACGATTTTATAATACGCCTTACGTTCTGCGCCCGTTCCGCGATACTCTACAAATTCAAGCTTCCACTGCTGGTCTTCTGCTCCTGTGTTTTCATACTGCTTAATATCTGCGCCTGGATCCACAGATCCGCTCCAAACAGCTATTCCGAGATTTGTTTCAAAAATTCTCAAGGTGATAGAAACCGCTGTGCTTTGCAGACGCAACAAGCTTCCATGTTTGAGTGTTTTCACCCTTTGTTTGTTGTAAGATTTACTGTTCCGCCGTTTACATATCCTTCTGCCGAAAGAAGGTCGCCCGCAGCGGCATTTTGTAATCTTTACATTCGTTGTGTCGTTACCCTGAACGTACCCGTAGCGTCGGAAAGAGTTTATACTGCCGTCAAGCGAGAAGGGTGGCTTATTGAATGCGCCGGCACCGTTACATCAAACGCTTTGTCATTTACAACAACTGTTATATCCTTTATTCGCCGCTGTAGAATTTTTAACGTTGACAACGATTTCACCGTCCGTGTTCTGGAATGATATAGCTCTAATGTCCTGAACGTGATTGCTTACCGAGCCTTCTCCTAAATTTTTACCTTCCGTTTTAATTTTTCTCGCATATGGTTTAACATTTGCGCTGAAATGCTTAACCATATAGAACTGCGGATTAACATGGTATTCGTGAGTATTAACATCAATCGTTATCGGTGCGCACTGTGCCCATCTTCTGTCATACGGGGAGCGCATTGTTATGACCTGTGTTATCGTCAAGAATCATATTCCACAGGTGATATTGGTTTATGCCCGCATCAAAGGAACTCTTGTAGCAGTCAAACTGCTCCTCGGCGTATGTCCAGTCGTTTGAACCGCCGCCGCATTTTGACTCTGATTGAATCATCTTTACGGGATTTACCTTGCCCCTGTTCGACTGTTTCCGTCTTGGCAGGCTCCTTTATCTGCCTTCGCTTGCGCGTAAAGCTTCGTCGCAAGGTGGGGCGCCCCACCACTGGAAACAGTATCCGTCTACCATTTTGCTTGTGGCAGCGTCCTTAAACGTCGGCCATACCATACTCTGGTTAGAGTCGGTAAATGTTCCGAGCCATACTTCAACACGAGGTCTTTCGTTTTTATATGTTTCATTATATTCCGCAACTGCCGGACAGAGATAGTCTCTTAAAAAATACATTAAGCTGGTCGCCGTTCCATACGGTTGACGGATACGGAGTATTCATCGTCGGCTCGTTCTGCGGCGTTAATGCTTTGATGTCAATTCCCTTATCGTGATATTCCTCAAGATATTTTACAAAATACTTCGCGTATGCCTTAAACATCTTATCTGTCGTTTCGTCAGCCTTACCGTTTACAATAGTAGCCTTGATATACGGATTGCCCGCCGTTTTACCGTTAAGTCTGCCGTTTGTCTTCATCCGCCGGAGCCGTCCACGGTGATGAGAATATCGATATTCTTTTACCTGCCGCTGTTTCTGCGGCTTTAATATACGGAATAAGATGTTTGTCATCTCTTTGCAGTACTGAAATGCTCCATATTATAATCCGGTGATGATACGTCGTCATATGTATACATATCAAGTCCGAAGTCGCTTGAACCTATTGGTGTTCTTCCTGTAGTGAATGAAAGTCCGTAGCCGGGCTTATAAAGCAAATCAATTACTTCTTTCTGTTTTGGTTTTAAGTCCTTTGTATTCTACAACAGCGCTGTCGCCGTTTGCTACTTCAAAATACTTCTTCCCGCCTTCTTCTTTTTTGTAAGCGTAAAGTTTGGTTTATATTCCGGATCAAGCTGCATTAAAAATTCCCAGCCCATTTCATTGAAGCAGTCGCCCCACGGAGTTGCGTCCATCTCCTGATAACGGGTGTTTGGTCAACTATGATATAGTCCTTATCCGCAGCCTTAATAGCTTCAACTGCTTCGCTGTCAACCGCTCTTGTTTCAAGAGTGCCGCTGTTCGTCCATTCAGCTCCCTCGGTTGAGCAAATCCAATCAGCGCCTATTACTTCATATCCGCCGTTTGTGATTGTAATTTCCTTTGAAAAACATCGCATACCTTTACGGCTTTTGTGCTGTCCTCATAAATTGAAGCCGTTATAGTATATGTACCGTCCTGCGTAATAGCAAACCTGCCCTTTGCCTCATTCTTAACTGCATCACTTCCGCTGAGTTTAACCTCAAGATACATGCTGTCGGCTTTCGTACACATTACGGTGTATGTAATTTTATTATCGCTTGCTCTTAGGGTAATAGCTGAAACAGCGTAGTTTTCCTCATATTTGCTTCCGTAAGCAAAGTCAGTACCCGCCTTGATATTTGCTATCCAGAGCTGATTGTCTTCTCCTGTCCATGTTTCCTGTGTTACTTTGCTGTCGCCCATAGTAAGCACAAGCTTACTGTTTTTATTTATAATCTTGTAATACGTTTTGCCTTCCTTTTCAATCGGCATAAATCTCCAATACTGGTCAGCCGAACCATTCACTGCCCACTGAATAGGCTGCTCGCCGGCATTAAGTGTTCCTCCGGACATTCCAATACCTCTGTTGCTGCTTACATTTATGATATTATACCAGCCCTTTTTTCAGCGCCTTCTTCCATTTTCCACTGCTGCGCCGCTGTTCTGATTTCCTTAGCAGCTATTATCACATTTCCATTAGCATTTCCTGATGACGCAATCGCCTTACCGTTAGAAAGCGAGGTTAATACGGCGATTTCAGGGTCTGTAATATCAGGAAGTGTCGGTTCCTCCGTTTCTTCCGCAAAAACTCAACAAAGTCTATATACGAATCGCTTGTCGGAGTAAACTCAACAATAAGATAATTCTTGCCGCTTAAATCCGCTGCGGTAAGATTTTTTCGGCTCAGTTTCGCGCGCGTATGGAAGCCTGTCTCGGCAGTTTCAGTAAATGACACGATTTCTGTTGCGTCTGTGTCTGCCGTTTCGGCAGCCGACAGCTTTACATTAAGCGTACCGCCGCTCTGCGCATAGCTTATGCGTGCATAATTAAAACTTTTAAGATATGCCGCCTCAATTACCAGCTTTGCTGTTGTATTCGCCGATACTTTTATCTGCGGAGTTCCTCCGAGAGAACCGTTTGTCTGATCTGTAGTGCCTTCATGACTTACGCAGAAAGATGCGGTCAGATATTGTTTAAGAGCAGTGCAAACTTCCGTTGTAACTATCCACTCAGCCGTCTTATCGCCAAATGTTACGGTGATTTTTCCGTTGTCCCATGTACCTTCCGTTTTCGCTGCTGTTGCTCTGCTGTCTATAGCTATGGTTGATTAAGTGTTGTTAAATCCGTTCCGTTTAATACAGGTATCGTAATCGTCCTGTTTATCTTATCTATCTCGACATTCGAGCTTATAATGCCTTCTCCCTCTATTCCTGTAATATCAGGGATTTTGTCATAAACAGGCTCACTGTAATTGATTTTTATATAGTCGAAATACGCTTTCGCTCCATTTCACCCGATATGCCTACAACAAGCGCTTTGCTGTTAGATTCCGATGGCACTGCAAGTTTCTGCGACTTTGCCGTATCAAGTGTAAATGCTGCAACCGATTCGACTTCTGCATTTTCCGTAAGCGTAACTTCTGAAGCCGTAACAACTGCCGTGCTATACCCATACTGGGCGTTTTTGATGTTGCAACCGAACCTATTTTGGTAAGTCCCTCATTGTCAGATGTCAAGCCTTGAAGCTGCGTCTGCGAAAGCGGCTTATTGCCATTATCGTATGTATACACAGACACTTCGGCATTGCCATTCTCATATCCCGAACGGATTGTGATTGACTCTATCTTGTCAACATCAACCGTGTCCACATAGAAAAACTGAGGAACAGATGTAACTCCCCATTCGTTTTCTTCCTAATGAACCATCCGAGTTTTATTGTGTCAGCATAAAAAGTGTATGTTTTTTCCGTAATGTGCATATTATCAGTTTCCTTCTCGCCTTCCGCAAATACCGGAACAATACTGCACGTCACAGCCGCCGCACACAAAAGCGATATGGTTTTTCTGAGCAAATTTCTTTAGCTTCATAAATTTCATCTTTTCTCCTCCTCGCATCATATAAGGTTATTTCTTATATATAGTATATCGAAATGAAAATCGCAAAGCAAGACATTATCTTTGTAGTTATAGTCAGAATTTTAGGTCTTTCATACAAAGAACGCCTGAAACTTCAGGCGTTCTTTGTATACACTGTATTAATCCTTGATTATTATAACTTCTTTTATCTCTGCATCACATACAGGCTTCATATTATTCCACATACAGGCTTTCACGGTGTATTTGGTTCCATTTTCAGCATCAGAAGGGATTTCAAACTCTCCTGTCTTGCTGTTCATATCACAAGCAAGCAGTGTACCGTCTTTATCATATAGCGCCATATATACATTCGCACCCTGCAAAAGTGTGTATTCCAATGAATACTTGATTACATCACCGTCTGCGTATGCTTCACATTTGGTAAAACCGCTATTGTCTGCCGCATTGTTTGTTACATTAAATACACAATTCTTCGGTAACCACGGCTCTGATAAGGTAAGCGTTCCTTCATTCATCATCAAAATTTGCCCGGATATGCCACGCTTTCAAATGATATTCCATCGCTGCCGTCAAGCGCCTCAACCGTTTTGAAGGTTTGATGACGCTCAAGCGTTTTATTGGTATTATCATGCGCAAGCTGTATGCCGCGATTATTTGCTGTTATATACAATCCCGGTTTATTTTGCGGACTGAATGGATACATAATAATCCTCATTTTCTTCCTCCGGTACATAGTATGGAGCTTCTATCTCCCAGCATGTGTCACTGCCTGATGCTGTCTGTGACGTATCTGTTCCGTTTACCGTATCGTATGCTTTAATGTCAAAACTCAGCGGATATGCGGTCGCGTCAAAACCAGGTACTCTTTCAACATAAGGATTGACATAGTGGTCATGACCTAAATATTTTCCGTCTTTCGTTGTAATCCGGCTCGTAAACCGTCAAGACCAATAGAAAGCTCCTCCATCATTTCAACGCCGCCGTTCTCGTTAAAGTTCAGCTCTGTCGCGCATATGCAGCGTTTTCCGCCGTCTCCCCACTGGAGCATACCGTTGTGGTAGATGAAATAAGTTTTACCCTTTGAAATCTATTACAGATGGGTGATTTGTATTTGAAGTTGCCGTCGGATTCATTATAACCTTGCCGAAGGTCCACGGTCCCCATATATTGTCTGCGGTAGCATAAGCCATAGCTTCATGCCAGCCCCACGCGCCAAACAGATAATACTTGCCTGTATATTTGCCGTTTTCATCCTGTCTGCGATAAAGCCACGGTGCTTCCGTATATACCAGATTTGTTAGAGACTCAAGAGGATACATCGGGTCGTCTTTTGTACCCTCTTTACGATAGGAAAATTTGTTGGACTTCACATCGCCGTCATCGCCGAAGGTAATCTCTCCGTCACCGTTTAAGTCCTTAACGCTAATCATATCCTCGTTAAGCTCACAGATATAATTGTAAGTGTTACCCCACATCAGATATCGGTGTTCTTCGCCGTTCTCATCTTCTTCAATCCAGACTGTCGGGTCAATATCCGCGTGCCCCATATTATCCTCTGTTGTGAGGTAATGTCCGATAAGCGACTTGTAAATAGGATTGCCTTCCTCATCTGTTCCGTATGAGGGTACAACATACGGTCCTTCGGGCTTATCCGCAACCGCAACTCCTATCGAGTGTCTGCTTCCCTCCTGCGGACAAATATACAGATAATACTTCATCTTATTTTCCGTTTTGTCAAAATGAGGTATCATCTGGCTTGCCCACGCATAAAAGCTCTTCTATTTGACCACGGGACATCTCTGCTGTAGAGCGCTACGCCGTGGCAAGTCCAATTGACCATATCCTTTGACGAATACGAAACCCATTCCGGCATATTATAGCCGCCTGTTGTTGAAACGTCATGACCTATAATAAGATAAACGGTATCGTCGACTCCATCGCCGTCTGTATCTACAACTGTTGCCGCCGGATCTCCGCTGAAGGTTGGATTATCGTTCCAGTCTTTTCTTATTATCGGATTTCCACCTGTACTCTTTTCAATGCTGATATTTGTTGTGTTTACCTCGCATACAAGATAGCCGGCATCGGCGGCGGCATTGTCCTTTGCAGCGTATAGTGTATCGCCATCTTTAAGCATCAGACTGTTTCCGTCTTTTACCGCAGTATACGTTTTTCAGCTATTGTAACATTCGGTGCGTCTACTGTACTGTCTTTTGTTATAATCAACTCACTGCCGTCATCAGCCTTGTAAGTACCGTAAATCATTTCATTCGTTACGGTATCGCCTATGACAAGATAACCCGCGTCAAACGTCTGCGTCATATCGGGGTTTGTAACATCTTTTATTGTTACATTGCACACATCAGCACCGACTGTTATTTCCTGTGTAAAGGTAACGCTTTCGTTTGCCGGTACTGTTTTTATGTCTTTCTTTTCAGAATCAATGTATAATTCAAGCGTTCTCGGTAAAAGTTGCTGTTATCTACCTTGATTTCAGCCGTAACGGTATCGCCCATCTCTGCACTCAATATGCTTTCACCGTTTTTCTTAAACACACTGTTTATTTTCAGTCTGTCAAACGGCTTTGCACTGCTTAAAGCTCCACATAATCTATATAGGCTGTCGAAGTACAGCTAATTTCCACTATAAGATATTTGCTCTCCGATAGTTTTTCTGTTTAAAGCGATAGTATCTGAAAGCCTTGTATTATAATCATTAAACGCAATTATATCAAATTTAGTGATTTCATCACCTATTCCGTCAGGTGTGTCTGACGCGGAGATTGTAATTTCAAGCGTACCGCCGTTCTGAGCATAGCTGACTCTCGCACCTTCGGCATACTGAAGCATATCCGACTCAATAACCATTTCGCTGACGCACCTACATTGACTTGCGGAATACCGCCGAAACGAGGCGTTTGTCTGGTCGCCCGCGCCCGTGGTGCTTATGCGGTATGCTGATGTAAGATACTGTTTGTCGCTATAGGCAAATTCCTTATTGGTTATTGGATAGCCCTCCATTTCACCGTTATCTGTTATTTCACCGTATATTGCGAACTCTTTTATATTTGCTGTTGCCCAAGCTTTACCACCGGGATTTGCCGCTACAATAAGATAACGATACTTTCCCTTTAGACGGTTCTCCGCTTCAAAACTGCTATTCATTGCAGTAGAACCGAGATTTTCGCTTCATACAATTTTGAAAATTCTGATATGCTGCATCGTCCTCCGCGTAAATCCGTGACATTATCGTCAGCCAGCATTGCAGGTTCTTGCAGTATCTTATCGCTGTTTGTTCCCATATATATCAGATTGCTTGTAGCGTCCGAGGCTGTCATTTTCGCGCTTTTGAGGTCAAAAAACATTCCCTCTCCGCGTCAAACACCGATATGACACACATAATACTTTCCGTTTCTGTTTGACTGCCAAACAGTTGTCAAATCACCGTCATACGCGTTTTTGATTTCTCCTGTTGAGCCTGAAGCAAAGCTTGTTTCATAATAATCTGATAAATTCAGCGCTCCCTCCTCTGCACCCACAGGCATTATACCGATTGAAGCCGTCAAGATTACTGCCGAAATAGCGAGCTTAAAAGCCTTTTTTACTTTCATATTTCTACTCCTTTATCTAATTTTAATAGAATCCCGATTACTTGGCTGTATGCACTCTTATAACAGCAAACGACAGCTCAGGGACTTCATAATCAAGAACGCTGCCGATACCGTAAGCTGTTCTGTTTCAGAACAATATTTTCAGGATTTTCAAAGGTATTTATATCAGCCTTTGTCTTTCCTCACCTGAAAACAATATAACGTCTGCATTATTTAGGGTATATGAATTGTCAATTGTAATCTTAATTTTCTGAGTGTATTCATACGGATTTACAAACTTAATAATAATATCTCCGCTTCTCGTCATTAGGAAACGGTCTTATATATCTTGTCGTAATTATCTGTCACAGTATCTTTAAGCGTGTAGCTTCCGTTGTTTTTATACATTTTTCTGAACATAGTAACTCGGCAGCCAATACCTGATTATCGTTAAACCAAATCATATCCGGCTTCCACTGTGTAAAGTTCCATCTTGCAAACAGCGGAGCGAATGACGACATATACACAATGTCCGCGTTTCTTTCCATACCCGTCATAAACGCCGCTTCCGCGATTGCCGACTCAACATTGTTTTCTTACCGACTTCGTCAGTAATCGTTGTATGCGCCGCGTACTCGCCCGCGAAAACCTTTATTGTATCAGTAACGGGATATTTGGTTCTGTAATCGTCATATATATGGTCGTTGTCTAAGAACCACTGCGGCTCCATATAAAATGCTCATCTAAAACATACGCAAAATCCGTATTGCCCTTGTTTACTTCATCGTTTGCCCAGCCATACGCGCCGCCGAAGTAGTTCCGGAGCAGGTCCCGCGCCCACTATCTTCATAGCGGGATCTTTCTTATGAATTTCTTCTTCAAATATCTTGTATCTTTCAGGTCCAGCGGTTGCCGTTACGCTCCCACTGTTCATTACCTACGCCTATCATTGTGAGGTTAAACAGTTGCTTCGTGTCCCATATCGCGTCCCCAGTCTTGCCCACTCGTTATCATCAAAATCGGTTGCTGTTGGCAAAATCAATTAAATCAAGCGTATCCTGCACATACTCCCAAGAATTCCTCTGTATATTCTTCTGTATCTGCGCCGTTTTCGTCCTGCTTATATATCGGTACCTCACTGATTGGAGTTATACTCGCACGCCATACCAGACATTCTGTACGGGCAGGGTCGCATTCTAAGTATTCACAAAGGGGAAATACTCGTAATAGCCCAGTCCGAAGGTCTGATTATAGTTCTTCGGGAGCTGATGAGTAGCCCAGCGGTTCCAAATCTGGCTCTCTGCTCAACGGGTCCTACCTTGTCTTCCACGGTATGCGTTAGCCATATCCATACCTTCTTCTATGATACAGCCACCCGGGAATCGCATAACCGGATTCATACTTTTAAGCATCTCAACAAGGTCAGCGCGAATATACCGTTGCCGTATTTGTCATTTACAAACCGCATCGCACGGCATTACCGAAATTACGTCAAAGTCAACCTGAGCTGTCTCGTCAAGCTCCATTATGAACTTGCTATAACGCGCGTCAGACGTTGCTGTAACTTCCTTTTTCGTACTTAATCCAACCGTTATTGCTGTAATTTGTATCCGCAAAGGTTGTGTCGGGCGATACATTTTCGTCTGTGGCTAACATCGCTAAAACCTATTGTACCGTCATCAGTCTTAGCCTTTACAGTAAAGTCTCCTGTATAACCGTTCTTCCTTGCAAAGAAGCTTTACTCTGTACTGCTTGCCGTTTTCGATGTTCATTCCCTCATACGCATTGTTTTGGAATGATTTTCCGTTGAACTTCAAATATGTCAGGTTATTTGATGTAGAGGATTTTTCATTCCAATTGCCGATTGCATGGGTCTTCATGTTCATTTATATTGAGCTTATCTCCTTCTATAGTTTCCCATTCCGAAAACGGTGTGAAGTATGTATGATTCGCTTTACCGTAGTCGTCATATGTGCTTCTATGTTTCAAACGAACGGTTTTCTATCATTTCAACGCATACAGACCGCCATCTCCCGCGAAAGTTCAGATCCTCAAAGAACAATCCATACATATTAGGCTGAATATCTACGCCCTTTTTCATTTGATACGCTTAATGTATAATCATACTGGTCCATACCTCTCTTACCGTAGCGGCAACAGGTTTTGTAAGCGTGTGTCCGTTAAAGTTGATTGTTGCGGTAAGCGTTGCTTCCGTATTTCCGTTGAGTGGGCGGTGAACAGTACCGTTATTTTCTATAACTGTTGTATTTGAGCTTGACCATGTGGAGGTCAAAGCCGTTAGTTGTCTTATCAGCTATTGGTAGAAGTCATATTGTTTTAACCGCGCTTATTGCCCTGTTATATTATTTACTGCAAGGTCGTAAACTTCAATATCATCCACAAGACCTTTTAAAAAACTCTCCGTCAGCTCCCAGCAAGCCTTGCCTATATATGTAACAATATCATCGTTATCCCTTCCAGCATATCCGCAATCTTAAAGGTATACTCCGCAGTGCTTTTATACTGCCCGTCAATATATAAATCCTGTGTTTTTCATTTTATAACAAGTGTAATTTTCTTGCCATTCATTTTACCTTTGAAGGTGCGAAGCTACGGGATTCCTATTATGGCAATACGTAATA
>VOFC01001158.1_pt1 | contig 50000 bp, 75 predicted proteins | sample 5384161 | NCBI WGS metagenome assembly VOFC01 (sample SAMN12384722, study PRJNA508395) | human gut metagenome | isolation source: healthy gut B | host: Homo sapiens | reverse complement strand
AAGATTCTGGCCTACATAGGTTGTAATTGCATATCCGTATGAAACGGCAGCCATCTCTAAAACTCCATATAATTTGTTTGATACAGCTCTGTTCAGATGCCCTCCAAACACTTCACCTTTTTCATTTCCGACACTCAAATGAAGATGCGCATAATATTCTCCATCCATTGTATTGATCGTACCTGTCAGTGATGTAATTTCATAATACCCTTTAAAACTGTTTGAGTAATATTTCTTCTCATCTGTCTTATATACTCCGATTGTGAAATCATTGATAGCTCCAAGAGCATCAAATACATTCCTGTTTTCTTTGAGGCACTCCAGCTTGTGTCCTTCTTTCGCACAATGCACATAAAATGTCAGCTTTCCCTTTTCCATTTGGTAGCCATAATGCAATGGTACAATATAAGGGAATTCACCGTCAAACATTCCTAAATGCATATATCTTGCTGACGCAATAATTGTCTCGATTTTATCAATGTCGGTAATCTCTCTATCTTTCCTTCGCATAGTTTTTTACTCCCTTCAAATTTCGATTTCTCAGTTTCAAAAATTGGAAGTTGTTGATTTCTTTATTATCTAGTCTGTTAGTAATCTATCCAACAGCATCTGCCTATTATTTATAAACATTTCTGTTACCTGGTAACTCTCTGTATCCTCATATTCGCACAGATGTATGCTTCCATTATCAAAACAATAGATATCTGCATCTGGTATTCGTAACAAAATCGGCGAATGCGTAACTATAATAAACTGTGCTCCCTCTTTTGCACATCTGTATATTTGCATCAACAATGTAAGCTGTCTCTGCGGCGATAATGCAGCTTCCGGCTCGTCAAAAAGATACAAGCCATTTGGATTCATATTATTCTGCGCCAATGCGAGAAAACTCTCTCCATGTGATTTTTCATGATATTTAGCGGAAGGATGTGTAATATCTGCATATTCTTCTTCCTGCGTTGCAACATTATAAAAGCTTTCTGCCCTAAGAAAATATCCCCACTTTTCCTTCCGATAGCCTTTGGCAATTCTTATCGCATCACATAATTCTGAATGTGTATCATGCGTAGAAAAAACATAATTCTTTGTTCCTCCCTCAGGATTAAAACCATGTGCTACGGCAAGTGCTTCCAACAAAGTTGATTTACCACTGCCATTTTCTCCAACAAAAAGGTGATTGGTTTATTGAAATCAAGTTTTTCAATTCCCTTAAAAGCCTCGATTTCCTTTAAATAACTATCGTTATCAATTCTATTCCAATCGAATATTACTCTTTGTATGAATTGATTATTCATTTAATTCAGCCTCAATTTCTTCAATAGTAGGCATATTTGCATCTGTAATCAATTCGTCCTCAACCTGAGGACAAATCACTGCGTCAGGATAAATCTCATAAAAATATCTCATATACAATCCTTTCTAATGTGTCAGTTAGACAAATTCCGTTTGAACAAAATCGCTGCGCGATGGCCTGCCAAGGCTGTGGCGCAGTTTTATTTTTATTAAAAAGCAGTGGAATTACTTTTCATATTCCGTTATTGTTAAGTTACCACACGAAACAACTGAACTAAGAAAGCTCCACTGCCTATGATAAGAATAACATTTTCCAGTTTCTTCCGCAATCGGAATTATGACGCTAATGCACCTCCGAATAGGTAGATGTAATTATTAACACTACTTATTCTGGAGGTTTTATTATGTATAAAGATATTTTTGAATCCATACGCAATGAAGCGGAAAAACGTAACCTTCGTGAAAGAACTATTCAACTGTATTGCTCTGATGTCGTTACTTCCTTCGTTGGATTGGAAAAAATGTTTCTGATCTTGCACTTGAAGATGCGGAAAGTTTTCTTACTGCCAAACGTCTGGAAGGAAGGTCTCCTGAAACTCACAATCACTAACGGTCTGCAATAAAGTTCTTATATAAAAAGGTGCTGAAGACTGTCTGGGATGATGACATTTCCCGTACCAACATGACAATTCATGTTCGTGAAACCAAAGGCAGAATTGACAGGTATACGATTCTGTCTCAAAAAAATTTAGACCTTCTCACTGAGTATTGGTACGACTGATATCGGCTATATCTGTATCCTCCATACATGGGGAAGTACCATGAATTTTCATCCTCATATCCATGCGATTGTTCTTGGTGGAGGGCTGGATGTGAAAAATCATTGGAAAGACAATGGGAAAGATTTTTTCCTTCCGATTAAGGTAATCTCAAAAACGTTTCGTGGAAAATACATGGCTGAACTTAAGCAGCTCTGGGAAAATGACAGGCTTGAATTTCATGGATCGGCTGCACCTTACAAAAACTACTATACTTTCAAGGAATTGTTAAATACCTGCTATGCAAAGGAATGGATTCCTTATTGCAAGAAACCATTTGACGGTGCTGAATCTGTTATCCGGTACCTTGGAAAATACACCCACCGGATTGCTATCAGCAACTACCGTATCAAAAGTATGACAGAAGCTACAGTTACATTTTCTGCTAAAGATTACAAAAACCAATGGCTTTGGAAAGAGATCACCATATCCGGCGAGGAATTCATCCGTCGATTTTTAATGCATGTTCCTCCAAAACGTTTTGTACGTATCAGGCACTATGGTCTTCTTTCATCCAGAAATAAGAAGAAAAAAAGATTACCCTATGCAGAAACATCCTTGGTTGCAAAAAATATATTTCCAAGCTGAAAGATATGGATGCACCTGCCATTATCCGTCTTCTTTATGATAAAGATATATGCAAGTGCTCTTCCTGTGGTGGTAAGATTATTTCTCTGCCTACAAAACAACATTTTATAAAACCGAAACCACATATGCTCTGTTAACGTATCATAACTGTATATTTTTTTTTTAGCTTCCTTAGGGAGGCTTATTTCTGGTGTCATAATACAGGACTGAATTATAAATTCTATGTGTTTCTATGTGTACATGCTATCCTATTATAAATAGAGTGTCATAATTAAAAGTCCATATAGAGTTGACGCGCTTTGTTCAACCAGAAAGAATCGAAATTGATGCAAACGAAAGGGCAGTTAATGAAAAGTCTCAATACTGCTTTTTCGTTTGCACCACATAGGTCATAAGCCTAGCGCCCATCGGAAGCAGCTTTATCTCTTCCTGTGAAAGTTTTCCACCACAGCCCTCTATAAAGCCCTTCGCACATGCTTCAAAAAGCTCTAAATCGCACCACACTTTATCCAGATTTTGTTCATCCTCTAATGCTGTACTTGCTCCAATCCGCACCGCATCTCCAAAATCATTCATGGCTACCCCAGGCATTACAGTGTCCAGGTCAATCACACATATTCCTTTTTTGGTATCCTTATCCATGAGGACATTATTAATTTTTGTGTCATTATGAGTCACACGAAAACTGATTTTCCCACTTCTCAGCAAATCCTGAAAAGCAGTCCACAATTTCTTCCCTGTCCAATACAAACTGAATTTCCTCCCGGACCAAATCCACTCTGCTGCACACATCCTCTTCCACTGCCTTTTTTTGATGTCTCAAATCTTTCTCTGGTATCATGAAATCCCGGAATTGTCTCATGAAGTGTTTTCGCCGGATAATCCGCTAACATACTTTGAAATCTGCCAAATGCCAGACCACCCTCATATTCCGAGTCCACGTAATAGGGTTTCCGTCTTTTGCAGGAATGACATTTAATGTCTCCCTCTCTGGATTTCCACCGTTAGCTGAAATTTTTCTTTTTAAGAATTCAGTGACTCCAACGATATTTTCCATTAATTCAACCGGGTTTTTAAAGATACTCTTGTTCATCTGCTGTAAAATATAATGCTTTTTACTCCCTGTTCGTTTTCAAATGTAACACGGTAAGTATCATTAATATGTCCATTTCCCCATGGAAGTTCTTCTTTATATACACCTTCAAAACAGAAGTTTGCAGCCGCTTCTAATTTTCCACAGAGCTGTTTTGGATAAAAATCATTCTCTTCCAGCTTTTTCACTGCTGCCATAACCATTGGTTTATCTTCCCTGTAGGTAACTCCATACCACTTTTCTGTTGTAAGAAGAACTTTTACTTCTTTTTATTGCTATCTAACAGTCTGCTGACGACCGACGGAAGATAATATTCACATTTCAGTGGATTATGTTGCAGACCCTCCTGCAGAAAATCACGAAATCCATACGCAATCTCTGACAAAAATCCCTTGCTAAATCCCCATAAATTCATGGAAACAATCGTATCTCCTGCCAAATCCGTATAACTTTTTCCATCATCTTCCGTATATGCAGCATTCTCTCCACGTTTTACAATCGTTGTATGTTCTGTTACACTGACAAGTTTTCCATTACTATCAATATCACAGACTCCTCTTGCCACACTTCCATTCTCCGTCAAAGTATTTTTCAACTGATATCCTACCATTGCATACTGATACTTATCATTATCTTCATGCACACTCAGATAATCATAAATCTGCTTAAATGCTTCTCTTCCATAATAGTCGTCTGCATTAATCACTGCAAATGGTCCGTCAATCATATCTTTACAGCTTAAAATTGCATGCGCAGTTCCCCATGGCTTTACTCTTCCGGCCGGAACTTCAAATCCCTCCGGCAGATTTTCCAGCTCCTGAAATGCATATCTTACTTTCATAATCTTTTCTATACGATTCCCTATGACATTATGAAAATCTTCCGCATTCTCTCTTTTTTATTGCAAAAATAACCTCTTCAAATCCTGCAAGATAAGCATCATAAATAGAAAAATCAACAATAATATGTCCATATTCATCTACTGGATCAATCTGTTTCATTCCACCGTAACGGCTTCCCATTCCGGCTGCCATAATTACAAGTACAGGTTTCTTCATATTCTTTATACCTCCTGATTAAACAGCGTACCATTTAATCTCATTTGCCTCTATTTTCAACGCAAAACTGCTTCCATTGAAATTTGTACTAAACCACTGATGTAATAAGTTTTCGCCATGTGTACTCCACAAAATGCTTCGATAAAGAATTCTGCTGTTCTCAAAGCTATATGGCAGTCCACTGATATAGACCGAACGGCCCTCACCAAATTCATGCACAGCCATCTGAACTTCTTTGTCCCTCTGTACCAGAATTTCTGTTCCCTCATACGCAAACATATTCTTCTTGCCCTCTCCGAAGTCAACAGGCTTTGTTGTATCTGCAAGAATAAAGTGATTTTTGTGTTCTTCCCAGTTATACTTATCGTAGTTTAAGGTAAATCCGGTTTCTTTTTCCACACCAATTAAATCAGCAAGCTGCAGATAATGTCCCTGATACTGGTGTCCTGCCGGTTCCCCGACACCGATAAATCCACCGCCCCGGTAGACAAATTCACGAATGGCTGCGGAAATAACTGCATTCTCCCAGACTGCCCCGCCGGTGTGTGCCGTATCCCCGTCCCCGACATTGATAATGACATCAATATCCTTTAATATATCCTTATCCTTTAAAATATCATCAAATGAAATAAATTTCACATCAAACGGTGCGCCGCTTAATGCCTCGATAATTCCCGCATAACTGTAATTCTGTTTCTGATATAAGGCATGGTGTACCATATGGCAACCCCAGCTGCGGATTTTGCCCCAGCTGTTTAAAACAGCAACCTTCTTCACACAGTACGGTGTTGTTCCTTTTGCATTCTCATATAGTTCACGGAATTCATTGCACACGCTCTCCACATAGTCCAAAAACTCCGGGAAATCTAATGCAAGCTTTAAATATCCGCCATATCCGATACGGTCGATTGGTTTTCTTAAAATGGCACGGCGTGCTGAAGGTATCCGGGAAAAAAGTATGGAAGGAATCTTCCTTCTGTATATTTTACTCCCTTAATATCAGAAATCAGACGCAATGTACTTCCATTTCCAACGCTTCCTACAACTGCATCAAGTCCAATTGTAGCAAACTCTTCCATAAACGGTTCTGTTCCGATCCAGTGATCCCCCCAAAAACATCATTGCCTCTTTGCCGCATTCATGTGTGATGTCAACCATCTCTTTTGCAAGCTTTGCAACTTCCCTGCGCTGGAATGCCTGAAAATCCTTATATTCTTTACCAGGTACACGATACTGATTGTTATAATATCCCTGGTCAATGATATATTCCGGGCGGAATTTATAACCCATTTCTTTTTCAAACTGCTCTAAAATATAAGGACTGACTGATGCAGAATAACCATACCAATCCACATATTTTTCTCTCTTTAACTCGTCAAACATAAGAGTAAACTGATGGAAAAATGTCGTATAGCGAATGACATTGACATATGGATGCTTCGCAGAATTTACGCAGGCGCTCCATGGAATATTTATGTGTTTTCGGCTGCCGTACGTCAAACGTAATCTGATGTTCGAAATCTTTCCAGTCATTTGTCACCGCATTGTACATATGTACCGGATCCCAGATAATATATGCCAGAAAGCTTACTGTATATTCATGAAACGGTTCTGCCTCATGAATACAGACGCACCCTGACTCCTCATTATATTCCCACTGTTTGGTCGATACCACCTGACCTGTGGAACGGTCAACAACCTCCCACCATCGTTTAATATCATCTCTTGTATTGACCTGCATTAACTCATCCGAAATCCCTTCATCAGAGGAATTTGCAGTTCGCTTTCAACAGCCGTATAAAATCCACTCATAATATAACACTGCTGCACCTCATCCGGGTTTGCCTTCGCCCACTCATTATCTTTTCTCGTGGTGTAGTAAGTTGCATAAATCTTTGCCCCGGTCTTTGTCAGCTCTTCCGGGAATTCTGTTCCGTCACAATCGCGGATTGCATCTGCACCCCAGCGTTTCATTAACTCAATTGTCTCTGGAACCACATCCAGATTTGTAGGAATTGTGACACGGCCTGTATTTTTCTCACTCATTTTTCTTCCTCACTCTATTTCATCCATATAATTACTTTCTTTTTCTTCTTTTTTCTGCAAAAGGGCAATTATAAATCCACAATGCCATTAATAAACAGATAATTCCAATAAGCATAATTCCTAAACCCATCATTTTTCCTGTCATACCCCATCCAAAAACAGACAGGCTTATTCCGGCAATAAAAAGAGCTGCCATTAAAATTATTCTGCATTTTGTGTGCTTTTTCCAAAATTCCATTTTAATCTCCCTTCTCATCAACCCTTTAAACCACCAACAGTCATTCCCTGTGTCAGTTTATTCTGAACACATATATATAAAATTAATGTAGGAAGCATTACTATTACAAGTCCTGCATACATAATTCCATACTGTGCTGCTGACTGCTGTGCCTGCATCAGATTTAATAATCCTACCGGTAACGTTTTCGGTCCATTTGCCGAACTCATCAGTGTCATGGAAATGATATATTCATTCCAAAAAGAAAGAAAATTAAACAAGATTATCGTAATAATAGATGGTTTTGCCATTGGAAAAATAATTTTCCACATCGTTGTACTATAACCTGCTCCATCAATATATGCCGCCTCTTCATAATCATGTGCCAATGTTGAAAAATACCCCGACAACAGATAAATTGTAAACGGAAGTGCCGTTGCAGCATATACGATTGCAAGTATGACCAGATTATTTAAAAGAAAACTTTTCCCAATTACTGAATTCAGCCAATTGTCCCCATCTCGCAGCATCAAAAAAATTGGAACAACAATGTAATTCACGTTAATAAAAAGACCACCCATAAAAGCCGCATTTAAAAATTTACTTCCTTTAAATTTAAAACGTGACAAACAGTAAGCTGCCGGCAGCGCAACAATTAAAAAAATTACAAGTGCCAAACGGAGTTTAACATGTAATCTCCCATTTTTGCTGTATTCCAGGCATCAATAAAGTTCTGAAAATAAAAACCCTCCGGCAAAGTCCACGGATTTCCATAAAATTCTTTATTCTGTTTGATAGATGCCATAAATACCCATGCTACCGGAACAATAATACTGACTGCAAGCATTATTAAAACTAAATAGATAAAAAATTTATACAACCGTTCCGCAGAATTCGAATGTTTCTTCTCTTTCATGTTTTTTCTCCTTAAAATTCCAGTGGTTCCCGCTCTGTAACTTTATTTACAAGTGCAGATAATGCAAATGAGAAAATAAATATTACAACACCTATTGCCATACTGTATCCATATAATCCGGCATCCTTCTGTCCATACATATAGCTTAGTGACACTTCAGAAGCTCCGTTTGGGCCACCTGAAGTCATAGCTTTTACAAAAAGAAATGCCATATTAATAGTAGAAATAATAAAAAATGTTAATGTTACGAATATTAGTCCAGATCAACGGAATTGTAATCTGAAAAAACTGAACGAGCCTGCCTGCACCATCTAATCCGGCACTTTCATACAGGCTTTTCGGCACACTCGCCATAGCATACTTTCACGTTCCTTTCAAACAAACCGTACTATTTAAAATTCGGCGGACAAAAATTCTGTCCGCCGACTCATTTTTACCACTATAGCATTAAGGCAAACTAAAAACTCTTATTTCAAATTCGCCCGCATCTGGTCACTTGCCGAAATAATTCCGTCAATCCATGCCTGCTCATCCATATCGCCTGATACTAATGAGTTTACCGGGTCAAAAGAATACTGTTCGCACTTCCACGCCCGGAATTGCTTCAAATGCTGCGAAATTACCCATAGCTGCCTTTGCTCCATTATCATAAATAGAGTAGAACATTACGTTATCACCACTTAATTTGTCTGCAATGCCTAATACTGGCTGGATAGCTCCTGCTTTTGCAAAAATTTCACATGCTTTGTCACTGTATAAATAAGAGATAAATAATTTTGCTGCATCCTGATGCTCTGCACCAGAAAGAATCCATGCCTGCTCAAACCATGTATAACTGTATGCATCTCCGCCATCTTTTACTGCCGGAAGAGCTGTCATTCCCCCACTTAAATCCATCTGCACGAGGTGCTTCTGCCATTTCTCCAACGATCCATGTTCCATTTGGCATAAAGATTGCTTTATTGTCAAGTACTAACTGTTTGTTTTTTTCATTGTATACTAAGTACAACATCGTGAGGTACAGCCGGAAATCCATTTCCGCCTGCTTTCCATATCAGCATCCAAATTTGAAAATGACTGGACTTCGTTTCCCCACAGCCATCATTTTACGGAAATCTTCTTTATTAAAGACGGCACCGGACGCATGCTGATTGAAAATGAATCTCTTCCTGTCTCCTCAAACAGCCTTGTCGTGATCGGTGCACAGGTAACACACACAGAGTTTTCCGATCCGGAAAATCCACTGGATTATTATGTGCTCGGGGTGGAAGGATTAAAACTGAATACTGACAAAGAACCGGAATACATTCATGTCCCGGCTTCTGCAAACTCGCCTTTTATCCGCCAGTGTTTTGAAAATATCCTGCGGGAAATGCATAACAAACAGGACCGCTACGCAGAGATCTGCCAGCATTATCTGGATATTTTAATTTTATATTTCTGCCGGAAAGACCATGTATCCTATGAAGTGGTGGATGCGCAGAACAGCAGCCGCGAATGCCACAAGGTAAAACGCTTTATCGAGCACAATTACCAGAGCATGATCTCTCTGGATTCGCTTGCCGAAAACTGCAGTCTCTCAAAATATTACCTTTCACACCGTTTTGCAGAGCTGTACGGGAAATCTCCCATCGCTTACCTGAACGAAGTTCGGCTGGCGTCTGCGCGTGACCTGCTGCTCACAACCAATCACAGTATCGAAGAGATTGCCGGATGTATCGGGTTTTCCTCTACCAGCTATTTTTCGCAGTCCTTCCAGAAAAATTTTCATGAATCGCCACAGCAGTTCCGCAAATCCCACCGTGTCAGGACATGACCATGTTTCATTTTTTACATAAAAAAATAATTTTCTAAAAATTTCCCCGAAAGAATATCATATCTTTCGGGGAAACTATGCCTATCAGCCGGATTGGAAAGAGAAAAAAGAAAATAATTAATCGGTCTTATATTAAAAATCCCGGAAATCCGCTTATCTGCAGATTCCGGGATTTTATAATTACATATGATGTGCCACATCTATTCTGATAAGTGCCTTCCTGAGTGCAAACTCTGCTCTCTTCACATCAATCTCTGCTGTGTGATTTGAAAGGCGCTGCTCTGCCCGCTCCTTTGCGGCCTGTGCGCGGTCTATGGTTTTTGTATACACCAATCTCTCCGTTTTGGGTATTGAACTCGAGGAAATCTGTCGCTCCCTTTGTAGAACACCCTGTCCGGTGTGATTATTTCTATGTCAAGATGCGCTCGCTCTCCTGCGGTATAACCATCTGCTGCGCGTCAACTGTCTGCTGCGGTGTTTGAGTCTCCTGCGTCATGCTGTTATTTTCCTTTTCTTTATTTATCATTCCGGTTTTCTGCCTCTTTCTTCTAGACATTTTCTTTTCCTCTTGCAGTCGTTATCCTGCTATCCAAATGTTATCTGATTATTTTTTCATGTACTCTTCTATAATACACTGATGCTTCTTTTTCTTCTTATCATAGCTTATGCCGACAAGCATTTTCAATATCCTGCCGTATCTCCTCATTTGGAATAAACGCACAACTCTTTTTCTGGTCAAATCCCAGATACCCTAAATGAACAAGATATGTTAAAACATCATCTTTATTTTTAAAGCTAACCGTATCATTCATAAAACTGCCGGTGTTCACCTTTATTTCTCCACCGGACAGCATCTGAATTATTGCGGTCTTTAATCCATCAAAATCCAAATTTATAAGTGGAACTATGACATCATAAGACCCGGTCTCTGACCAATAACTCTTTAAGTCTCCCTGAAGCATGTAATTTACTACTGCACGCGGATTGTATACATGGCAATCTCCCAGCATATATCCATCATACCACCGCTCTACCTGGCTAAAATCCCTGCCATAGCGATCACATATGTCCCTGACCTCATCCTCAGTAAAGCCAATATATGGGGACAAACGTCCCGCATATAACATGGTATATTCATCAAAATTATTAAGTGCCGACTGCGTCTTTAGCTTTTTATCGGTAAAATTCCTGTGAGAAATGCAAGCTCTATATACTTTGTTGGTTCACTTCCCTTAAACATTCCGCGCAGGAAATTGATATATTCCTCCTGAACTGAGGAATTTGCTGCTTCATCACGTATCAAAACATCCCACTCATCGATTATAATTACAAATTTATTGTTCGTCATACTGTTAATAACCGATAGAGCACCATACAATGTTTTCTGATCTCTTAAATCAATATCCTTGTACAGATCTGCCAACTCTGATATAACATTTTTATTTATATATCCTGATATTCTTTCCGGCGCACCGGCATCCATTAGTATCCACTGCATATCGAGATGAATAACATCATACTTGTTGAGATATTTCTCAAAGTATTCTGTCTGTGCAATGTTATAGTTCATAAATAATTCTCTGGAATCACAGCCCTTGCTGTAATATGCTGTAAGCATATCGGCCGTAATAGACTTGCCAAACCTTCTCGGCCGGCTATTACATATATATGCCTGCTTTGTTCCAAGCACACTATTGGTAAAATCGAGCAAGCCTGTTTTGTCTATATATATCTCGGAAGCTAATGCTACCTTGAATGCACTGTTTCCAGGATTTACAAATCTCCCCATTGTGTTCATCTCCTTTACTGCTATATATCTTCTATTAAAGCATATTTTAGCGGAAGTTTCCATAGGATATCTTGCCATTAAAACAAATATTATACTCAATATAAAAATAGCATAACAATGGTATTTACAATATCATCATTACGCTATTCCATAACTATATTTTTACTGTGGCATATCCCTTCGTAAAGGACTACTTTCATAATTTAAAGTTTTAGCTCCTGCTAGCCGTTTCATCTCATCCATTAATGGATGTTTTTTCCATTTATGAGTATCCTCTGTTATTTGGTAACTTAATATTTGAAAAAATGGTAAAAAAGCAAGAGGTGTAATAAGCTCGTTTATTTCAAAGTCGGGATTTATTATATTTTTCCCTTCAAGTCCTTTTTTATTTGTAAGCATATAGGTTTTATCCGTTATAACGCCTGTAGCCTCAAATATCTCTTTGTGTTCTATCAGAAGCAAGACCTCCGTCAATAAAAAACACTGTATAATTTGGTGTAAGTTGAAGATTAGGTCCATGTATATATTCTTCTAATTCATATGCTATGCCCGGAACCTGAATAGTTTCACCTACTTTAAGTGCTCCCTCCATAGCCGTTCCCATATTTGCACCTACACTACATATATATACTGTTTGAAGCGATGTTAATGCTTTAATGTTATCAGCATAAAATTTCTTTGTCGCAACTATCATTTTTTCATGCGCACCGCTTACCTTTTCAAATTCTCTTACCCAAGTGTCATATTCATTCTGGCCTATTATTTTACACATTTTAGCGGCTTCCAAAGCAAATAGCATAAGATAAAGTGACAATGCAATTACCTTTTGTTACATATCCTACCGTTTCCTCACCAACGCCAAAATCAACTGCCAGGTCTGCAACCGATACTATATCACTATTCAAGTCACCTGTTAGTACAATTGACTTTCTAGTCAGTTCATCATTTATAAACTTAAGTGCTTCCATAGTATTTACACTATATCCACTCTGAGAAACAGCTATAACCATTTCATCTGACGCAACGCTATGCTCTGCGTGAATAAATTCAAATGGTGATATAACTGTAACTTTGCATTTCAACACTTTTTTCCATATATAGTCTTGCACACTGAGCAGCATTATTCGAAGATCCGGATGCAACTATAGTAATATTATGATATGGTCCTTTGATATATTCATTAACCATGGTTTCTGTCAATGCTATTCGTTTTTTTTAGATTTTCCTCAATTAATTCTGTTGAAGAGTTGATATAATCAAACATAGTTTTAGCCATATTTCAAAATCCTTTCTATAAAATATACCCACTGAATTATCCAGTGGGTATAAATTGAGTAGTAACAAATATTGACTTATACCCCCAGTATTCCAGTAAGACTTCCCAAAATACCTATAATAAATATAAGTATCAATGCCCAGGTTGTCTTCATCTTCTTTTTTTTGGTAACCAGCCAGTATATAAATCCTGTAAATAATAATGGTAACAGACACGGAACAATTCCATTTATTACATCAGCTATAACAACACTTGTATCTCCGTTTGTATACGTTAATGGAATATTCACCGTAACCATAGTTGCTATCATAGAACCAATTGACATAAGTCCCAATATTGATGCAGCATACGTAAGCTTTTCCATTAGTCCACCCGCTGCAATTTTTGATAAAAATCCAGCTCCAAACTTATATCCGCCCATCATACATATGTATCTCAGAATTACATGTGGTATATTAAACAATAGGAAGAATAAAATTGGTCCCAGAATATTCCCGTTCATAGCAAGTGATGTTCCTATTCCAGTTGCAATTATTCGAAGTGTTCCCCACATAAAAGAATCACCTATACCTGCAAGCGGTCCCATTAATCCTGCTTTTACACTATTGATGGATGATGTGTCAAAATTCTCATCGAGCGCATTTTCTTCTTCCATAGCTGTACTAATTCCAAGAATTAATGTTACCATATGTGGAGTTGTATTAAAAAATTCCAAGTGTCTCTGTAATGCTGCTGCTTTTTCCTCCGGTTTGTCCTTATACAGTTTCTCAATAATCGGAATCATAGCATACGTATAACCTAGATTTTGCTGTTTTTCATAATTCCATGTCCACTCCATTGGAAAAGATCTGAAGAATACTTTTCTAAGATCTCTCTTTGTAATTAATTTAGAAGTCGTCATCTTCATCACCTCCCATTTCTGTAGCTGTTATAACCTGATTATTCTGCATATTTACTATTATAAGAGCTATAACTGTTGCAAAAAGTGCAACTCCTGTTACTGACATTCCCATGTATGCAGAAATGAGAAATCCCAATAATAAAATACCAATTCTTTTTATTTATTATCATGCTTGCAAGAACTGCAAATCCGAGAGCCGGCATCAAGCCAGTTGCAATTGTAAGTCCTGATTTTATAAATTGTGGAATAGCATCCAACACACTCTGAATAACTGTATTTCCTAATAAGAATGCTGAAAATACAAATATTCCATACGGAAGATTCAAATATAGGAATCCTCCTAGCATGTGCATTCTTGCAACACCTTTACTATTTCCTTTAACAGCATAATCATCTGCCTTGTGTACAAAAATCGGCAAAATAAATATTTTACATGCATTTTTCATCAAAAGTGCTAATGAAGCAATAGGTACGCCAATTGTAAGTGCAACCTCAGGATCATTCCCTGCTGCAAGTGTCAAAGCAGCTCCAAGCACACCTCCAGAAATCATATCTGGTGGAAGTGATGCCCCTACAGAAAATGCACCTATAAATGCAAGCTCCATCATTGCCCCAATAATAATTCCACTTTTTAAATCGCCCATAACCAGCCCAGTTAAGGTACACATTATTAATGGTCGGTCTAATAGGTTTGTTCCAAACAAGAAATTAGTATGTCCTAACATGGCAACTAATCCCAATAATATAGCCTTTAATATCATATCAGTCCCTCCTACAATACATCCTTTGCATAAATTACTGAATCACTTGGAACCTGCCTTATCTCCACAGTAACTCCATCAGTAATCAACTCCTTTATGAGTTCTTCCTCTTTTTTGGTGTTGTAAATACTGCTTTTGATATCTGCCTTGTCCCCTCTCTTGATTTAACACCACCAAGCGTGATCTTATCAATCATTCCTGTTTCCTTGCACAGTTTGTATACATCAGCAATACTCTCTACAACAATAAATAACTTATATTTATCTGTTACACCTGACACAAGAGCTTCTACAGATGCATCCATATTCTTTATAACAAGCTTTGTATTCGCTGGTTTTGCAAGTTTTATTCCAGCTTTTCTGATTTCATCGTTTGGCACACTATCATTGGCTATTAAAATGCAATCACTTCCTAATACCTGATTTCAGGCCATTGCAACCTGTCCATGTAGTAAACGATGGTCTACTCTGACATTTACTATCATCCTATATACCCCTTTCTTTAAAATTCGTCATCTTCTAACGAATCAATACCTGTCCTACTGCAAAAATTTATTACACTGTCTGCTATACCCAAAAGTTCTTCCTCAACCTCAGCAGCATTATTTTTTTCATTTCTACTATAGACATTGCTGTTATAACAAGTGCCAGATTCATTCCAGCAATAAGCCTTATTTGCGGATTAGAAATATACTTCATAAACTCATTATTCACACTTCCACCAAATAAATCTGTAAAAATGATCCAGCTGTCATCCGGTGCAATGCTATCAATGAAACCTTTTATTCTTGTCGATACATCATCTTCTCCGTCTACATATGCACATATAACACTGACATTATCCTGCTTTCCAAAAACCATTTCTGCTGACGAAAGCATTCCTTGCCAGATTTCCGTGTGACGCTAGCATAATTTTAACCATCTGTCCACCTCCTCTTTTATATTTATTTTATTTATTGATTTACTTTATTATCCATTTTATAATTATAATATATCTTTACAATTATTTTAAGGAGAATTATATGGATAGTCATTCATCAAAGTATATTTATGACACCCTTAAAGGTGACATTGAGAACAATTTATATTCTTTCGGTTCAGCCCTGCCGTCTGAACGTACACTGGCTGAAAAATACTTTGTAAGCCGAACCACTGTCCGTAATGCTATTGAGCAGCTTGTACACGATGGTCTGCTATACAAGATTCAAGGTAAAGGTACTTATGTATCCATGCCTAAGCTTCATGCTACCAATTCTGTAACCTCTACAAGAAAATACTTAAAAGACCATCATCTCAAACCTTCAACCAAAATTATAACATCTGGAATAAGGAATGCCGGGTACAAATATTCAAATATATTTAATATTTCTGAATCTGATCAACTTTTTTTCGTATATCGTCAAAGATTAGGTAATAAAATACCTTATTCTGTCGAATATACTTTTTACCATTTGCCTATGTTCCTAATGCGCAAAGCTATAATTTTGCCAAAGAATCTTTATATGACTGTTTTAATGATAACAATATAATTGTTGATCATACGGTTCAAACTATAGATTTGGTCAAAATATTTAAACCGCAATCTGATATTCTTCAACAGCCCGATGGTTCCGCCTCATTTAAAAGAGTGAATACTGTGTACGATATACACCATCGCGTTGTCGAATATACATTATCATATTCTTTAGCTGATAAATTTAAATTTGTTTTTGATTAGGAGTATCTTATGAATCATTATCTTCACGTAAAACCGATGACGCTGCTGAGGCTATCGAAAATTATATATCCATGCATAATCTTAATCCTCATGACCGTATTCCATCTGAACGTGCCATGGCAGAAGAGCTTGGCATTAACAGGACCACTTGCCGTGAAGCTCTAAAGCGATTGGAAAATGAACATATTCTTTTTATTCTATAGTTGGGAGTGGCACATATGTGGCACCCCCAAAACTAAGAACAAGTATTGGTATGGGATTTTCACTCGATGCCTATTGTGAAGTAAACGGCTTCAAGCGTTCCAATAAATTAATATATTGCTACCAGACTCTTGCCACAGATTATATAAGCAAAATACTTGGATTATCTCCCTACTCACCAATTTATATTATTAAACGATTGCGGTTTATAAATCAGAAACCGGCAATGATAGAAACTACTCATCTTTCTGAGGCTATGTTTCCTGAATTGTTAAGGAAAATGAAGGAAAATGAAACGCAGTCATTATATGCTTTAATGAAAAACGACTATAACATTATTCCAACTCATCATAGCTATAACGTTTCTATGAATATATGCGACATTGATAATGCTGTTTTACTTGGAATCGAAACCAATTCTCCATTGTTGAATTTCAGCATAATATCTAAAGATTCAAATAACAATGTAATTGAATACTGTCAAAGTCTGCGTCGAATTGACCGATGTTGTATCAATGCCAGTTTCAAAAATTGCTGATACATGAAATTACTTTTTACCCAGATCACTTACTACATAATCTGTCATTTGCCTTATCTCATCTGTTGGCTGCACTAAATCAGGCACCATGATAACGCTTGCGCCTGCAAAGCATGACCGGCTCTGATCCCATTATATGAATCTTCAATCACCAATGTGTGTTTTATATTCACACCCAGCATATCCGCAGCTTTCTGATATATATCCGGAAATGGCTTACCATGTTCCACTTCATCACCACATACCATGTACTCAAATACTCCCCTCAGGTCTGCTGCTTCTAATAATTCTAGTGCCATTGCCCTGTCATTGCTTGTTGCAACTGCATATCTTATATTATTTACCTCTAGATATTGTATTAGCTGGTATACACCATTCTTTACAGGCATACCATATTGTCTGATATTTTGCCACACTATGGACTTAAAATCATTTCTGAATTTCTCAACAGGAAAATCTCTTCCGAACTCCAGTTTCAGACTTTTTTTTAAATGCTTCTACAGGAATTCCTCTTACTCTGATCAAAAACTCGTCCGTTATCATATGTCCATATCTCGTAATTGCCTCTCTCATGGCCTTATCATACTCTCTCTCAGAATCAATTAGAATGCCATCCATATCAAATAATACAGCTTCTATCATCTCTATATCTTAGTACTCAAACTGTCTATAATAGCGACGCATATCGAGGTCATGTCCTGTATAAGACTCTATATGTTTTGAAAGACGTCCATTAAGCACTGCTGTACTTATAATAGGGGCAACTAATGGTGCAAACTCAGGCTTAAGTCCTGGTATCATGTAGTCCATTACGTCAATAACTATCAGATTGTCTGTATGCTCCTTAAGGAATTTTTCTGCTCTTTCATCAAGAGTTCTGTATACGCCTGCACTCTTTACTAAGAATACCGGCATATCCTTCTCCACAAGCTCCAGTGTTCCATGGAAAAACTCCGGACTTGTTATAGATTTCGTTCTGATCCATTGCATTTCCTCAAGAATACACATAGAAAACAGGTATACCTCTCCCCAAAGCTCTCCACTGCCAATCCACATCATATAATCTGCGTTAAAATATTTCTTTGCAATAGCATCCGCTGGCTCATCAAATTTCTTCTGTGCATCTACCAATGTATCTGGAAGTTTTGCTAATGCTTCTACAAACTGATCATACTCTGGAAAATCTCCATTACAATTTAATAATCCGTAGAATAATCCAAACATTGAAAGATATTCATACTCAACCCCTTTAAATACAACCAATGGAAGTTGATAATCTGTCAACTGACCAAGTGGTGACTCTTTGTCAATGACCATTGATGCAATTCTTATTCCTCTTTCTTTGCACCATTTTGCGGCTGCTACAGTCTCTTTAGTATCTCCTGATTTTGATCCCATAATTACAAGCGAATCTTTATTTAACTGTGTGTTTCCTGCAACAACAAGCTCTGCTGCCTGCTCAACATACACTGGAATCTTTGTTTTTTGTTTTGCAATTGCCGCAAAGTGTAACATCATTGCCATTGTTCCACCAACAGCTACAAAAAAGATATTACTATATCCATCTGCTGTTATCTCTTTTGCATACTCATATCCTTTATTAATAGCTGCAATCTGCTTTGTAAGATTTCCTCTGTACTCTACCTCATCAAACTTAATCATTATTGATTACCTCCCTGAATTTCTAAATAACAACTGGTATATTGGTTACTCGTTCGAACAAGCTAAATATATTATGTTTACACCCAATTGTCAATATATTAAAAATACCATTCATCCACAAAACGCGGTTTATACTATACCAATTTAAAAACATATTTTTATGATACTATACCAATTATTTAATTTTCCCAATTTAGCAAATACTTACAAAAAACCACCTGTTTTTAACAAAAATTCCAGTATAACTGACCAATTATAGCCAACTGTATGATTGTATTATCTTCTTAATCCACTTTTGTACACAAAAAGCCCCAAAATCAGCATATTATATATGTGGATCTTGGGACTTTTTAAGCTCCTAAATTAATTCTTTTATACATGATGCGCTGCATCTATTCTGATAAGTGCCTTCCTGAGTGCAAACTCTGCTCTCTTCACATCAATCTCTGCTGTGTGATTTGAAAGGCGCTGCTCTGCCCGCTCCTTTGCAGCCTGTGCGCGATCTATGTCTATCTCATCAGGCCACTCTGCAAGCTCTGCGAGAAATGTGACCTTGTCTCCAAGTATTTCCGCAAAGCCTGAATGGATTGCGGCTATTTTCTCCTCATCGCCATTATGGATAGTCACGATTCCCGGTGCAAGCACTGTCGTGAGCGGTATATGGTTTTTGTATACACCAATCTCTCCGTTTTGGGTATTGAACTCGAGGAAATCTGTCTCTCCCTTGTAGAACACCCTGTCCGGTGTGATTATTTCTATGTCAAAAATGTTATCTGCCATGAAATCACCTCACATTACTGCATCTTGGCACGGACTTCATCTATGCTTCCAACGTTTAAGAAATAGCTCTCCGGTACATCATCATGCTTTCCTTCGAGTATCTCCTTAAAGCCTCTGATGGTCTCGGCGATAGGCACATATTTGCCCTCGAGTCCTGTAAACTGTCCTGCTACGAAGAATGGCTGTGACAGGAAACGCTGCACCTTACGTGCACGGCTTACTACGAGCTTATCCTCCTCTGAGAGCTCATCCATACCGAGGATTGCGATGATATCCTGCAGCTCCTTGTACTTCTGTAAAATCTCCTGCACACCGCGCGCCACCTCAAAATGCTCCTGTCCCACGATACGCGGATCAAGGATACGCGATGTAGATGCCAGCGGGTCTACAGCCGGATAAATACCAAGCTCTGCGATAGAACGCTCAAGTACTGTCGTGGCATCGAGGTGTGCGAAGGTAGTCGCCGGTGCCGGGTCTGTAAGGTCATCTGCAGGCACATATACGGCCTGAACCGATGTGATTGAACCGTTCTTTGTTGATGTGATACGCTCCTGAAGGGCTCCCATCTCTGTCTGCAGTGTCGGCTGGTAACCAACGGCTGAAGGCATACGTCCTAAAAGTGCTGATACCTCTGAACCTGCCTGTGTGAAACGGAAGATATTGTCCACAAAGAGAAGCACATCCTTGCCGCCTCTGTCACGGAAATACTCTGCCATTGTAAGTCCTGCCAGGGCAACTCTCATACGTGCTCCAGGTGGCTCGTTCATCTGTCCGAACACCATGGTGGTCTTGTCTATAACACCTGACTCCTTCATCTCGTAGTACAGGTCATTTCCCTCTCGTGTACGCTCTCCTACACCGGTAAATACTGAGTATCCACCATGCTGTGTAGCGATGTTGTGGATAAGCTCCTGGATGAGCACCGTCTTTCCTACTCCGGCACCTCCGAAGAGTCCGATTTTTCCACCCTTCTGGTATGGGCAGCAAATCTACTACCTTTATTCCTGTCTCAAGCATCTCCTGCGATGTAGCCTGCTCCTCAAAGCTAGGCGCAGGTCTGTGGATTGCCCATTTCTCCTCTGTCTGTGGAGGCTCAACCTCATCGATAGGCTCTCCGAGCACATTGAACATTCTTCCAAGTGTATTCTCCCCCACCGGCACAGAAATAGGTGCTCCTGTTGCGATAGCGTCCATGCCGCGGACGAGACCATCAGTAGGTCCCATGGCGATACATCTGACTGTATCGTCGCCCAGATGCTGTGCAACCTCAACGACCAGCTTTCCGCCGTTTTTCAGCGGTACCTCGACTGCATCGTTTATCTCAGGCAGATTACCCTCTGAAAACTTGATATCCAGAACGGCACTGATAACCTGTATGATTTTACCTACATTTTTATCTGCCATTTATAGTTTCTCCTTCTTTTTTAATTCATATGATACACTCGCCTTTTTGGCCATTCACAGACACACATGCCTGCCTTCCCATGACCGGATATGCATGTATCACTCTATCGCATTAGCTCCTGCAATTATCTCAGTAAGCTCCTGCGTGATTGAGCCCTGACGCGCTCTGTTATATTTCAATGTCAGATCACTGATCATATCCTCTGCATTGCTCGTAGCAGAATCCATCGCCTGCATTCTGGCTCCGTTTTCACTGGCAAATGACTCCACCAGTGCTCCGTAAAACAGGCTTGTCACATATTTTGGTATAATAAGCTCCAAAGCCTCCTCCGGATTCGGTTCAAAATTCATGAGAATATTGGAGTCCTCTTTCTCATCCGCCCCGCTCTCATCCAGCTCCACCGGCAAAAGCTTTATGAGCTTCGCCTCCTGTGTAACTGTGTTTTTGAAATGGGTATATGCGAGATAAATCTCACCCACCTGACCGTCTGTAAATGCCTTTAACACTCTTTTTTGCAAAGTGCTGCCGCATCCTCGTAGGTCGGGTCCTCCATCATCTCCGATGCACTCTCAACTATATGATAGCCCTTTGACGTAAGCAGCTCCTCACCCTTTGCTCCCACAGCATATATGTCGAGTTCTTCTTTTTTGAAGTCTCCGTGTGTGATGAGCTTTACTATATTGCTGTTGTATCCGCCTGCCAGTCCGCGGTTTGATGTCAAAACAACTACCGCCTTCCTTGGCGAATCACCGGCCTTTAAGTATGGGTGCTCCAGATTGCCGCTCTTTGCAAGCATCGAGCTTACTGTCCTGTACATATAGTTGAAATACGGATCTGTTGCCTCCGCATGTGCTCTCGCCTTTTGCAGCTTGACGGTAGAAACGAGCTTCATGGCCTTTGTGATCTGCTGAGTACTTGTAATACTGCTTTTTCTGCGCTTTATGTCTCGCATCGAAGCCATTTTACCACCTGCCTTCTACTAATATCCAACCGTCTAACGGAACTGCTTTTTGCATTCCTCGATTGCCTTTATAAGTGCCTGCTCCGTATCATCGTCCATCACCTTTTTCTCCCTGATTGCTTCAGGAATCTCAGGATATCTGGTATCAATGAAATCAAACAGCTCTGCCTCAAATCTTAAAATATCCTCGATTTTGATATCGATAAGATACTTCTTTGTCGCAGCGTATATTATGATAACCTGCTTCTCTACAGGCATCGGCTTGTACTGCGGCTGCTTTAAAATCTCCTTGATTCGTGCTCCCTGTGCGAGCTGCTCTGCTGTGCTTGCATCAAGCTCTGAGCCAAACTGTGAGAACGCTGCAAGCTCTCTGTACTGAGCCAGCTCTACTCGGATAGGTGCTGCAATCTTTTTCATTGCCTTTATCTGTGCCGAGCCTCCAACTCGTGAAACTGAAAGTCCTGCATTTATGGCAGGTCTGAAGCCAGCGTTGAACATCTCTGTCTCGAGATATATCTGACCGTCTGTGATTGAGATAACATTGGTCGGGATATATGCCGATACATCACCCGCCTGTGTCTCAATGATAGGAAGGGCTGTGAGTGAGCCTCCGCCCAGCTTGTCTGACAGTCTCGCTGCTCTCTCCAGAAGCCTTGAATGGAGATAGAAAACATCTCCCGGATAAGCCTCTCGTCCTGGCGCTCTCTTTAAAAAGGAGTGAAAGTGTACGGTATGCTGCTGCATGCTTACTCAGATCATCGTAAACTATGAGCACATCCTGTCCGTTTTCCATCCATTCCTCACCTATAGCGCAGCCTGAGTATGGTGCGATATACTGTAACGGTGCAAGCTCTGATGCTGTCGCAGCCACTACTGTCGTGTAGCTCATGGCTCCGAACTCCTCGAGTTCATTTACTATTGATGCAACCGTAGAAGCCTTCTGACCGATGGCTACATAGATACATTTCACACCCTGTCCCTTCTGGTTGATTATGGTATCTATCGCGATAGCCGTCTTTCCGGTCTGTCTGTCTCCGATAATAAGCTCTCTTTGTCCTCGTCCGATAGGAACCATTGAGTCAATAGCCTTTATACCGGTCTGAAGCGGTGTATCTACTGACTTCTCGAGATAACTCCCGATGCTACTCTTTCGATCTGACGATATTTGTCCGACTGGATAGGTCCCTTTCCGTCGATTGGCTGTCCGAGTGCATTTACTACTCGGCCGAGCATCGCATCGCCTACCGGCACCTCTACCACTCGTCCTGTGGTCTTAACTGTATCTCCCTCGTTGATATTGCGCTGCTGTCCAAGTAAAACAGCACCCACATTGTCCTCCTCGAGGTTCAATACCATTCCGTATACTTCGCCCGGGAACTCCAAAAGTTCTCCCTGCATTGCATTGTCAAGACCGTGAATACGTGCGATTCCATCAGCCACCTGAATGACTGTTCCTACATCAGCGACTTCGAGCTGGGAAGCGTATCTTTTAATCTGCTCCTTTATTACTGAGCTGATTTCTTCCGGCTTTAGATTCATGGAGCGCATTCACCTACTTTCAATTGTATTTTTGTCAAATCGCGGGTGAGTCTTTCTAATCTGCTGCTGACAGATGAATCCACCACTCTGTCCCCGATTCTGATTTTCATACCGCCTATGAGCGCGGTATCCACCTCAAAATGCATCTCAAATTTCACGTATTTTGTCGTGTCAAGAAGTCGTTTCTCCACAGCAAGCTTCTGCTCCTTTGAAAGCTCAAATGCAGATGTGACGTATGCTGTTCCGATATTTTGGTACTCCTTGACTCTGTCAAGAAAGTAGGCGAAAACTAATGTAAGCTCTTTGTAGTGATTCTTTTCTATAATCATCCTCATAAGCCCTACCAGCTCCGCTGAAACTCTTCCCCAAATATTTCTTCGATGATTCTGACCTTTTCTTCTTTATCAATCTGCGGATGATCCATCAGCTTTGAGAGGTCATCATTTGCAGCAATGATTTCCTTTACTGCCGTTACCTCGTCAGACAGGCTGGATAGCCTGTTGTCATCAAGGGCAGCCTCAAACAATGCATCACCGTATACCTTAGATACTAGCTTAGCCATGTTGATTCTCCCATTTCCTTAAGTGTCTCTTCAACGAGTGTATCCTGAATGTCTGTGGTGATCGAAGCTGCGACAGCCTTTTGTGCCATAAGCGATGCTATCTGTATCATCTCCTGCTTCATATCATCCATGGCATGCTTCTTCTCAAGCTCTGCCTCTTCTCTGGCTCTCTTTATGATGCGTGAAGCCTCTTCCTTTGCATCATCCACAATCTTGTTCTGGTTTTTAAGCGCCTTCTGTCTCGCCTCTGTGAGAATAGCCTCGGCCTCTTTATCGATGTCCTTAAGCTTTCCCTCGTACTCTGCCTTTAGTGCAGCGGCACTTTCCTTGTCGGCAACAGCTGTATTTATATCGCTTTCTATCCTGTCCTGCCTGTCCTTTAACAGCTTCCTTGCAGGGTTGAAAAGCAGATACGACATCAGCATGAAAAGGAAAAAATACTGCAACTGCCAAAAGTACTGTATCAAAGAGCAACTGCGCATCCAGATTAAACAAAAATGTATATCCCTGTGCTAACAACTTTTACTCTCCTTTCCGTTGGCTGTATCGCCGCACGGTAATCCTCTGCGGCAAACCGTAATATACTATCCGAGCGGATGAACGAAAAGTAAAAAGTAATGCAACAACGAGACCATAAAGACCTGTTGTCTCTGCAACCGCCTGTCCTAAAAGCATGGTTGACATAATCTGTCCTCTTGCTCCCGGGTTACGTCCTACGGCTGCTGCACCATGTCCTGCTGCGATACCCTGTCCAACACCAGGTCCGATTCCGGCGATAACTGCCAAACCTGCACCGATTGCTGAGCATGCTCTGATTAAATCCTGTCCATTGATATCCATAATTGAATCCTCCTAAAAATACATCTTATAGTTTTACTCATCCGTCTCACATGCCTGTGTAACGTATGTCATTGTCAGCATACAGAGTACATATGTCTGAATTGCTCCTGAGAACAAATCAAAGTATACATGCAGTACTGACGGCCACGCTATGGCTATAAACCTTAGCAGACCATATACCAGCGCCATGATAACAGTTCCTGACAACACATTGGCGAACAAACGCAATGATAATGAGATAGGAATTGCAATCTCACTGATAATGTTGATTGGCGCCCATATAGGCAGCCACGGCGGCAGTGGTGAACACATACCGGTCCAGATATCCTTTGCGCTTTGATGCTTAGCCTTATTGAATCTGATCATGAAAAATGTAATAAGTGCAAGCGCCAGTGTGGTTCCGTAGTCGGCTGTCGGTGGTCTTAAGCCAAACAAGCCTGAGATATTACTCATCAGTATAAATATAAAAATCGTGCTGATGTAGTTTACAAACCTCGGAGCCCACTTACCCATGGTTCCCTCGACCATCTTGTCGAGCATCTCTACGATGAGCTCGATGATATTCTGAAAGCCGTCCGGTACTTCCTTTGCTTTTTTAAGCTTCCTGTTTGCCACTATAGCGAATATGACCATAATGGCCATCACTATGAGGATACAGGCATGCGATGTGGTAATCCAGACCTCCTGACCGAATACCTTTTCGAAAAAATACCATGGATCATAAAGTCGATATTGTCTGCGTTACTTTCCAGTAAAATCGCCTGATTCACATTATCACCTCCTCCTTATTAAGTTTACCTGCTGTTTTGCTACTCTGTCTCCATTTCGCCGGCGGAAGATGCATCACTTCTCCCGGAAAATCTGTCTGTCACCTTCATAAATAAAGGCTGTAAATACGCTGAAATCTTGAGTCCCAGCATACCGACAAAGGCCATTATCAGATTTCCAAAATCAAATAGTCCCAATATAAATAACAGGACCGCAACAACAATATACCTTAAAAGTGATTTTGCTACGATCCTGCGATTGGCATCCTTTTGTCCATATATGGCGGTCGCGTCATATATGACTGTGGCAATATTGACAGCCATACCAACAGCTATCGCTATCCCATACCATAAGCCGATAGAATATGAAATTTTGTCTGTGACAAACCATACCCCAATAAGCTGCACAACAATCCCGTAAAAAACTATCCCAAATACAAGTCCCGGCAATGCGTCATTTATTCTTTTTAACATCCTTCTCTACCCTGCTAATACTGTCTGATTTCTCTGTTTCCGTAGTACTCTGCCTGCCCGGTGTCTGTCTGACGGCTCTGCCATCATCCTCTGGCTTCAGGAATTTTTGAACCATACGGTATATATTGTTTGCCCCCGCAAACGCTCCAATGAAAAACAATGGAACAGTTACCCAGTCCGCTCCGGTCTTTTTCCCAATCCACACACCGGCCAGTGTGCAGAGAAATATCGGCACAATCATGTTGATTCCAAACTGGAAAACCATGATAAGTGCATTCATTACCTCTTTCTTATTATCTCTTTTCATATACAAATTATTATATCATTTTTATTGCTTTTGTCTACATTTTTATGTGTAAAATGCATAAAAAATACATATGTTTCATGTTAAATCACGTCAATTTGACACAACAATTGCAGTATTATCACTTTTATATCCCATATTAAAAAGTCGGCGATTACAGCACAAGCGTCACCTCACGGTCACCTCACGGCCTGTGTGCTCATACCTGCGAATTGTAACCCCCGCTGCCCTAAGCATCCTCTTTGAAGCTGTCACGCTGGCCGTGCCCTCGTATTTGTCACAGTCGTAGACTACTTCCCTGATGCCAGACTGTATGATTGCCTTAGCACACTCATTGCACGGAAACAGGGTGACATATATGGTCGCTCCCTCAAGGCTTCCGCCCCTGTAGTTTAAGATGGCATTGAGCTCGCTGTGTGTAGAATAGAAATACTTGTTATCCTCTCCCTCTCTGGCCCAGGTGAACTCATCATCTGAGCAGCCAAGAGGAAAGCCGTTATAGCCCATGGAGAGTATCTTGTGCTCCGGGTCCACTATGCACGCACCCACCTGGGTATTCGGATCCTTCGAGCGCATACCTGAAAGCATCGCTATGCCCATAAAATACTCATCCCATGAGATATAATCCTTTCTCTTTTCCGAAGCTCCCATATATACACCTCCATTCAATATGGTCTATCATGTCTGTTACTTTACTGTTTTATATCACTGTTTACACCTCACAACCTGCAGCTATTATCATTATTATTACTTGGTTCCGAAAATTCTGTCTCCTGCATCTCCGAGTCCCGGCACAATATATTTATGCTCATTGAGATGATCATCGAGTGCTCCTATATATACATCCACATCAGGATGTGCCTCTGTGAGTCTCTTTACTCCCTCAGGAGCTGCAATTATGCACATAAAGTGGATGTTTTTCACACCGCGCTTTTTGAGCATATCAAGCGCAACTGCTGAACCGCCTGTTGCGAGCATCGGATCTACCACAAATACCTCTCTGTTTGCGCAGTCTGCCGGAAGCTTGCAATAGTACTCGATAGGCTCTGCTGTCTCCGGGTCACGATACATGCCGATGTGTCCAACCTTTGCGGCAGGGATGAGCTCAAGCATGCCCTCCACCATACCAAGTCCGGCTCTTAAGATAGGAACAACTGCAAGCTTTTTGCCCTTTAATTCCTTTACAGTGGCCTTACAGATAGGAGTCTCAATCTCCACATCTGTAAGCTCCAGATCTCTTGTTGCCTCGTAGCACTCAAGCATCGCAACCTCGCTGACGAGTGTTCTGAAATCCTTTGAACCTGTGTCGGTTCTTCTCATAATTCCAATCTTGTGCTGAATAAGCGGATGATCCATAACTACTACCTTACCCATAATATCTGTTCTCCTTTGTCTTATATTGTGTTATATTTGTTTGTCTTTTATGTATTTGCATTTAAGAGCTTTACCAGCTTCTTAAGCGTAGCCCTGAGGCTTTCATAGCACAGTCCGTAGCTTTGAAGCGTGCCACCGTAAGGGTCAAGTATCTCAAGCTCATCGCCCACATACTGTGAAAGCACAAAGACCTGCTCCGGGTCGATATCGGCAAAGCTTTCTATAATGCGCTCGCGCTGTGATGACTCCATGGTAAATACCATAGTACTCTCCGTGATATCCGATTCCTCAAGCTGCGTTGACACCATGCCCTCCGTGGAAATGCCATTGCTTATGAGCACTGCCTCTGCCTTCTGATTGACCGGCTCCGGAAACTGGACAACAAGTCCTCTCGCCTCAATCTCCATCGGCACCTTGAGTACAAAGTCGTTCATGATGCCCTTTGCCATCTGCTCCCTGCATGTGCCGGTCTGTGCGACAAAAATGATTTTGTCATACTTCACATGTGTGTCTATCACCTGATGGCCTGCCGCCTTTAGCATACGGTTCATGATGGCCTGTCCTATACGCGGTGTGGAGAAGCTCTCCGAGAAAATCACATCCACATCGAGCTCATCACAATCCCTTAATATACGGTAAAGTTCATGGGCTATCGAATCCTCATCCGCCCTGCTTCCCATCGACAGGACAACATCTGCATCGTAAAACTGCTTTGTCTCCTCTGTCGCAATGACTGCTATCTTTTTGCCATCATCCCTGTGCGAAGCCACAAGCTCATTTATCTTTGCAATCACATGCTTTCTGGTACCGTCCACGATGACCATGTCAGCCTTTGGCGCATAGTGCTTGTACTTCATGCCGGGAGCCTTGGGCTTTCTAGTATCATCTGCCGCTATTATTCCCGGATCTATGACGACCTCTGCCTTGCCTAATACCTTTGAAAGCATCTGAGGTGTGATATCCCGGGCGGAGTACCATAGGTGTATCCTCTGTCAGGTCAATGATGGTGGACTCTATTCCTATGCCAACCGGTCCTCCGTCTATTATCATGGCTATTTTGCCGCTTAGATCCTCAGCCACATGTGCAGCCTCTGTAGGGGCTCGGTCTGCCGGATGTGTTGGCGCTTGGCGCCGCGATAAGGCAGCCGCTTCTTCTTATGAGATCTAGTGCTATAGGATGATTCGGCATACGCACAGCCACTGTGTCCATGCCGCCTGTTGTGGCATAAGGCACTGCATCGCCCTTCTCCACTATCATGGTAAGAGGTCCCGGCCAGAAAGCATCCGAAAGCTTCCTTGCATCCTCCGGCACTGTCTTTGCGATGCGCTCCAAATCCGAAAAAATCTGATATGTGTACGATAAGCGGATTGTCCGACGGACGCCCCTTTGCACTGTATATCTTCTTTGATGCCTCCGGATCTAAAGCATCACCGCCAAGCCCATACACTGTCTCTGTCGGAAACGCTACAAGCTCACCGGCTGCAATCAAATCACCTGCCTCCTGCATGAGCTTATGGTCTAAATTGTCCTGATCTATTTTTATAATTTTTGTTTCCATTTTATATCCTCACCGCACATACTACAGTAATATACCATGTGCAAACACCAGTTTTTCTAAATAATCATGTGTTTTTATTGTAACACTTAAGAGCTACCTCGAGAGCAGGAAAATCTGCTGCTTACATGTAAACATGACGTATCAGCTTTTGTTCCCGGAGGTTCTGAATTGTTTTCTATTTATTATACAATAGTAACAATAGCATTTCAAGTTTTACTCAATATTTGGTAATTTTTATATAAGATTGTGTAAAAGTAAGTACAATTTTATTTGGCATTGCATTATTCTGTGTTTTGTACTACAATGCAGATAAGCCAATAACGGCGAATAATGATCATTATTTTATAAGGAGGATTTCATTATGGCATACGTAATTTCTGATTCATGCGTTAGCTGTGGTACATGTGCTGGTGAGTGCCCAGTAGGAGCTATCTCTGCTGGTGATTCACAGTACGTAATCGATGCAGATTCTTGTCTCGATTGTGGTACATGTGCTGGTGTTTGCCCAACTGGAGCAATCAGCCAGGGCTAATTTTTAGCATACTGTAAGAAAGAAAGACGACCTGTTATGGGTCGTCTTTTTTATGTTGTAATCGTCTTTGTATTGTAATCATTTTTATACTGTAAGCGTTTTTTGCAGTAATTATTTTTATAGCGTAAGCGTTGTCATGCATGCTCTACAGTCTCACCGGATTAAGCTCATGCGTATGCGTCTTGTCGTGTCCCCTTCTTTCCCTTGGTGTCTGCAGCGCTTATTTTTGTATCTGCAGGCATGTCCGCGTTCCTTTTCCTTGAAAAAAGCCCCTTTCTACGCAGATTTCCGCGTATGGCAGCGTCCAGCTTTTTATATCTCTCCTCCTGCGCAATATCCTGTTCGCGCATCAGATAGTTCATTTCCTTTAATATCCGCTCCTGCACCTCAGTGGATATCTGCTGACTCAGCTCCTCATTATTCAGTGCTATGGCCCTCCCCACGATATTGCTCATCAGCTCGCGAAACTCATCCATACGCTCATCTGCCGTGCGGCTTCGATATGTATGATTGTATCCCGGCAGTTCATCGTGATATGCCGGATTATACCCTGACATCTCCTGTTTCACCGTCTGATTTGTGATATTCGTGTAATTTACAGGCTGCACGGATTTTTCCATAGCCGCAGGATTCGGTGGATTTAACGGCTCACCCGGTGCATCCGAATGAAGCATATCACGGATTGCGCGAAGCTGATACCCCTTCTCCTTAAGCTCCTTTATCCTCAAAAACTGTTTTATATTGTCTCTTGTATAGTATCTGTGACCAAGTTCATTTCTAGGCACATCAAGTCCCAGCTCATCCTCCCAGTAACGCAACACATGAGTCTCCACATCCACGGCAGCTGCCGCATCGGAAATCATGTAACGTACTTTCTCCAAATTGAAGTCCTCCTGTCTGAAATTATATTTTATTCGCTATACGCTTTTGGCACATCGAAAAGAACCAGCACTGCGAAAAAAAGTTATATCGCTGTACTGGTTCAATTATAGCCTTGATAGAACTCTCATTCAATTGGTTTCGGTCGCAACTTTCGACATATAACTCTCTGTCTTAAGCTATCCAAACAGCTCCTTGAGAGCCTGTGCATTCTGTGCATCCGCAGATTTCCTGTTCTCCTGCTGTATCTGCGTATAAACCTCCTTGCGGTAAATCGGCACCTCCTTCGGTGCACTTACACCGAGCTTAATCTGGTCGCCTCTGATTTCCAGAATAGTAATCTCGATGTCATTATTAATCACCAGAGATTCACCCTTTTTTCTTGTAAGAGCCAGCATACTATTCACCCGCCCTTTCTTTTTTCCCTTTTATAATGTCATAAATCGGGAAGTGCACCTTGTAGTCATCCTCAACTATAAGCTGTGCTGCTTTGTTGCTGTCGGTATTGACAACAATAGGAGCCTTTAAATTGCAGGCAATCTTTGTGATGTCGCTAGGCACATTTACAGTGACGATCACATACATATTCTCCTCATTCAGATCTCCAAGAGGCGCAAGAAGCTCCTCGTTGACCGTCGGCTTGTAGTCCGGCATGATGATATCCGGTGTCATGACAGGAAATGCAATGTCTCCATCATCCATCGATTGAAGCCACATGATAGACTTCTTATCATTCTCCTTCTCCGAATTGTATATCAGAGTGTAGTTTTTCAGCTCCGAAAAGCCTATCATCCCTTTCTCCATTGTGATGATTTTGTCCTGTGGGATGTCAATTTCCCCAAATATTCTCGTTTTTGCCCTCATGGCTTCCTCCTTTTCGCCCGCTCCGCGAGCGTTATATAATCCGGTAGCTGTGTACCGTTTTTAAAATCCTTACAGATAATCAAGCAATGTCTGTGAGTTTGCCTTTGATGCCGCTGTCAGACTGGACTGATATGCATTGTACATAGCGTAAAAATCAATGATTATATCAGAAATATCCCTATCCTCATTTGTCGATTTAAGCTCCTCTATGGTCGTCTGCTGCTCCTCAACTCTGTTCTTGATGAGAGTGAGGCGGCTCTTTGTGCTTCCCGAATTGGTGAGTGCCAGATTTACCTTATTCAAATGATCATCAAAGCGTGTGATGTACTGGCTGTAGGTCTTTTGCAAATTGTTGTCGGCATAGTCAGCCTCCTGCTCTGCAGCCTCTAAATATGTCTTAAGCTTTGCCTGTGAATCCTTGTCAGAGTACTGCTGTTGCTGCATCATATTCTTTATCTGTGAGACCTTGTCGTGAGCATTGACAGCATTCTGAACTACATCAATCAACTCATCCACATCACGCTTGATGCCTGTATCCATGACGTCCTTCGCCTGTGTATTGACAGTGATATCGGTGCTGTTTGCCACTGTGTATTTGATTTCCTGACTTGAAAACTTAAAATCCACTACCTTTGATGGATCGGAGTATATGATATCTCCTGCTGCATCATGGGGTACATTGCCACCTGCATCGAGTGTCACAGCATTTGTAATATCCTTGCAGTTGTAATAATACTCAGGTCTAGCATCACTGCTGTCAAAGCCTGTCTTTACATATGTGACAGACAGCTTCTTGTCATTATCCTTAATTGAAGCAGCTACATTTTTACCAAAAACAAATTCACCGGTTTCCTGTATATATGCCGTATCATCAGCAGAGAGCTTTGATGGGTCAAAATCAGACACACTCTTGTATACAGTATAATCTGTGCCCTGTGTCAGCTCTTTTCCATCGATAGAAAGCTTCACATCATCTGTCGTATTACCGTAGCCCAGACGGATTCTCTGGAAGCTGTGCTCTGTGACATCTGTGGTACAGTCAGGTGTTGCCGCATTTATACTATTTGGAACAGTCACGCCATTTGTATAATACCGCTTCTCTGACAAATCAGCGGCAGAAAACTCCTGTGTTATCTGATATGTGCTCTTTGTGTCCTTCTGGAATGTGAGCTTTGATGATGTGCGGTAGCCCGTAAATACCGTTCTTCCTGCGTAGTCTGCATTGCCCTCTGTATACACCTGCTCTGACAGCGCTGTAAGCTGCTGTAATATAGTGTTTCTGACATCAGCTGTGAGCGTATCTGTAGAGCCGTTTACACACTGTGTACGGATATCTGTGAGGAGTGATTTCATGTTGCTAAGGGCTGTCTGTGTGACATCCATCCACGAAGAAGCATCCGGGATATTGTTGTCCTTGTACTGGTCAAGATGCGACAGGCTGGTCGACAAGCGAAGCGATCTGATTGCGATAACCGGATCCTCTGATGCCTTGGATATCTTCTTTTGAGTAGTCATCTGGGTATTGTATTTGTCCACCAAAACCTTTGTTGAATTGATATTTGTCTTGGTATTTCCCATTATCATATTGTTTGTGATTCTCATATTATGCCTCCCGCTTCTATGCCACGCCCGTATCGTTTATGAGCTTATCAAGCATCTGGTTCATAACCGATATGATTTTAGATGCCATATTGTATGAATACTGGAACTTCACGAGGTTTAATGCCTCCTCATCCTCATCCACACCTGATACCGATGTTCTTTGGTTTGCAATAGTCTGCTCCAGATTGCTATAGAGCTTGTTGTAGGTCTCTGCCTTTTCCGTATCCACTGACACATTGGAGATGATTGTCTCAAGGAATGATTCCGCTTTATCGCCTCTGTATACTGTTTTCTCCGACTGCAGCTTCTTTAACTCATCAACTATATCACATGAATCTGTCTTGACATAGTCTGTGGAAGTCGCAAAAAGCGATACATCGTTCATCACATCCTTGTTTACGGAGAAATTGGCCGCTGTCATCCTGTAATACGTGTTGGAGCTGCTGTTTATTGTGGCAGTCTGTCCATCAGGCAGCTTGCTGTAAGCCTCTGATTCCGAGAAATCATATACCTTGGCTGTGTTTGTGATTGCTTCAAAAAATGTAGGTGGTGTATCCCCATTCAGATTCTGTCGTTTGCTCTCTATCTGATTGAACATCTCTGAAAAATTTCTGACAAACTCGTTGAGCTGTGTCATATAGTAAGGGATTCCCCTCGCATTTATTGCAGAGCCCGCATTTAAAAAGATATCCCTCTGCCACAGTCTTTTCAGGGTCTGCTATGGCCTTGTCCTTGCTCAGATTAAATGTTACAGACTTGATATTGCCCTGCGCATCCACCTGTGCCTCCCAGCTGTCATAGCTGTAGCTGATATTATTTACAGTGATTTTGCCGTCCTTGTCCGGCAGATTGAGTGATTTTATATTGTCTATTGATATATTCTCCACTGTGAGCGAATACGAATCAGCCTTTGTGACCTTACCCTTGAAATTCTCCAGATTATCACCGTCTCTCACCTCAAAGAGAGCTTTCAGGCTTCCCCTGCGGTTCCGGCTGTCGCGGAAAACTCCATCTTAGTATCTTCCCAATATATTTTATACAGATCGTCGTTGTCTGTCTGATTGTTTTTCGTCTTTGACGACTCACAGATGAGCTTTCGGTAATCCTTGCCCTCCACAACCTTCTCTCCATTTATATAGAGCGAGAAATTTGTGCCACCCAAGTTGTCTCCATTGGTGTTTTGCACCTCTGTCTCATTATAAGATACATTAACAATCTTGGACAGGCTGTCGATGAGATTCGCCCTCTCATCCCTAAGTGAGCCGGCCTCGACACCGGTTCCTGTCTCTATCTGGTTAATCTCCTTATTTAACAGTGAAATTTTCTCACTGATTGAATTGATTTTGTCTACGTTGTTTCTGATTTCTTCGTTGCAGTCATCCTGCAGCTTTGAGAGATTGTCACTCATCTGGTTGAAATATGTACAAAGACTCTGTGCACTGCTGATAAACTGATTTCTCACTGTCTTGTCGGACGGCTTGCTGCGCAGTGTATCAAGGTCTGAAAACATCTGTGAAAAAAAACACTCGAAAAGCCCTTAACCGATGAGCCGTTATCCTTAAAGTAGTTCTGAATCTGTTCCATGTAATACAGCTTCTGCTCATAGCGTCCATAGCAGGAATTGTTTTCCCAGTATTTATTGTCGTAGTACAGGTCACGCTGCTGTTTGATTGAGGTGACTGTAACACCTGTGCCGACGCTTCCGTAGCGGGCTGTGACATTTATGGCATCCTTTGCCTGCAGGGTAGCCTCCTGCCTGGTGTATCCGGTCGTCTTGACATTGGCTATGTTGTTTGCAGTTGTATTGGTCGCTACCTGAAATGAGCTCAGAGCGCTTGACCCTATATGTAATCCAAAAAATGTTGAAGCCATATCGACTCCTCCTGTTCATACTCTCTTGTCGTATCCTAAAACTATATGAGCTGTACTATGAGCTCAGTCATCTGACTGATTACAGTGATAAAACGGCTTGATGCGTTGTATGCTGACTGATACTTGATCATGTTTGTCAGCTCCTCGTCACTCGACACACCCATTATCTGGTTTCTCTGGTTGTCTATGGCCGCTGCTGTCGATGTCATAGTGTCTGATGACGCCTTATATATGCTGCCGTTTGTTCCGAGATGCGAGATTATCTTGTCATAATATCCCTCAAAATTGCACTTCGACGTATCCTTTGGGTTGATGTATAGATTCTCTGCTGACCACGCCTTTGTAATCTGGTCTGCAAGACCATAATTTGCGGATCCGTCCTGCTTGTATGACGGCATCAGTGTCACCTGCGCTGCAAGCTTTGGATTTACTGAAACATTTCCAAGCTTGTAATGATGAGTTGTTAGCCTTTGTCTCATCATTGTATACATAAAACTGTTTGCCATCTATTTCCATCTGCGTGTAACGGTCATATCCTTCTCTTGCAAAGAGCTCATGCGGTGGCAGGCTGCCATCAGCTCCTACCGAGCAGTTTGCCGTATCCAAAACCGTGTATGTGGTACCGTCTGCCGCTGTGTATGTGGTATTCGGACAAAATATATCGTTCATGGCCATCATGATGTTTCGCGCCAGATATGATATCTCGGCCTGTGTCTCCATGACCACATTGTCCTCCACCCTACTGTAATTCTCCTCGCTCATGAAATCATAGGTGCCATACTCTGAGCCTCTTGATACAAGGAGTGCCTTCAGGCTTCCTATATCATTATTCAGGCTGGTTGCTATGTTGGTGGTCTGCGTGCAGCCGACTCTTTCAGCCAGCGCTGACGGCAGCGCAACGTCGCTAAACACCGGCATATAGCTCTCCTGTGTAGTAATATGAGGCCAGTACGGTGTATAAAAGCCTGTACCCTTTTCCTCGGTCAGGCCTATATGGTTACACTTGTTATCCTGTACAAACTGCTGTCCCTCGAGCTTGATACGCACGTAGCCGGTGGAATCCTCCTCAGCCTCTATCTTAGCGTAACCTGCGAGCTCATCAATCAGACTGTCCCTGGCATCGCGCGCTGTCATGGCAGTCTCTACACCGCCTGACTCTGTCTTTTGAATCTCAAGGTTGAGCGCATAAATCTTGTCGCCGATTTCGTTGATTCTGTCAACCTGGTCTTTAATTTGTAAGTTGATATTTGATTGGTATTTCTGAAGATCAGAATAAACCGTATTGCATCTGGTCAGAAAAAGCTCGCTCTTTTTTGGATAATAAGGTTCTGATTCGTCGAATTCGTCGGATCCTTGCCATACTCCTGAAAAGCCTGCCATAGCTCTGATATACTCTCCTTAAACTCAGCACCGTTCATCTCCTGCATGATATCCTCCACATATGATGTGGTGCTGTAAAGTGTCGAGTAAAAGCCCTTTCGACCATTCTCCTGCCTATACGATTTATCTAAGAATATATCCCTGACATGTGCCACATCCGATACGGAAACACCCAGTCCGCTCTGCTGGATGTTGGTGCCCGCTGTAGGGTTATTTCTGGTGATATAATGTTTATCTGAAAATCTTACCTGCTGGCGCACATAGCCTGTCGTATTGACATTGGCCATGTTGTTTGCTGTTGTATTAAGAGCATTCTGCGAGTTTTTAAGTCCGGAACTACCTACGTAAAAACTTCCGAATCCATTTGCCATGTTCCTGTCCTCCCGATTAATGATTATTGCTTTGCATCAAAACCGCTGCTGCCTAAGATATCGCCTGTGTTATATGCATTTCTGTCATAATTGGCGGTCTCCGGCGCCTGTTTCATGCTCTTGAACAGGGTGATGTCAAACTCTGTAAGCTCTATTGCCTGAGCAAGTAATTGTGAGTTTAAATCGTTGATTTCTTTCATCTGTGCAGCTGCTTCAATCAGACTGTCGCGCGCTGCCGTAAGCTTCGCCTGAATATCCGGCTGTGTACCGAGATATCCAATCAGCCTTGTGACTGTCATCTTCTCATCTGATTTGCCCAGTACATTGGCAATATCTGTGAGAAGTGAAACCTGCTTATTGCTCATAATAAGAAGCTCATCGCCTGCCTGCTGATCCAAATCAGTCAGTGCTTCAAGCGCAGGGATATCGGCATCTATGATTATCTGACGTTTCTTCTCCCCATTTGCAGCGAGTGTTCTGTATACTTTTTCTTCCTCTGTGAGCACATTTATAAGCTCTTCCACTAAACTAGCCACTATAAAATCCTCTTTTACCTTTGATATATGATATGATTATCATATTATAGAGAGTTGTACCTCTCTAACAGCTTGCTGGCGAAATCATCTCCACTGACCTCATACTGTCCGGAGTCTACCATGTTCTTAAGCAAAGCGACTTTATCTTCCCTGATGTCCGAAGCCTCTGATACTGCTTTTTTCGCAATCTGGTAATCTCTACCGGCCTGCGAAATTGATACCTGATCAGACATCCTCGACGCGCTTTGTGTCTTTGCTGTCTTTGTTGTTCTTGATACGCCATACAACTGGGCTATCTGATTATATGCATCTATACGCATAACAGGATCTCCTTTCTATTATACTTCATCCTTGAAATATGTAAATTTTGCTTCCTGACATATTTATCGGATGTTTTTTTTTTCTTTCTTTATAGACCGTGGAAAATTTTTGGTTACCGTTCGCATCCGCCTGTGAGAATCGTTGTGATGTGAGTGGATTTAATCCCCTCTGTCACTGTCTGCAAAAAGTATGCGGTATGTATCCTCCACAAGCTCACAGTCCGACGGTTCAATCCCAAGCTCTACTGCTTTTTTAAGAATGAACCTGACCTTGTCATCATCATGCTCCACCGCATAGATGTCATCAAACATACCTGCATAGTATCTGTCTAAAAATCTGCGCTTTGCAGCTGTCTCGATTTTTGTGCCTGATGTGGTAAGCACATACAGCTTCGTGCCTTTTTCCTTTGCCTTCATGGCATACTCCTTTACCTGCATCACAGGACGGCACCACTCATATGTATCCTCACCATGCTTACTGCAGTAGTCTGCCCACTGCACATCTGACATTCCTATCTGAAATTTTCCGTTTACCTTGTAGCACGGACTGCTTAAAGTGCCGTCTACGTCTATGAACATTGCCTGCATAGTGTCTGCTCCTATATAGTTAGTTTATACAGCTATAATAACATGATTAAAGGGTCAAAAGGTATTTTGCCCCTCATTTATGATTAATCAGTGGAAATTTCCTTAATCCTACCTACTCATATCGTAATAGCGCGCATATATTCCGTCCTGTGCCAAAAGCTCCTCATGTGTGCCTCTCTTCAGCAATGCCACAGTCAGCTACCACGAGAATTTCGTCCGCATTTCTGATTGTCGAAAGTCTGTGGGCAATTGTGATAGTCGTTCTGTCCTTTGCCAGCTCCTCAAGACTTTTCTGGATAAAGCGCTCGCTCTCATTGTCAAGGGCACTGGTTGCCTCATCAAGTATTAGCACAGGCGGATTTTTAAGGAACACCCTCGCAATGGAAATCCTCTGCTTCTGACCTCCGGACAATCGGGTGCCTCTCTCTCCGACAAACGTATCATATTTATCCGGCAGTTCCATGATAAAATCGTGGATATTCGCCTTTTTGGCCGCATCTACAATCTCATCCATCGTCGCATCCGGTTTTCCATAGGCTATGTTGTTCTTTATTCTTCCGCCGAACAGATAAACATCCTGCGAAACCAGTCCAATCTGCGAGCGAAGGCTCTCAAGCGTGAGCTTTCTCACATCATTTCCATCTATTGTGACCCTGCCATCCGTTACATCATAAAACCGCGGAAGCAGTGAGCATATTGTAGTCTTTCCGCTTCCTGACGGTCCAACAAGCGCAATTGATTTTCCTGCCGGTATCTCAAAGGATACGTGCGAAAGCACCGGTGTATCATCATCGCTATAGTTGAACGAAACATCCTCGTAACAGACATTTCCCTTTACATTTTTAAGCGGTTTTGCATCAGCAGCATCAACTATATCCGGCTCAGTTTCCACCACCTCTAAGAATCTTCTAAAGCCCGAAAGTCCCTTCTGCATCATCTCAGTCAGCTCTACAAGTATCTGGATAGGACTGATAAAGATACCTATATACAGCGCATACATAGCAAGGTCGGATGCCTCCATCCTTCCATGCGCTATCAAAAACCACCAAATACCAGCGTAACAAGATACATCATCCCCTGGAAAAATGCATTTCCGCTCATAAAGCTTCCCATACATCTGTAATTTGCATCCTTTGAAATCAGGAAATTTTCATTACTTCTGTTAAATTTTTCCTGCTCGATACGCTCATTGGCAAATGACTGCACCACCCTTATGCCCGCCAGAGTATCCTGAAGACTCGAATTAATATCACCGATTTTTCGCCTGTTATCCATAAAGGTTTCCTGCATTTTCTTATTCTGGCCATATGAAAATACAAGCATAAGCACCACAAGAATAAGCATAGGAACCGCAAGCATACGGTTTATCATAAACAGAAAAATGAACGAACCGATTATCTTTATAAGCGATATAAAAAGATTCTCCGGTCCGTGGTGTGCAAGCTCCGATATATCAAACAAATCGGATACGAGCTTGCTCATCATCTGTCCTGAATTATTCTGATCATAATACGAAAAAGAAAGCTTTTCATATTGGTCGAAAAGCTCCTTTCTCATGTCGCGCTCCATCCTCGCTCCCATCATGTGCCCCGCATACGTCACATAATACCTGCACGCAGTCTGTATGATATATGCCACCAAAAGGCCTATTGTAATAGGAATCAGCGCAGAAACGATTTTTCCCGGTGCTCCTGCAAAAAGGGTTTTGGTCAGCGTGCGAAGCAGCTGCGGAAACGCCAGATCTATGGCACTGATTATTGTTGCGCAAAGCAGGTCTATGAAAAAGACTGCTTTGTAGGGTTTGTAGTATTTGATGAATTTCTTTAATGTTTGCATTGTGTTCTCCTGGGATGTTCTTTTTTAAAACAATTTGTTTCTCAACGTACATCATTATATATAGGTAAACCTATATATGCAATAGATAGGTGTATCTGATTTTAAGCTTGCAACCACCGGCTATTATTATGTAGATAAGACTCTGATGATACGTGATTTTCTGGATAAAAAGCCGATGGTATCTCTTTTCACACGCCCAAGGCGTTTTGGAAAAACTCTGAATATGGATATGCTGCGCGTATTTTTTGAAAAAAACAAACGAGGATACATCTGTTTATTTCAAAGACAAACAGATATGGCAATGCGGCGATTACTACACTAAACATCAAGGACAGTATCCTGTCATTTTTTTGACGTTCAAAGATGTTAAAAGCATGACCTGGGAAGAAACCTTTCAAAAAATCCGCAGGCTTATATCTCTGGAATTTATACGACATAACGAGCTTGAGACAAGTTCTGTTTTAACCGCTTACGAAAAAAGAACAATATCATCTTCTTGCCAAAGACAGCGGGGATGAAGTCGATTGTCAGATGGGTCTGCAGCTTTTATCATTACTGCTTCATAAGCATTATGGAAGGGAATGTATCATTATCATTGATGAATATGACACACCCATCCAGCAGGGGCATACCTGCAATTTCTATCCGGAAATTGTAAATTTCATGCGCAATTTTTTCTCAGGAGGACTCAAGGACAATCCACACCTTGCCTTTGGCTTTCTTACAGGAATACTGCGTGTAGCAAAGGAAAGTATCTTCAGCGGCATGAACAATCTGAAAACCTATTCTATTCTCGATGATGGCTACAGCTCTTATTTTGGTTTTACTGAAAAAGAGGTAAAAGACATGCTGCGATACTATGGAAAAGATGATAAATATAATGAGCTCAGCGAATGGTACGATGGATATCGTTTTGGCAATACAGAAATCTTTAATCCATGGTCTGTAATCAATTATATCTCTGACAACTGCTTTCCGAAAGCATTCTGGCAATCCACCGGCAGCAATGAGATAATCGGAGAAATTATCCAGGCAGCTACGCCTGAAATTACCAAAGACCTTTATAAGCTGCTCTGTGGTGAAAAAATCGCAGCCTATATTGATACCGGTGTTATCTATCCCGAGGTTCAGAATAATCCATATAGTATATACAGCTTTCTTCTGGTAGCCGGATACCTGAAGGTTGCCAATATTTATCCGCAAAGCGATGGAAATTTCATGTGTGACGTTGCTATTCCGAACAAAGAAATTACTTTTGTTTACGAAAAGGAGGTTCTAAACCGCACCAACCAAAATAGCCTTGCCATATCTATCAGTCAGGCTATCTTTTCCAAGGACACGCAAAAACTCCAGGCTCTGCTGGAGGATTTTATGGTAAAAACATTTCTTCTATTGATGGAGCTAATGAAGGCTTCTATCACGGAATGATGCTTGGTCTTTGTGCCATACTTGGAAACCGCTACAAGATACGCTCAAACCGCGAATCAGGCCTCGGTCGATTTGATATTCAGCTTATGCCTTTAACAAAGGGAATGCCTGGATTTATCTTTGAATTTAAACACACTAAAGATGAACATACCGATTTATCCGCATTAGCCGACAGCGCCCTGCAACAGATAGAAACAAAGAAATACGACACTGAGCTGCGCGATAATGGTGTGAATTCAATTATCAGAATCGGTATTGCTTTTAGAGGGAAAAGTGCTGTGGTGAGGAGAGGCTAAAAATCTCACCGAATATTAGTATAATCCAAAAAGAAGCACATGCAGCTTGCCACCCTATCACCATCATTACGATACAAATGAGGCTGATCGGTCTCAAACTTATACACCTGCCCCTTATGGATTTCCTGCACATGATCGTGACACTCGACCGTCAGCACACCGTCTGTGACTGTAAGATACTCGCGTGTTTTCTCGCCGTGCCCACCGCTTGTATACACGCCGCCCGGCTCCACGTCGATACGGTATACCTCGACCTCCCTTGAGTCCTCGTATGGGAAGCAGGTCCATACCCTGTACTGTCCCAAAAGCTCCTTTGTCGGGACCAGATCATCCGGAGATATGAGCGCATAGTCCACTCTTGGCGGATCTATAAGTCTTTGAAACTCAATTCGCAGACCGCTTGTGATTTTACCAAGCACTCCGATAGATGGATTTGCTGTGCCCTTTTCTATCTGAGCAAGCATGCTTTTTACTCACACCGGTCTGTTCCGCTACCTGGTCTAAGCTCATGCCCTTTGACTGGCGTATTCTTTTTAAATTTTCAGATACATTGTGTGACAGATAATCCATACTCATATCTCCGTTTGCTTTTAATTCTCTAACTATACTGTTGATAATCATATAAGGTAACTATTCGTAATAGTTACCTTACATGTTGTATTTTATAAGTTTTACAGTGCCCTGCGATACAGCATCTCGATATCGCACTGGCGTGAAGCCCTTGGATTGACAGCAATGTTGCCGCTCTTCATGGCATCGACAGCCATCGGCTCTATCCTGCTTTCTATCTCTTCCTTTGTGACTGTTCCGGTTTTGCTGGCATTGTTGATTGCGATGGTCAGATTCTCAGGGATTCCGATGTCTGTGCAAAGCTCCCTGATTGCATCTACCAGCATCATCGGCTCAAATTCGTCCGCATATGCAGGAATCGGGCTTATATCATTGTAGATGGTCTGATACTTTCCATGATCTGCAAGTGCATTGTACTCTGCGATTACAGGAAGCAGCACTGCGTTTGCCACTCCGTGAGGCACATCGAAAAATGCGCTGACCGGATGGCTCATTGCATGCACATTTCCAAGCCTTGCAAACGAGAATGCTATTCCTGCAAAAAGTGAGCCTGTCATCATAGCTTCAGCAGACTCGATATCGTTTCTGTTTGCTACAAATCTGCGGATATTTTTTCCGATAAGTGCCATCGCTTTTTCTGCCAGTGCATCAGAAAATGGCGAAGCCGCTGTGGATACATATGCCTCCTCTGGCATGGATAAATGCATCAATTCCGCATGCTGCCGCTACGCTTGCCGGTGCTGTTGTGATGAGTTCTGCATCGAGGATTGCATATTTTGGCAATATCTCGTAGCTGAATACTGTAAGCTTATAGTTTCTGCTATGATCTGTAATTACAGAGAATGCTGTCACCTCTGAGCCGGTTCCTGCGGTGGTTGGTATCGCAATGAGCGGTACGATTGGTCCCGGCACCTTGTGTGCTCCCTCATAGTCTGTGACGCTTCCGCCATATTTGGCAACCACACCCACTGCTTTTGCCACATCCATCGGTGAGCCGCCTCCGAATGCCACGATAAAGTCTGCGCCCGACTCCAGGTATTTTGCTGTGGCTTTCTCCACTGTTGTGACAGATGGATTTGCCTCTATATCTGTAAAAGTGTCTGCTTTTATGTCAACTGATGCCAGATAATCTGCTGCCTTTTTTACAAGTCCCATCTTCTCAAGATGAGGTCCTGAAATGATGAGTGCATGCTTACCTCCAAGCTTTTTGGCTATTTCCGGCAGCTTTGAGAGACTGCCCTTTCCCACTGTGATGTCCTGTGGCACCGAGAAATTAAATGTTTCCATATATAACCTGTCCTTTCTGTTTCCTAGCTTGCTTTCTTTGCAAGTAACCTGTCTATTGCAGCATCGATAACCTTATCCAGCTCAACCTCATCTGCCTCAGGCATAAGTGTTGCAGCATCCATCTGAGATGAGCTCAACAAGTGTACCAAATGACTCCTTGTATTTCTTTTTACAGAAGGCGAAGAATACCACGCCGAGCGCACACCATGCAAGCACGATGCCCCACTCCTGGGCGATAAGTGATCCGCCGCTTCCCGGTATGCAGTACATTGCAACCATGAAGCCTGACATGATGACCGCCATCGTTCCAAAGAACTTGTATGCGGGAACCTTGTAAGGTCTTGGCATATCCGGAGCCTTCTTGCGAAGAATAATAAATGAAAGAGCAACCATGCAATATGCCACGCAGCAGCCAAAGTTGCCGGCATCACTAATCCATACAAGCATCTTTCTGCCTGCAAAAGGTGCAAGCATTGTGAGAGATCCGATGAGAATCAGTGCATTGATAGGTGTCTTGTGCTTTGGATGAAGCTTTGCAAAAAACTTCGGAATCATATATGACTCTGCCATTGAGTACATGGCACGCGAGCCACCGAGCAAAAATGAGTTCCATGAGGTTACGATACCGCACATTCCGCCGACTATTATAACCTTTGCCATTATCTTTGTATTGAATGCGGCAGCCATTGCATCTGCTGTGACAAGTCCTGTTGCCTGCTCTGAATCAATAATTGCCTGTGGGCCCATGACAAGACCTACCGCAACAATGACAAGTGCATAGAACACAACTGCCAGAACTACTGATAAGATAAGTATTGAGCCGATTTTCTTTGCCGGAACATTGATCTCCTCAGCCGCCTGAGGTATTACGTCAAATCCGATAAAGTAAAATGGTGACAGAGCTGCCACTCCGATAATTGCCTTTATGTTCAGACCTGCAGAGCTGCCTGCAAACATCTGTCCGTCCAGGTTATCAACTGTTCCATTGATTACCGATGCAATTATCAACAAAATTCCGGCGCCACCAATAATACATGTGAGCACAGTCTGCAAAATCGCTGCAGTCTTTGCGCCGATAATGTTTATCATCATAATTAAAAATGCCACAACTATCGCCACAATAAGCCATGAAGCATAGATATCAAAGCCTGCTACCGTATACAGATAGCCCTTCAAAAAGCCCGGCCACAGATATGTGATGATTGTTGGGAAAAGCACACGCCTCAAAGCATGCCACACTGACATATCCAAGGATAATCATCCACGTACATATGAATTAACCTGTCGAACCCATTGCCTTGTAGCTGAATACATGCTCGCCACCGCACTGAGGCATGGCTGCTGTCAGCTCCGCGTAGGTCATTCCCACGAAAAATATCATGATACCGCCGATTACGAAGCCGATTGCGGCACCGAGCACTCCACCCTTTTCAATCCAGCCTCCGGTTGAGACAACCCAGCCCCAGCCAATCATGGCTCCAAATGCAATTACAAGTACGTCCCAGGCATTCAGGACTTTGTTAAATTCTGATTTTTTCTGTTCCATTACTTGTCACCTCCAGCTTCTGTCTTACTTTCATTCTCTACCACTTTTCTTGCCAGAGACTCAATAAGCTCCGCTGTGCCATCCACTCCTAACAGGCTGCTGTCTATAAGCATATCCCTGTTGTGTCTGTCGCCTCGGTTGCTTCCTGTCAGCGCCATGTGACGCTTATGATAACGCTTATCCTTTTCAGTGATAAAAAGCTTTGCATCATCCTCCGACAAATTGTGGCTCTTCATTACGTTTTCAATCCTCACTTCATCCGGTGAATATATGAAAATACGTAAAATCGGTTTGTGTTCCTTTAGTATATAGTCTGCTGAACGACCGATAATCACGCATGACTCACGGTCTGATAATTTTCTGATTATGGTTTTCTGGACGTGAATTGCACGCTCTGTGAGGTCTGCATACTTGGAGAAAGAGCCTCTGACATCACCCTCTGCACCTTTTCCGGCGATAGTGATACCTTCCTCAACCTTTTCCATGATATCCTTCGGAATACCGACCTCTTTTATGATTTCATCTACAGTATCCCTGTCATAAAATTTGATTCCCAGGTCTTTAGCAACCTTTTTGCCAATCTGGTTTCCTTTAGCGCCATATTCGCATCCTATTGTAATAACAAGATGTGCCATTTCGTTCCCCTCGCTTTTCTTATATATACATCTTTATACTATGTTGATATGAAAGTCGCTAAGGTATGCATCGACGATACCTTTTGACCCTTTAATCATATGTTGTTATATAAACTTGTTCCGCTTAGTTACCTATATTCTTTGTTTAAAAAAGAAGGGCGCACGAAGCTAATCGTGACGCCCTTGTCCTTTATCCGGCTCGTAAAATCTGCCGCAATATATTCTGTTGCCTGCTTTAAATATAATTCAAACCTTCTATGAAAGTGACTCAACAGTTTCCTTTATAATATCAAATGCCTTGTCGCACTCTTCCTCGCTTACGATAAGCGGTGGAACCATACGGATGATATGGCTTCCGATTGCTGTGATAAGCATATGACGGTCGAAAGCAGCCATGCTTTACATCTACACCTGAGATTGTATCGTCAAACTCAACACCAACTAGGAGTCCCTGATGTCTTACCTCTTTTACGTGTGGAAGCTTCTCAAGCTTAGCTGCGAAATAATCACCAACCTTCTTTGCGTTTCCGGCAAGATCTCTGTCAAGCAGCTCGTTTACTTCTGCAAGTGCTGCTGCACAGCATACAGGGTGTCCACCAAAGGTTGTACCGTGTGAACCGGCTGAGAATGCTTTTGAAACCTCCTCTGTAGCACATATAGCACCGATTGGCATTCCACCGCCAAGGCCCTTTGCCATAGAAACGATATCAGGTTTGATGCCGTAGTTCATGTAGCTCATTACAGCTCCGGTTCTGCACCATCCTGTCTGAACCTCATCGATAAGGAGGAGCATGCCCTTCTCATCACAGAACTCGCGAAGTCCCTTCATGAATTCAGGTGTTGCAGGATGAACACCGCCCTCGCCCTGTACAGGCTCAATCATGATAGCGATTGTGTTCTCTGTGCAAGCATCCTTGAAAGCCTTTAAGTCATTGTAAGGAGCATATGAGAAGCCGTATGTCATTGGACCAAATCCCACCTGGCATCCGTTTCCAGGCTGTCCTGTTGCTGACATAGCACCGAAGGTTCTGCCGTGGAAGCCGTCCTTAGCAGTTACGATGTGATATCTGTTTGGACCATATTTCTCTATACCATATTTACGAGCCATCTTAATCATAGCTTCATTTGCCTCAGTTCCTGAGTTCTGGTAGAAAATCTTGTCCATTCCGATAGTCTTGCAAACCTTCTCAGCAAGCAGTGCCTGTGGAATGGTGTATGGATAGTTGAATGTATGCATGATGTCATCCACCTGATCCTTGACTGCTGCAACAACCTTAGGGTTTCTGCTGCCGGCATTGTTTACGGCGATTCCTGCGTAAAAGTCAAGGTATGGTGTGCCATTCTCATCATACAGATACATGCCCTCAGCAGTCTCAGCGATGAAATCGAAACGCTCATATGTCTCAATCATATACTTCTTTACTTTGTCTTTGATCCTGTGCTGTTAATCCTGTGTCTTTTAATTTCATAATATATTGCCTCCTAATTTAAATATCCTTGTGATTTTGATAAATAAAAAAAGAGCAAAGTGCTTCACCGGTTAGCGTCTTTGCTCTTAAATATTCATAATTAATATGTAGTTGTTTGTTCGTTTTCTTTTTTTGTGTATTATTTTGAACAAGTAAACAATATCACGTTCAATATATTGTGTCAATAATTTTCATTAAAAATGCGAAATACCTCACAATTGTCAGTTTAAAGATGGTTTATCCTTAAAATTATTAACACAAATTGCCATTTAATGCTTAAAATATCATTTTAATGTAATGTTTTGTGCATTATATTGTCTGTACATTATTCTGTTGTTATGTTCCTTTTCATCATTTATATATATTATAAAGAACATGATACACATACCACATTATACGTATTTCTTTCCATTAAATAAAAAAATCCGGGTACTCTCATTTGAGTACCCGGTCCATTCACCTGTTGCTATGCATTCTTTATAAGCTCCGGTTTACGGAAGGTACGGAACAATCCAATCTGCTCCAGTGCCTTTGCAATGCCGAAAAAAGACAATTGAATCTATCGGCCACATAATAAGGTTCTTCAGTGCACGCATTGGAAGGATTGCCATAAGTGCCTGTCCATACAGTACCTGCAGACACAGAGTATTGAGAATGACATTGCAGATGAGCATTACTACAAACTTCGCAGCAAGCACTCTCCATATGGTAAGCTTTTTCTTATAAAAGAAACATCCATATAAAACACCTGCAAGCATTACAACAAGTGTAAGCTGTGGACAAAATGGTCCTGTAGGCTTCATCAGATACTTGATTATGTCAAGCGCTCCGTGGAAAACAGCTCCGGCAACCGGTCCAAACAGGTAATCAACGATACCATTCGGAATACCGGAAAAACCGATACGGATAAGCTGTCCATATTCGATGGAGAAATATCCAAGGATAACGGCAACTGCAGCAAGCATAGCCATAGTTGTGATGGTTCTGACCGATTTAAGCTCTCGGGCAGAATCGGTGAACAAAGTAACGAATTTTTTCATTAAAAAATTACCTCCTTTGCAGACCTCACCGAACTACAACAGGAGATAATTAATATCTTCGGATGCAGCGGGATGCGACTCATGTACCGCAAGATTTTCTTTTCGTCCGGGTGACAACTCCCTGTTCATCCGGCACTTAACGCACATGTGTCTACTCTGCTAAAATTTATTTATTTGTAACGTATTAAAGTATATCACACCCTAATATCAAATCAAGTCTTTTTATTCAATATAATAATTAAAGGGCCAAAATATCTTTTGACCCTCATATCTTATCGTATCCTACTATTTTATTTACTCTATCTTGGATCCGGACGATGCTTCATATCACGGATAGGAATATTGGCAACAAGTGCCGGAACCATTCCGTTGTTAGAATCAGACTCTGTCTCTGTGATTTTCACATCAAGAGCTTCCGCATCAATATCCATATAGCGGGAAATAACCTCAATGATATCCCTTTTCATCATCTCCATCATCTCCGATGAGCAGTTTGCACGGTCAGAAACCAGCACCAGCTTCAGGCGATCCTTTGCAACATTACCAGAAGATTTCTTTTTAAATAAATCCATTATACCCATGGTACGTATCCCCCTTTAATTTTTTCTTAAACATATCCTTTAGCTTTTCAAAGACACCATGCTTCTGGTTTAAATCAAGGAAAGGAACCTCCTCGCCCATGATACGGCGGCAGATATTCATATATGCCTTTCCTGCAAGGCTGTCTGAGCCAACTAACGGCTCACCACGGTTTGTAGAAATAACAATCTGCTCATCATCCGGTACTGCACCGATTAAGTTGACTGCAAGGATCTCTGTTACATCATCCACATTCATCATATCACCGCGCTTAACCATATCGACACGCAGACGGTTGACAATCAGATCAATGCGCTTCATCTCATTTGCCTCGAGAAGGCCAACAATACGGTCAGCGTCACGGATTGCTGATACCTCAGGTGTAGTAACAACGAGTGCACGGTCAGCTCCTGCAACGGCATTCTTGAAGCCCTGCTCGATTCCAGCCGGGCAGTCAAGCAGAATATAGTCAAACTCCTCACGAAGCTCATTGATAAGCTCAACCATCTGCTCCGGTGTAACAGCATCCTTGTCCCTTGTCTGGGCTGATGGAAGCAGACACAGATCAGGATATTTCTTATCCTTGATAAGAGCCTGACGGATACGACATTTGCCCTCAACGACGTCTACGAGATTGTATACAATACGATTCTCAAGTCCCATAACAACATCCAGATTACGCAGTCCGATGTCAGTATCAATCATAACAACCTTTTTATTTAACTGTGCAAGACCTGTACCGATATTTTTGTGGTTGTGGTCTTGCCCACACCACCCTTTCCTGATGTGATAACGATTACTTCGCTCATGAACTTTCTTCCTCCTACGTTCCTAAATGCTATTTAAAATATTTTTAGTAATTGGTTCGATGTAAATATATCCATCCTTTGCGATGGCTATCTGTGCCTGCTCCTGCACCGGCTTTTCCTTGCGCCTTACCCTGTGCTTTGGCTGAGGCTCGTCCGGACTCTTCGCAATCAAATCACCAATCTGAATCTGAATCGGCTGCATGTCAAGTGCAAATACAAAACAGCTCCTGTCACCTGTACATCCGGCGTGAACATTTCCCTTTAATGCACCAAGAATAACGATATTGCCCTGAGCTATAATCTTGGC